>Ga0114964_10003220_pt1 | contig 11112 bp, 10 predicted proteins | sample C_131016_MF_Meta_FD_92638 | JGI IMG/M metagenome (GOLD analysis project Ga0114964, IMG submission 92638) | Freshwater microbial communities from Lake Croche, Canada to study carbon cycling - C_131016_MF_MetaG | ecosystem: Environmental > Aquatic > Freshwater > Lake | place: Lake Croche, Canada... | reverse complement strand
GTTTCTGAAATTAGACCTGTACCACTAAATCAGCACGTGCTATTTGGTGATGATCTGATCCCACTGTTTGATGATGAATCAAAACAAAGCAGAGTAAACGTTGATCTGGTCCAACGTCACGCGAACAAGATGCGCCAGCCAATAAATAGACCAACCAGAGGCAGGCGAGGTCATCCAGGCCTAAATGATCGCAATCTGAGCCGCATCCCGAAGATTACAAAACCTGAAATCATTTCCATCCTTGACGAGGCTGACTTACTTCCAGCCATCTTCTTCATTTTCTCGAGAGCCGGATGTGAGGCTGCCGTGCAATCGGTACTTGCCTCAGGTATTCGTCTAACCAAACCGGAAGATAAACAACTAATCCGTCGAATAGCTGAAGAAAAGTGCGCAACCATCGCGGATGAAGATTTATCAGCGCTTGGCTACTTCGAGTGGCTAAACGCTCTTGAACGAGGCGTGGCCGCGCACCATGCCGGTTTGCTTCCGGCGTTTAAGGAAGTTGTTGAGGAACTGTTTCTTAGAAAATTGGTCAAAGTTGTCTTCGCCACAGAAACATTAGCGCTTGGCATCAACATGCCTGCCAGAACAGTTGTGCTTGACCGACTCGATAAATACAACGGTGAGGGCAGGGTACAGATTACTCCTGGTGAATACACTCAACTAACCGGTCGAGCGGGAAGACGCGGCATCGACACAGAAGGTCACTCGGTCATTCAGTGGGCAGCTAACTTAGATCCAACCTATGTAGCGTCACTTGCTTCAAAGCGAACATATCCGCTCAACTCTTCATTTAAGCCAACATTCAACATGGCGGTAAACCTTATTGAGGCTTTTGGGCAACGCAGGTCTAGAGAAGTTTTGGAAACTTCCTTTGCGCAGTTCCAAGCGGACCGCTCGGTTGTTGGGTTAGCTAGAGGTATTAGAGAAAAGCAAACTTCACTTGATGGCTACGAACAGTCGATGAAATGCCATCTAGGGGATTTTCGCGAGTATGCAAGTATGCGCAAACAAACCAACGACATTGAACGAGAGGTGGCGCAAAGTGGCAGGCAGGCAAGACGCAATGACCTTCGGCAAAGTAAGGGCAGAAGAGCCCAAGAACTAGCTTTGGCTAATCTCAAGAAACAACTGCGGTCGCATCCTTGCCACGCTTGCCCAGATCGCGAAGTTCACGCTCGTTGGGGCGAGCGGTGGTGGAAACTAGAAAAAGAAACTCAAGCAGTGATAAAGCAAATAGAATCTCGCACTAACCAGGTAGCAAAGACATTTGATCGAATCAGCCAAATGCTGGTGGAGTTGAACTATCTGGAAGTTAGTGAAAACGATCTTGAGGTAACTGAGTCAGGGAAGAAGCTTGCAAAGATTTACGGTGAGAGAGATCTGTTAGTTGCTGAATGCCTTAGAAGAAAGATTTGGCATGGCGTTGACGCACCAACTTTGGCAGCTATCGCTGGGGCTCTCGTCTATGAATCCAGACGAGATGATGAAAATATCACCCCCAAGCACCCCAAAGGCGACTTTGATGAGGTTTTCGAGCAGACTATGACTGTCTGGGATGATTTGCAGGAAGTCTCCAAATTTCATCACCTTCCGTTCACCAGTGAACCTGATTCCACTATGGCTCTGCAGATGTTCCGTTGGGCTACTGGGGCAAGACTAGACAGCGTTCTAACTGCAACTGGCATGCTCGCGGGCGATTTCATTAGATGGTGTAAGCAGACTATTGATCTTTTGGAGCAGATTGCCAAAGTGCACCAGGATGAGCTATCTGGCTGTGCTGAGAACTCCATAGACAAGATCAAACGTGGAATAGTTGCATATTCCTATTACGCTTAGAAGGTTATGATGCATATGACTTTGAACTGGCTGAGGCACTCAAACTCGTTCTGGGGACGCACTTTATTGGCTATAGTCGGCGGTTTGAGCATTGCGGTCACTTTCCCGGCCTTCAATTTTGCGCCAGGTATCTTCATCGGTATCTTCCTGATTTTGCTTGCTGTGAGGCAAGCAGGCTTCTTTAAAGCGTTGGCTATTGGAACTCTCGCGGGAATGGCCTACTACGGGCTGGTCCTCAAATGGCTCACCACTTATCTGGGGCCAATTCCTTGGGTTGCACTCTCAGTGGCCGAGGGCTTGATCTTCGGTCTAGCTGTGGCTGCAATTGCGGTTGTTTGGCAGTGGTTAGCCGCCTTGAACTTAGGGTCCATCAAGCCATTCGTAATTAGCTTTGCTATCGCAACTATTTACACCGCAAGGGAATATGCGGCTGGGCAATTTCCATTCGGTGGACTCCCATGGGCTAGGGGAGGGCTTAGTCAAGCCGACAACTACCTAGCCAAATGGGTGTGGGCAGTCGATATCTCAGGATTAACCTGGCTAATTGCTTTTGTCTGTGCGATGGTTGCAATCCAGTTCGTTTCGCCACTTCCACAGGGTTCAGGTTTAGTCCTTCGCAGTAGAAATTGGTTGCCAAGTTTTGCAGTTGGTTTGCTGGTCTTTGTAACACCGTTGGCGATTGCGCTTGATACATCGCCTACTTCAGGAACGATGAAAGTGGCGGCTGTGCAGGGAAACGCGAACGCAGGTTTGTTTGCTGTTAATCCGCCTGGTTCAATCATGGATAAGCACATTGCCGTTGCAAGAGAACTCATCGCTTCTGGGCGCACTCAGGGCATTGACCTGATGGTTTGGCCAGAGAACGCAGCCGATCTTGATCCGGTGACCATGAATGGACCAAAGGAAAAAATCTCTAACTTTGTCGACAACGAACTAAAAGCTCCACTTCTTTTCGGAAATAAAACTTTCCGCGGTGCCGATTACTTTAACGAAGTTGATCTTTGGTTACCAGAAAAAGGTCTCACAGATTGGTACGACAAGAAGCGCCCAGTTCCTTTTGGTGAGTATGTTCCTAACCGTTCCTTCTTTATGTCACTAGCTCCGGAGATGATTGGTCTAATTGGCTGGGACATGAGCTTTGGAAAACGTGATGGAATTTTCGAGATTCCTCAAAAAGGTGCCGTTGGTTCGCTGATTTGTTTCGAAGTAACTATTGATGAACTCAGTTATGACCTTGCTGATAGTGGAGCGAAAGCTATCATGGTGCAGACCAATAGCAGCGACTTCGGTAAAAGTGAGCAAGGTGTGCAGTTAGCTGCGGTATCTAGAATGAGAGCCATCGAGACTGGAAAAACTGTTGTCTCTATCTCAACAGTGGGTGTCTCTGGAATCTATTTTCCAGATGGGTCGATTGCTGATGAACTTCCTACTTTCACACCTGATGCGATGGTTGTAGATATTCCGCTGCGAACTCAAATCACGCCAGCTGTTGCCTATGGTCGATACATAGAACCTTCCGCATTCGCAATTACTCTTTTGCTTTTCCCAACGGCAGTAATCGGGAACTTCATTCTTCGACGCAGAAGAAAGAAACAAGCTTGAAAACTCTAGTAATCATGCCGACCTTTAACGAGTCTGGAAATATTGAGAACGCCGTTCGTAATTTGTTTTTGAACAATCCCGGAGTCGATCTACTAATAGTTGATGACTCTAGCCCTGATGGCACGGGGGCGATGGCTGACACGATAGCTAAGGATGACAAACGGGTTAGTGTTTTACACCGTTTAGGCAAGGATGGCCTAGGAGCTGCATACATTGCTGGGTTCAAGTGGGCCTTTGAAAAAGACTATGACTTCCTTGTTGAGATGGATGCCGATGGGAGTCATCGAGCACAAGACCTACCATTGCTACTTTCAGCTGCAGTGGAGAACGATTTAGTAATCGGCTCCCGATATGTTCGTGGCGGTAAAACTCAGAACTGGCCGCTTCATAGACAAATACTTTCCAGAGGTGGAAATCTTTATGCGCGTCTGATGCTCGGTGGAAAACTCAACGACATGACCGCTGGCTTTAGAGTGTTCAGATCGAGTTTCCTTAAGTCACTTGACCTAAGCACAATCAATGCTCGAGGTTATTCATTCCAAATCGAGATGGCTTACAGAACTATAAGAGCAGGCGGAAGAGCTTCAGAAGTCCCAATAACTTTTGTCGAAAGAGAGATTGGTGATTCAAAAATGAGCTCTGACATTGTCCGTGAAGCGCTAGTACTGATGACCAAATTAGGCTTCAAGAGAATATTTGGTCGCGGCTAATTGTTAGTTGCGTCAGCCTGACCACGAGCCCTGCGAGCTTTAAGTTCACCAAGGCGTTCGGTAAGAAGTTCTTCTAATTCATCACGTGATCTACGTTCAAGAAGCATCTCAAAGTGTGTTCTGGGGGCTTTAGGAATCTCAGTCTCAAAAGCTTGCTTGCCAGAGTCATCTAACAGCGCACCTTCAAGTGAACAGGTCTTACAACCCCAGGCAACAGGAATCTCAGCATCTGCAGAAAAGACCATTTCTGAAGTGTGATCGTTGGCGCAACGGTATAGACAAATCTTTCTAGGGGAGAGGTTCTTGTTTGTATCTACTTCAAAGCTCTCTGAGCCAAGTCTTGTTCCGCGCATTGGTTGCTGCGACATTTTGTTCCTAACATTTTTGATTGTCGAATGGTACTCAATAGATAGAAGCAAAAAGATTACGGAATAATTCCCAGGCTCAGGCTTTTCTAAGGGTTTGAACTGCTAACTCTGGCACATCTGTGACTATTCCGCTTGCACCTTGTGAGGCGAGTTCGAGAATCTCTTTGGGATCATTGATTGTCCAGAAGTGCAGCTGTGTTCCAGTGTCCAAGACCTTCTTCATAAACCTAGGGGTGTCGAGCTTAATAAACTTCATTCTTCGAGGGACCTGTAATGCTCCGATGTCTTTTAGGGTTCTCGAAAGAACTGATGAAGGTAAGCCAATTAGTGAATAGAACCAGACTTTGATTACCACCGAAGCGCTGGCCGAGGTAGCAACCGGTTTACTGAACTGACTCAATGCCACCAATCTTCTTCTGTTGCTAAAACTCGATATCAGCACACGGTCATGGGCGTTTAGTGCTTCAACGGTCGAAATGAGATCAGGGATAGCTGATTCAGCTTTGATATCGATATTGAATTTTGCTTGAGGGAAATGCGTTAGCACTTGCCTAAGTGTCGAAATTTTAGTTCCTGCAGGGAGTGCTAATTCACGCAGTTCAAGCCAACTGAGCTCAGAGACCTTTCTCGTTACTCCGGTCAGGCGTTCTAGAGAGTCATCATGAAATAGGACTGCAATACCGTCCTTCGTTACCTGAATATCAGTTTCAATGACATCTGCACCTACTTCCAAGGCAAGCTGAAAAGCCTCAATGGTGTTTTCAACTGGTGACATTCCACCGCGATGAGCTAACACAATCACGCGGTTATTTACGAAGTATGGATGATTCTGCATGAGCTTCCTGAGGCTTTGAATAAATCTTGGGGGATAGGCTTGAGGACGTGCCCTCAACTCCGACTATAGCCACAGCCAAGTCGCTAACTCGACTGATCTTTGGCCTGTATTTGGTGGGCCTGGGCTTAGCCATGATGATTCATACCGGGTTGGGAGTGCCTCCCTGGGATGTCTTAACTCAGGGGTTGCAGCAACAAACAGGATGGAGTTTTGCTTTATCTGCGACTGTGATTAGTGGGTTGGTGCTTTTGCTCTGGATCCCAATAAAACAGAAACCAGGGATTGGGACGTTGATCAATGCAATCTCAATTGGGCCTTTTGCTGACATGAGCAAACCATTGATGCCTGAAATCGATGGGCTGTTCCTGAACATAGTTTGGGTTTGTCTCGGCCTGATTTTCGTAGCCCTAGGTTCAGGTTTGTATATCTCGGCAAACCTAGGGGGAGGACCTAGAGATGGCTTGATGGTTGGTTTGACAAGAGTAAGCGGTTGGCCATTCTGGATTATTAGAAGCCTAGGAGAGGGAACTGTGCTGCTCTCTGGATGGTTCCTGGGAGGAACTGTGGGGATAGGTACTGCACTATTTGCGGTTGGAATTGGCTATATGCTCCAAATGACCATGAAACTTTTTGGTTTTGACCCAAAAAAGAGTCAAAATGGAGCAAAAATCTAAAATGACAGACAAAATCCACGTTAAACACCGTGCGACAGCCAGAGTTCTGCTAATAAATGAGCACAACCAAATCTTTATGCTCAAAACACACTTTGATCCTGAGGTTGGGTTACCGCCCAGGTGGCTTGTTCCAGGCGGCGGAATCGATGAAAGCGAAGAAACAATCAGCGCAGCGATTAGAGAGCTATTCGAAGAAACCGGATTAGTTGTGAGTGCGGCGGAACTAGGCGATCCGGTTCTAGTAGCCAAAGGTAGTTGGGACTGGGCTGATGGAATCAATTTCCACACCTACACAGACACGATTTATGAACTCAAAGTTCAAAATTTCAAACTGGACACTTCAGGGTTTACTCAAGAAGAATTACGTGACGTTCTGGAATATCGCTGGTGGAACCTGTCAGAACTGTTGACTAGCGAAGAGCTGGTAGCACCTCATGAACTCATTGGCTGGCTAAAGTCCAGATTCAAGCTCTAGGCACATCTAGATATATTCGCCGATAATGAACATTATGTCAAGTAATGTTTTATTGGCCTAGAAGGCCTACTCCCCAGTATTTTGAGTTGCCGAGACCCATTCATTTAGTTTTGCTATCGCTCTGCCATCCTGAACTGCGGCTGCAACAACTGCGAAAGCTTTTGCCAGTTGGTCATTCAAATCAAAATTGTCAGGCGACTTACTAAGTTCGTAGGCAGCAATTCCAGCTGCCGCGTTTAGGGCCACTATGTCTAGAATGGCACTCTGCTCCCCCGTAAGAGATGAATTTGGGGCTAGAACCAGCCTGGCTGTCTCTGCGTTTGCAATAGCGTCTCCACCAATGAGATCTGATATTTTGGCCCTAGAAATTCCTATATTTTCGGGGTCAAAGATCGTTTCAGTGACTTTTCCGCCTGAAACCAACCAAATTGTGCTCGGACCGGTAGTGGTGAGTTCATCTAGACCATCAGAACCCCTAAAAACAAGGGCGGTACGGCCTCTCGATGCCATTTCTGAGGCCAAAAGTGGCGCAATCTCAGCATTAGCGACCCCTAGAGCAGTGGCTGTTGGCTGAACAGGATTTGCCAGTGGACCTAGGTAATTGAAGATGGTTGGTATGCCCAATTCACGCCTAATCGCTCCAACGTTCTTCAAAGCAGGGTGAAAAAGAGGAGCAAAGAAAAAGGAAATTCCTGTTTTGGCAAAAACTGAGGAAATCGCATCTGGGTTTAGCTCGAGGTTGACGCCTAAAGCTTCGAGCATCTCTGAAGATCCTGTTTTGCCAGAAGCAGAGCGTGAACCGTGCTTTAGGACCGGATAATCGCAGGCTGCCACCAAGATGGCCGCCATCGTTGAGATGTTAACCGTTCCAAGTTGATCTCCCCCGGTTCCGACTATGTCTATTGCATCTGAAGTTAGCGGCGGCTTAACTGAATGTTCAAGCAAAACATCAACAAAGCCAGATAGCTCGGTGACGCTTTCACCTTTGCTTCTAATCGCTAAAAGGAATCCGCCAACCTGGGCAGGGGTAGCTTCGTTAGAAATAATTTGTGACATCGCCCAGCGAGCTTCAGTTAAATCTAGGTCCACTCTTTGGACTAGTTTGTTGAAGATTAATTTCCAACTCAGCTCTGCATTCATTGCTTCAGTTTAGCCACTGTGCGAAGAATAAATATCAATAAAATCCGCACCACCAAGGGCGATTAGGGCATTTATAACGATTTGGGATTGTAAGATTAGAACATGACAACCGCTCCCCTAGCTCACGGTCAAGTGCACCGACCAAGTGCGACTTCAGTTGGCACAATCGTGTGGCTAGGCAGTGAAGTTATGTTCTTCGCAGCGTTGTTTGCCATGTACTTCAGCCTCCGAGCAAATTCTCCAGAACTTTGGTCTGCGGACACCGAAAAGTTGAACATTCCATTTGCTCTGGTGAATACGTTGATCCTCGTAGCCTCATCATTTACCGCACAATTCGGCGTATTTGCTGCAGAAAGAATGCAGCCTAGAGCTACAGGTAAGTCCCCTTTCAAGTGGGGCATGGTCGAGTGGTTCATCCTTAGCTATCTGCTTGGAGCAGTCTTCGTTTCCGGGCAGGTTTGGGAGTACGCAACTCTCATCAGTGAAGGGGTTTCACTTTCTAGCAACAGCTACGGGTCTTCCTTCTACATCACTACCGGTTTCCACGCTTTGCACGTAACCGGCGGTTTGATCGCCTTCCTTTTTGTTATTGGTAGATCTTTTGCAGCCAAAAAGTTTGGTCACAAAGAAGCAACGGCAGCTATCGTCGTGTCTTACTACTGGCACTTTGTTGACGTGGTCTGGATTGGCCTATTCCTAATCATTTACGTTTTGAAATAACCAGAGAGCAATCACAGAAATGACTAAGTTCAAGAGAAAAATAAACGGGATGCGCAGACGCCCTATGGCTCTGGGCATAATTTTATTTGCTGGCTTGCTTGCAGTCGGAACCGGCTACTCTGCTGTAAACGCTGCCGTCTCCCCTAAAGCTCAAACTCAACGCACTGCTGAAGAGATTGCCTTGGGTAAGAAACTATTTCTTTCAAACTGTTCGTCTTGTCACGGTAAAAACGCGGAAGGAACATCAAACGCACCAAGCCTAATTGGCGTTGGCGAAGCTTCTGTAGATTTTCAAGTTTCAACTGGACGTATGCCAGGAGCCGCTAGCGGACCTCAACTTGAAGTCAAACCAGTTCAATTCACTGAAGAGCAAATTTCAGCTCTAGCGGCCTACGTTGGATCTATCGCAGAGGGACCAGCGATTCCTGATCAAAGTATCCTGCAGCCAACTGGAGATTTGAATAAGGGTGGCGAGCTCTTTAGAACCAACTGTGCAATGTGTCACAACGCTGCGGGTGCAGGTGGAGCACTTACCCAAGGTAAATATGCACCGAACCTGATGGGATCATCTGCCAAGACCATCTATGAAGCTATGGTTACAGGTCCACAGAACATGCCAGTTTTCAATGATGAAAATATCACACCTAAAGAAAAGAACGACATCATCACCTATCTTTCATACCTTCAGACAAACAGATCTGTTGGCGGTGAGGAACTAGGAAACCTTGGTCCCGTGACTGAAGGTCTTTTAGCCTGGTTGGGGCTACTCGGATTAATTGTTGCCATCACTGTATGGCTTGGCGCTAAATCGAACTAAGAAGAAAGAGTAAAGTGAGCGAAGATTCAAAAGACCTAGCTAAAGTTAGCGATAATCGCTACTCCGAGCATGAGTACGAAATGGGTCTTCGAGTTAAGCACGAAGATGCTGTTGTAGACCCAGGTCTTGAACCGCATCGTGTTCGCATGACTGACAAGAGCGTAAAACACGAAAAGAGCGCTGCTCGCCAAGTTAGCACCCTATTTGTTCTATCAATTCTTGGAAGTGCCTTTGCGCTCTATGCTTACTTTGCTTTCCCAATCGAATTGGGAAACATGGCGAGCGTTCGTTCCAACACTTTGTTCTTGGGCCTGGGCATGACACTCGGGTTGATGGGAATTGGAATTGGTGCCGTGCACTGGGCTAAGACCTTGATGCCAGATAACGAAGTAGCCGAAGACCGTCACCTTACCCGTGGGTCAGACGAAAAACGTGCAGCTGCCGTTGAGATTATCAACCTAGCTAGCCAGGAATCTGGCTTTAGCAGAAGAAAACTTATTCGCAGAACTCTTTACGGAGCGCTCGCCTTCTTCCCGATACCCGGACTCTTTTTGTTTGGGGATTTAGGTCCAAACGTGAATGAGAAACTACGTCACACAACTTGGAAGAAGGGCACAAAGTTAGCTCGTGACCCAAGTCAAAGAGCAATTAGAGCTTCTGATGTGACTATCGGATCTGTGTTTCACGTAATTCCAGAGGACCTTAGCCCCGAAGATCCTGAGTACTTAGAAAAGAAATCTAAGGCCGCTGTTCTGCTAGTTCGTGTTGACCCAAGTGAACTTATCGAAACAGAAGAACGTAAAGGTTGGTCGTACCAAGGTATTGTTGCGTACTCGAAGATTTGTACACATGTGGGTTGCCCGGTCGCTCTATACGAGCAGCACACTCACCATTTGCTCTGCCCATGTCACCAATCAACATTTGACCTAGTTAATGGCTGCAAAGTTATCTTTGGCCCTGCTACTCGAGCATTGCCGCAGCTTCCGATCACAGTAGACAAGGATGGATACCTAGTTGCACAAAGCGATTTCCTTGAACCAGTTGGACCATCATTCTGGGATAGGAGTGTGAACTAATGACTATTGCATCTCAAAAGAAAAACGGGTTCCTAGCTGGAACAGCGAACTACGTTGATGAACGAGTTGGCGTTGCGGGAATCCTAAAAGAATTTGGTCGCAAGATCTTCCCAGACCACTGGTCTTTCATGTTGGGTGAAGTAGCTCTCTATTCATTCCTCGTTTTACTGCTATCGGGAACTTTCCTAACCTTCTTCTTCGATCCTTCGATGGCACCAACAGTTTATGAAGGTTCTTACGCTCCTCTCAAGGGTGCACACATGTCTGTCGCATACTCTTCTAGCTTGGACATAAGCTTCGAAATCCGTGGAGGATTATTGATGAGGCAAGTTCACCACTGGTCGGCTCTTTTGTTTGTGGCTGCTGCCGGATTACACATGCTCAGAGTCTTCTTCACTGGAGCATTCCGTAAACCTCGTGAATTGAACTGGGTTGTTGGTTTTGTACTTTTCATTTTGGGTATGGCAGCCGGCTTCACCGGGTACTCACTTCCAGATGACTTACTTTCAGGTAACGGTCTTCGCATCATCGATGGAATGATGAAGGGAATTCCTGTAATCGGAACTTCTGTTTCAACCGGACTATTCGGTGGAGAATTCCCTGGAACCAGCATCGTCAGCAGACTGTACAGCCTTCATATCATGTTGGTACCAGCTTTCATTCTGGTCTTCCTTGCTCTGCACTTATTCATGATCGTTATTCACAAACACACGCACTATTCAGGTCCAGGCCGTAAAGACACCAACGTAGTTGGTTACCCACTAATGCCTGTTTATGTTGCTAAGGCTGGTGGATTCTTCTTCATCGTGTTCGGTGTGATCATGTTGATTTCTACTTTCTTCACCATCAACCCAAT
>Ga0114964_10003219_pt1 | contig 11113 bp, 14 predicted proteins | sample C_131016_MF_Meta_FD_92638 | JGI IMG/M metagenome (GOLD analysis project Ga0114964, IMG submission 92638) | Freshwater microbial communities from Lake Croche, Canada to study carbon cycling - C_131016_MF_MetaG | ecosystem: Environmental > Aquatic > Freshwater > Lake | place: Lake Croche, Canada... | reverse complement strand
TCGTAAAACATTATCCGATCATTTAGATTTTATAAAAAGGCACTAAATTTATGTTTATAATAGCATCCTATTAAGAACCGCGTTAACTTCCGATTTGGATAGACTTCGCGGCCCTACTGTATTACTCGGAAAGGTGTGCTGGTTGAGTTTCTCAATAATTGCGAGTAAATTCCCTAAATGTTTCGACTCCAGTTTCAAGAAGTAGTGATAGTTCGGATTAGGATCCCCTCCTACAGAACACTTTCCAGCACACCCCCCCGCCCTCTTGATCGCCAGATCGTAGGCAGATCCATGTTTAACATAGTCAAATCCAACCGGATCAATTGGCGGTTCTATCACCCTATTCGTCGTTTTCTTGCGCCAAATCTGGAACACACATGGCACATCGTATTCGGATCCGTTGACCTCAAATGCCCCCTTGTCAAGTTCCTGTGAATATTCACAATGAAAGGCCAGTGGAAAGACCCGATTCATACTGGGTTTCACGAAAGACCGTGGTAGAATAAAGGCAATGATATCACCATATTGGGCCGCATGCCGAATAAAGGCCTTTGCTAAAGAGCTCTGTGGTCCAAATGGCGGATTGCCGAAGAAGATGCGCTTTTTTTGAGTGGCAGGTTGCCACTTCAGAAAATCGCCCCATAGAATATTCGAATCACCGGGCTCCAAATCTATTCCTAAAATATCCGCTATCCCGCTCAAAGCCTTCATAAATGCGCCTTTTCCCGCACTTGGTTCGACCCACTGATACTCCTCAGCCTCAGGACATAGTCGACGAATAGTAGCAACACATGCCGCTGCTACAGATGTCTTTGTATAATATTGGTCTTTAGTGTTTTTACGAAATTTGCCCGTATCCTGTGTCATTGTTAGCTGCTCTCTACTGAATAAGGCAACTCAAATTTACTGAACCACAAATAGAAATGTTCGTCCAACTCTTCACTTTAGCCGCTGCGTATTTTACTGTTTCAACCGCCACCCAGAATGGCCCTTCCTCCCTTTACACGCTTCTTAACGGTCAGACATTCAACCCCCCTGGCTATACCATTGTCATGTATCAGTCCTGTATGCAGAATCAGAATGCGGGAAATCCATGCGGCACATTCAGTGGATTCCAATCTTCGAATGGCGTATATACCTATCAGCAATATGGCCCTGCCACCTGTTCTGGTTCCTGTTGTCGTCAATTTGAATTAACTTTGGCCTGTGGTCCTACTATGCAAATGAGTGGCGTGAACGAGAATCCCACTTGTAATTATCATGCTACCTTGACTCTTCCAGAAGTGTGTGGTGTGGACCTGACTGTTGGCAATGAAGTTGCCTCTGTGTCTCCTACGGCACTACCTCCCACGTCGTCACCCACTCAAACTGCCACAGGAACGGAAACAGGCACCGCTACAATTACAGCATCGACTACTACTACCTTAACAGCCACAGGGACAGAAACGGGTACCCCTACTGTTACGGCATCTACGACTACTACCCTGACTGCCACAAGCACACCCCTCTTCCAAATTACTGCCTATCCGACCACCACTGCGACGATGACCCTCACGGCAACTGCCACACCCCTCTTTATGATAACTGCTTATCCAAGCCCCTCCCCAGTCAATGTAACTCCCACATCGACTCCCCTCTTCTTCTACACACCCTATCCGTCCGTTCCAGCCAATGGATCAGGGGGACTTTTAGATCAGGCCACCGCGCTTATAAATAGTGGTAGTCCCACCTCTATCATTCTCGGTTCGGTTGCACTTGGAATTATCGGTATCGGTGCTATCGCGGCAACCGTTGCCTATTTTCGGAGCGGTGGCACCGTTGGAGGATTTATCAACAAGGTTAAAGCCCAGAAAGGTGCCATTCAGCAGTTCGCCAACGCCTTACCCCTCTCTGACGAACAAAAATCAAAACTCAATAAAGCCATTGATGAACCAACTTCTGTTCTACCGCCACAGGTCACTGCTGCCGTTCATCAAGCAGAAGCACTAAAGGAGCAGGCTATCGCCGCGAATCAATCTGTCGTTCAGATGTTGCCACCATCTATGGCTGCTGCTGTCATCGCCAAGCAAAATGCCGTTATTCAACAGGTTCAGGAACAGATAGATAATAAGGTGGAAGCAGTATCTTCCTTTGCGCCTCTAGGAACATCCCAGCATGTTCCTACGTCCCAGCATGTCCCTACTTCCCAGCATATTCCTACGTCCGAGCATGTCCCTACCGAAACAACTACAGGACTAATCAACAGCACAGTTAGTCTAGTTGTTTCTCCCGAGGATGTCGAGGCTGTAAAGGCGTTTTTGGCACAGAAAGCAGCATCAAGTTAAATATTAATCTAAAGAATTCGATTTGTTTATATATAAATGAAAATTGCTCTCATAGGTCCTGGTATTATGCCTATACCGCCTCCTGGTTGGGGGGCGGTAGAGATATTGTTATGGGATTATTACTTAGAATTGAAAACACACGAGGGCGTGGAAGTCGATATTATAAATCATATGAGACAATATCCTTCCGATCAATCGGGACCACATACAGAGTATTCTCAGCATTTAATAAAAACAATTAATGACGGACAGTATGATTTCGTTCATATACATTATGATTGTTTATATCATATTATGCCATTTTTAACATGTAAAAAGTTAGGAATTACAAGTCATTTTCCATATATTGATATTTTAGAAAAACACGGTGGATATAGGGATACATTTCATTATATGTGTAATAATGAAAGACATACTATTTTTGCCCTTTGTCAAAAAGATTATGATATGTTCAATACGTATGCTGTAAATAAGAGCAATATTGTATTACTATTAAATGGCTCAAATCACAATCAAATTCAACCAGTTAATTCGCTGGATGAGAAACAATTATCTGATAAAAGCATGTATCTAGGGAAAATCGAAGAACGGAAAAGGCAACACGTTTATTGTAAAATACCTAATATTGATTTTTATGGAACATGTAGTAATAATTTTCGATCAAATCTTAGTTATAAGGGCGAACTATTAAGAAATGATTTGCCAAACGTACTAAAACAGTATGGTAATTTAGTCCTTTTAAGTGATGGAGAATCAGCTCCCCTTGTTATTAAAGAAGGGCTGATGGCTGGACTACCAATTGTCACTAATCGATGTAGCGCGGCCGATTTAGATATGACGCTCCCATTTATTGATATTATTCCAGATGATAAATTGAATGATTTAGAGTATGTAGCGGCCAGAATTAAAGACAATATGGCAAAACAACATATGTATAAGGATATACGAACTTATGCTGTTGCCAATTTTTCATGGAAAACATTAGTAGCAAAATATTTACAGACTATTCAGGCTATCTAGATGCCAAAATTTGATTTAATCTATTTTTCTTTACCAGAATAGAGTAGATGGACCTAGATCTTAAAGCACTGGATCCCTTCTCGGCAACCTCTATTGCCGATAAGAAGATCCACTTGAGAATCCAACAACGCAACGGAAAGAAGTGTATTACGACAGTTCAGGGTCTCGATGATGATCTGGATATTAAGCGTATTGCGAAGGCCATGCGAAAAGAATTCAACTGTAATGGATCAATCGAACAGAACGAACAGTATGGGGAGATTATCCAATTACAGGGGGATCAGAGGGATAATATTGCAGAATGGCTTATTGAGCAGGAGATTCTGACAAGGCAGGAAGCCGTCCAAAGGATTGTCAAACACGGATAACTTAGGGCTCTTCGCCCTAAGTTATAGGATAAAATGATGGATAGAGGTGGCAAAGCCACCTCTATCGTTCATGTATTTTCCTTTAATTAACCCCGCTTAAAAATACTAGATGATGAGTTCTCTAGAATGACAGAACTCATCGATCTCATATCCGATCCAAAAGCCAGGCTCACGAAGATCATGGATGCCTTTATAGAACGCGTCGAAGCAGAACACCAGAAGCGAGAACGCAACCTCGACCGTGTCTTCGAGCAATATCGAACCAAGCTCCATCGACAGCATCTCAAAGCCATCCATTCCTATAAGTCTATCTTGGACCAGATGTTTATTGAAAGTAATCGCAATACAGAGCCCGAGGCCATTCAGTTCTTTGAACGCTTTATGCGTGCCGAGGACAGAGATCCCTGGCGTCAAGTGATCCGCGAGGCCCTCCCTGTTCTCGACAAGGTAGAACGCGAAGGTGGGCGTGTCGATATGAGTATTAAGCACTACGATAGCAGTAAGATTGCGTCTGGCAGCTGTCTATTTAGCGATGACAGGGACGGCCATTTCAGTTTTATCGGCGAGTTCCTGGATGGCTTCGATGATTTCTACGAATACAAGGTCATGAAAATGCATAAGGACGAAAAGAAGAAGCGGGAGGATGATGAGGCCTGGATGGATCGCCATATGGCAGAATGGCGTGCCAAGAATGGTCCCAAGAATGAGACGGTTCTGAAAGAGTGCGCTGCCATGCCAGATGAGGAACCCGATTTGATTCAACGAATTACGAAGGATCTAGAACAAAATCTTCCTAGCACTGAGTAGAGAATGGCATCAACTGTTGTAACACCTGCCCTGAAAACCACATTTACAGCCTCTTATCTTGTTTTAATGGGCTACACGGGCCTAACCCTCATTGAGGCGCTCAGAACCAATAATACAAATGTGCGCCACGTGATGAATATTGAGACGACGGTGTCCTTAGTTGCGGGCCTAGCCTATAGCATATTTAATGAAATGATTAAGCAGCCCACTGTCAATCTTCATGAGATAACTAAGATTCGGTATATTGACTGGTCTATTACAACACCCCTCATTATACTTGTGATCCTATTGTTCTATGGTGGATCGATCCATCCTCTTGCCTCCGTGTATGGAACACTGATTTTACTCAACTGGGGCATGCTCGCCGCGGGCTACTTAGGCGAACAGGGGTCCATTGATAAGATGGCAGGGTGCCTCGTAGGATTCTTGTTCTTTGCTGCCATGCTCTACACACTCTATTCGTGCTGCATACCGGCCAAGGCGAATCATGCTGTCTTCTTCATCTTCGCGATCATCTGGTCGTTCTATGGAATTGCTTATATGCTGGACGAGGAGAAGAAGAATATAGCCTATAACATCCTGGATGTGATTTCTAAGGCCATCTTCGGTGTTGTCTTGTATCTCTATTACGGAAAGGTGCTGGACTTCTGAGGCGAGCACCCTGCTCTTTGGTTGCGGCTAAGCCGCAACCTTAACCAGGGAACACGCCCCCGCCAAAGGCGGGGGCAGTCTTGTATATAAGACGAGACTTATATAGAATGTTGAAGGCCATCCTCCTTGCCTCCTTAGCATCCCTATTCGTCTCCTCTCAGCCCATCGCAACTAATTGTGATACCAAATCGGTCTTTCAGGTGGAGCAGATCTCTATAGAATATGAATTACCGCCTGTAAATTCCACTTTAACAGTTGCCTATACGGTTCCCGAAACAATTGAGGATGGCCTTGCTAAATTTGCCTGTACGCTCAATGGAATCCCCGTATTGAATGAACAGAAGCCACTGTGTCAGGACACAGTATGCCCCATTGTCGCTGGATTTCATAATGATTCCAACCCTTTTGAGACGGCCTTGACATCTGGAACGCTCAGCTGTACTACGAAATGGCTACGAGTAGATGGTTCTGTTCTTCGCTGCATTAAGATCGTAGAGACATCCTAACGCTTATATTTATCAGAAACGCGTCGAGTGCCATTCGCTCTCGGAATGAGTCCTTTGGCCTTTAAGGAAGAACGCATAGTGAAGCCGATGGACTTCCCTTGCTTCCAGAGTTTTAGATATTTCCTATCACGCTTGGTAACTCGATAAGACATTCTATTCGTCCTATATAAATTTATTATAAACCTAATAAATTTATATAAATTTAAGAGACTGCCCCCGCCTTTGGCGGGGGCGTGTTCCCTGGAGCGAGCAGGGTGCTCGCAGGGTGCTCGCTACACGGTGCGTATAAACTGCCACTGCATATCCGAGCAGATCCCCTTCCATGCCTGATCTTGAATATACAGCTTATCTCTGTTCTTGAGAAGCGGAAAGCAGGCCAGATGTTCGTCCATCTCTAAAAGTTCACAAAACTTATAAAGAATATAGCCGTAGCTCAAAAAGTTTCTGCGTCCCTTTGGAATGTGCTTCTTGAATGCCGGTTGGATTTCACGAAACATATGGCGCAGTTTCTCCTCATCCTCGCGGCTCATGAACGGCGCATTCTGGCCCGAAAGTCGATTGATAATATGTGGAATATGCTCGTAGTATTTCGTTTCACCCATATGTCGCAGAATCTCTCGGAGTTTTGTGCGTTTCAAAGACCCAAAATTGCTTATGCGCTCCTTCTTGAGCTGGAGCAGAATCTGATCGTATATGACCGTTGGAATCTCCGTCGACTCCTTCGCCTGGAACTGTGCGAGCCACTCATTAAAGTGGTTGATCTTCTTATAGGCATAGTACGAAAGTTCTCTCGGAGGATCCTTATAGGATGGCTTGTCCGAGTCAATAAGAATGAAATCCTTGTTGCCGCACTCAGAACACGTCATTGTCGCCTCATTCATAGACATTATCATCTCGGATCCGCATAGTTCACATTGTGTCCACTCGTCCTCAGAACCCTCAGGTGCCTTCGCCATTCCTGGGTCTTCTATCTGTAAATACTGGTTAAGGAGATCGGAACGCTGTGGTGCCTTGGGGCCACCGCAGCCTTTAAGTCCTCCAGAGCCACCTCCCTCATCGGCCTGAATGTCGTTAAGAATGGCTAAAATAGACCCCGGTTTAGACCTATTTGTCTGTGTGCTCATTGTGCCGCCACTATGGATTCGATCCTGAATATCGTAATAGCTAAATAGGATATTTCCCGTTTTCAGGTAATATTCATTGATAGCATCGCCGCTTTCGATAGACTTGACCTTCTTCTCGAGTTTCTCGAGCTGTTGTTCGAGCGCCCAGATCTCCATAACGTTAGTTGTTGCTGAAATCTTGGTTTTAATATCATCTATTTGGGTTTTGTATTGACCTATATTCGTTTTCTCGTCGAGGAGGGAGCTCATTTTGAGCCCATGGAGAGCATCCAGAGTTGTGCGAGTCTCCGGATAACTAGCCTTGGCAACTTTTGATTTTGATGTATGTGTGTCGGCCATCTTCCTCTTATCCAACTAATTCTAATAGGGTTTAAATGGGTAGGTCGAAAGTGTGGGAATTGTGTTTTTTAAAAAACGCACTTTTCCAAATTTTTTTTGTCACCAGAGGGTATAACAAATGACAGGAGGTGGTTTAATGCAGCTTGTTGCCTATGGCGCCCAGGATGTTTACCTTACAGGTAACCCTCAGATTACTTTCTTTAAGGTCATTTACCGTCGTTATACCAACTTTGCCATGGAGTCCATCGAGAACCCTTTCAACGGTGCTCCTAACTTCGGCAAGAAGGTAACCTGCACTATCCAGCGCAACGGCGACTTGATCCACCGCATCTACCTCCAGGCTACTCTCCCCCAGGTGGTTATCAACTCTGCCACGGACGGCTCTGGTGGTCAGTTCAGATGGCTCAACTGGGTTGGCGAGAACCTTATTGCCTACGTCGAGCTCGAGATTGGCGGCCAGCGCATCGACAAGCACTATGGTGACTGGCTCCACATCTGGAACGAGCTCACCCAGGAGGCCGGTAAGCAGGCTGGTTATGCCAAGATGGTTGGCAACGTGCCCGAGCTCACCAATCTCATCTATGCCGGTGGTGCTGGATGTGACAACTACTGCTATGGTGGTGAGCCCAACACATCCGAGGTGGTTGGCTCCTGCACCCCCATGTATACCCTGTATGTGCCTCTTCAGTTCTGGTTCTGCCGCAACCCTGGTCTCTCCCTGCCCCTGATTGCGCTCCAGTACCACGAGGTCCGCATCAACCTGGAGTTCAATGCGCTCAACAACCTGTGCTGGGACCAGGCCACTGGCTCCGACCCCCACTCTGTCCGCAACCGTGTGGCGCAGACTGGCCTGGCCGCTGCCTCCCTCTACATCGACTACATCTACCTCGACACGGATGAGCGCCGCAAGTTCGCCCAGGTGTCTCACGAGTACCTGATCGACGTCCTCCAGTTCACCGGCGGTGAGTCCATCACCTCCTCCAGCAACAAGCTGAAGTTGAACTTCAACCACCCCTGCAAGGAGCTTGTGTGGGTCGTCCAGCGTGATTCCTTCACCAGCTGCGATGACACTGTCGTTGGCCCTTACAAGGGACAGCAGCCCTTCAACTACTCCGACTGGTGGGACCGCTCCGTGCTGGAGTCTGGTTACTCCGTGACCCGCGTGGAGGGCATGGCTGGTAAGAACCCCGTTATCACGGCGCTCCTCCAGCTCAACGGACACGATCGATTCTCTGTCCGTGAGGGTGCCTACTTCAACTTGGTCCAGCCCTACCAGCACCACACCAACTGCCCTGCGGTTGGTATCAACGTGTATTCCTTTGCTCTCCAGCCCGAGCAGCACCAGCCCTCTGGCACCTGCAACTTGTCTCGTATTGATAACACCACCCTGTTGCTGACTGTCTCCAACAACGCTGTTGGCCTGAACCTGTCTTCCACTGTTCGCGTGTATGCCACAAACTACAACGTTCTGCGCATCATGAGCGGTATGGGCGGCCTTGCATATAGCAATTAAAAATTTCCATACCACCCGGGTTTGGATTTTATTTTACTATATGTTTATGGGTTAAAATTTGATGAAATAATTTCTATTTTGAGTGGTAGAAACCGTTCAAAATGGAAAAGAAAGCAGGACGACCTTCAGGAGCAATAGTTTATAATACTGTTATATATAATACATATGAGTATGTAGTTGGAACTCTAATATCAAAAGGTAGGACAGTAAAATTTGTATTTGATAAAGATGACTTTGATAAAATTAAAGATAAGTCATGGCATTTAGCGGCAAATACGTATATATCACATGGTGTTATTGTAGATAATAAGAAGAAAGAGTTATACTTACATAATCTTGTTATGGGACGCCTCGGATTTCCTGGAAAAGGCTCAAAAGAATCCATAGATCATATTAATCGCAATGGTCTAGATAATCGCAAAGAGAATCTGCGTCTAATCACTCAGACAGAACAGAATCTTAATCAGAAACGGAAAGGTCGCAGAATCGAGCTTCCACTCGATGCAGGAATTACAGTGGACGATATTCCAAAACATATCTGGTATATCAATGCCAACGGGCATCATGGAGATCGCTTTGGTATTGATCTGAAAACAGAGGGCATTAAATGGAAAACCACGAGCGCAAAAAATGTGTCGCTCAAAGATAAATTACAGGCCGCAAAAGAGCAACTTGCGACATATTATACGCTGTATCCCTATTTGAATCCAGCAAATGATGAAATAGAACTGCTTAGGGGCTCCTTGGCGCATTCATATGATGAAATTATTAAAATAATGGATCAATAGAATGTCAATACAAACGCGTAAAAAGGGCCGCATAGGAACCCTTAAGCGAGGACTCCTCGTCAAGTTCGGCTATCACAATGTCACATCCCTATCCGTCGTTCAGCGCCATACGGCCCTCAATAAAGCCATCCGAGCCTATGGTGCCCTCTCTGTATCCCGAAAACTCAATGCGGTCTATGTCTATAACCGCAAAACCAACCCTTCGGCAGCCCGTGTCTTTAAGGCTGATCGTGACTGGGTCAGCGAGCAACCTGCTCGCACCAGGTAATACGCCTCCCCCCAAAGGGGGGAGGCAGCCCTTTATATCAATCTAAATTTGAATAATACTGCCTTTATTACTTAGAGGTAATGAACGCAGAATATAGTAAATCAAAAGGCCCCGATTGGTGCGCTGTCATTCGGATCCCTACCCAGACCACTTGGACCACCATTGATACCAAAAAGCGGCAATCACGTGTTGCCGCCATTCTCAAAGATACCTTCCCTAGACCCGAGAATCTTCCTAAACACAAATAGGTGAATGATTCCCTTGATCGCAGGAATCTCTTTTTTAAATACATTTCGACCCTATCTCCGTTCTCATATTCTTGAGGGCATGGAGATCTGGGAATTCATTTTCGTTAACAGTATTGTCATCGGCGCCATCAGTTTCATGTATGCCTACCTCTACAAAAAGGAGCGACTCAGTAATCTTACAAACCTCTCATGGACGCAATACTGTGCTGCCATTTTCCTGGGAGGCCTTACGGTGTTCTCCACGGCAATCTTTATTGCGTATGAATCCCAGTCCATTCTCAAAACGAATTTCCTGTGGCGCGGCGTATCCTCGGTTGTCTTCATCATGGTTGGCCTCTTCCTCTTTGGTGAAAAACTTATGCCGAATCAGATCGTGGGAATTCTCGTTATTATCGCAGGATCCTTCCTTGTGGCCCTCGATGGCGGAAAAATTAAGGATACTGAGTAGATGCACCTTCTTGGAATACTTCTGATTGCCGCTGCCACCATCCTATTCGTCATTGTAGCCAGTCGCCTTGTAAATCGCATTGAAGAGTTTGGGATGAGTCCTGGAACACTGACCCAGTTACAGTCAACACATGTTCCGACGCGATATGATTTGGAAACAGAACTCGCCATGGAGCGACAGATGAAGGAGGAGTCAATTGAATTAACAGGGTCTCTCTAGAGATACATAATCACTACATATACCAACAATTGTAGAATAATCAATCGCCATTTCTGGGACTCGTTCAGGCATAACTACAATACTCTGTGTGCCGGCCTGATTACCAGGATAGCACCAAATATACCCATTCGAAGTTAGAACTGCCTCATCCCTATCATGTGAAAAAAAAGGCGCTCCTGGCTTTTTTTCAGTCATATAGGCTAACATTTCTAGATTTTTACAATGAATCCAGGCTTTCGGACATGATAGAATTGAATGATCTACTAATAGGGATTCAGGTGAATCATGACCGAGCCATATCTGATTCTCGTGAATCCAGAGATCGATTTCAACATCCCAGCCCTCGGCAATTCTTTGTTTAAGGAGCGGCTCCTTGTTTTCTAATTCGGGATTTGGTCCATTCATAAGCCCCCTATGTAAAATCCAGCGGCCAGGTTTAGCATTCCATTTTGCTTTAACAACCCTATCCGTTGTTCGTTGAGTCCATGTG
>Ga0114964_10003216_pt1 | contig 11122 bp, 10 predicted proteins | sample C_131016_MF_Meta_FD_92638 | JGI IMG/M metagenome (GOLD analysis project Ga0114964, IMG submission 92638) | Freshwater microbial communities from Lake Croche, Canada to study carbon cycling - C_131016_MF_MetaG | ecosystem: Environmental > Aquatic > Freshwater > Lake | place: Lake Croche, Canada... | reverse complement strand
TGGAACCAGTGCTTATAGGGGTCATAAATCTGCGGCACATGCTCAAACAGCATGACGAACAAATTGGTAACGATAAGAAAGCCGATAGAGCTATCCACCGTAGCCTGGTAGTTACCCGGTATTTCCGGATTCAATAACCAGGAGTGCAGCCATTTGCGAAATGGCAAATCACTTGAAATGTCGGCGGCCTGGTCCTCTTCGCCAAGAATATGCTTGACGTTGATGTCCTTCAGGGAGATGTATTGCTTGGTGTCGCTCATATTCAACCTCAGAATTCAAATTCAGCGATCTTGATCGTGTAGGAACCCTTGTCGCATATCGAAATGCGCAGCTGTAATTTAGCTTCAATTGTGTCTGCATCGACCAACTGAGATGGGATGTAAGGGACGGAGGAGCCAGGGGGTGTTGCTACCATTTTTTCTATCACCAACGCGCCGGTCAAACTCGCATCGGTCGGTACGCAAGCGGCTACAAATTTGGGCTGCTCATCAAAAAATGGGTTCATGAACTCCTTAAATTCCTTCAGTGCAAAAATGTGTTGGATACACCCGCCCCAGGTATTTGAACCCTTGGCTTCATCCTTTGCCGCCGTACCTTTGTCGGCAGCCTCACCGCTGTCGGTTGCATTTGCCTTGGTTGGATCTTCCTTGGTTGGAGCAGCCGCCCCCTGGGCAAGTGCGGCCGTTTGTGCGGTCGCAGACGCCTCTGGCGCCGCAGCAATGGCGGTAGGCTGCACATGTTCAGCCGCCTTCGCGCCTCCGGCGCAGGGGCCATGCGTGAAGTCCGGCTCAAACCGCTTGGTGCCCGCCTCGGTCAACCAAGCCACCAAAACCTCTCCGTTGTGTTTGGACGCTTCGGTTTTACTCGCCTCTTCGTGCGCCAGAATACCCACCCACACCACGGCTATCAACACAAACACCATGAGGCCCAGGAACATATAGTCACCGGGCGTAAATTTCATCTTGGGGATGGGCGGTTTTTGTTCCGTCGTTGTGTCCATACGCGATACCTAGTTTGAAAAATGGAATTGCCATAGCAATGTATTGCACTGCGCAAACGCAAACAAGAACTATGATATTCGCAAAATTCGACGCAATAAGACGAATTTATCAATTTAGCAGGTTTAGAGTGGGATTTTTGACAGAAAATTGTGAATCAACACCCTACATGCAAAGGGGATCCGCATTAGCGCTGTATCTCGACAGCGCAGTCAAGCATCAGTCGCGCAACAAGTCAGACAGCGCGCGCGCCATCACTTGGGTTGCGCGACGCAAATCTTGCAAATCAATGCGCTCATCGGCCCTTTTGGCGTTCGATTCGAGCACGGTACGCGGGCCAGCGCCGTAAATCACACCCGGAATGCCTGCTTCGCAAAACAAACGCACATCGGTGTAGAGCGGCGTGCCCAGCGCAGGAATCGGCTCGCCAAAAACCTGCTGCGCATGGTTTTGCAGCGCCTGCACCAGGGGTTGATTGCCAGGCAGCGGCTGCAAAGCGCGCGCCAGCAAGATGCGCTTGATGTCCACTGTCACGCCGGGGCACTGCGCAGCGGCTTGCGCAATCAGCGCGCGCAAGCCGGCTTCCACCTGTGTGGGGTCTTCTTCAGGGATCATGCGCCGGTCCATTTTGAAACTCACGCGCCCGGGCACCACATTGGTGTTGGTGCCGCCTTCAATCTGCCCCACATTTAAATAAGGGTGGTTAATGCCCTCGACCGCCGATTGGATGGATTGGTAGAGCGTGTTTTGCGCATACAACGCGTTCAGAATATGCACCGCCGCTCGCAAAGCGTCCACGCCCGACTGCGGAATGGCGGCGTGTGCCATCTTGCCGTGCACCGTCACCTCCATTTGCAAACAACCGTTGTGCGCGGTAATAACTTGGTAGCTAAAGCCGGCCGCCACCATCAGGTCTGGCTTGATGGTGCCATTGTTCAACAACAAGGCGGGCCCGAGTTCGCCGCCAAACTCTTCGTCATAGGTAAACAGCAATTCGACGCTGCCTTTTTTGGGCTTGGCCACCGCCTCTAAGGCGCGCAGCGCGAAGGTGTAGCTGGCAAAGTCGCACTTGCTCACGGCGGCGGCGCGGCCGTAGAGCTTGCCGTCCACGATCTCGCCGCCGTAAGGATTGTGCGTCCAACCCTCGCCCGGGGGCACCACGTCGCCGTGGGCGTTGAGCAGCACGGTGCGTCCTGCGCCAAATTTGCGACGTACCACCAGATTGGTTACGCTTTGCATGCCGGCAGCGTGCACTAAGGCCTCGGGCACAGGGTATTTCTCGACCGTCAGGCCCATGGCCTGTAGCAACTCGGCGGTGCGCTCGGCGTGCGGCGCGTTATTGCCCGGCGGCGTATCGGTGGGCACCCGTACCAGTTCCTGCAAAAAACGCACCTCTTCATCAAAGTGCTGGTCCACCCAAGCATCAAGGTCTTGGTACAGGTTGGTACTCATGGGCAGCTCGCAAGAAAATAAGGGGAAGTTCAGGAAAAGGACGTCATTGCGGCTGGACGGCCAGATCGACCAGCAGGTGCTCAAAGGCCTCGATGGCCAGTTGCATATCGGCGCTGGTGCTCGATTCGAGCGGGTTGTGGCTGATGCCCCGGTTTTGGCCGCGCACAAACAGCATGGCCTGGGGCAAGATGTCGTGCATTTTCATGGCGTCGTGGCCCGCGCCACTGGGCATGCGGTGCAGCGGCAGGCCCAGGGCCTGCACTGCGCGCTCCCAGCGCTGCTGCCAGGCCGGGTGGCTGGGGGCGGCGCTGGCGCGCATGGTCTCGCGCAACTCCTTTTGCAGGCCCCGGCGCTGGCAAATAGCGTCCAGTTGCGCCAGCACGTCGGCGCACAGGGCGTCGCGCTGCGCATTCGTGGGCGCGCGCATGTCCAGCGAGAACTCGCAGCGCCCGGGCACCACGTTGACCGAGCCTGCGGGCACCTGCCACTGGCCGATGGTGGCCACCGAGTCGCCGTCGGCGCTGGCGCGCTGCTCCATATAGAGCGCCAACTCGGCCACGGCGCAGGCCGCATCGCGACGCTGGTCCATGGGCGTGGTGCCGGCGTGGCTGGCCGTGCCCTGCACCGCGCCTACCATGCGCACGCTGGCGTTGATGGAGGTGACCACGCCCAGCGGTATGTGCAGTGCATTGAGCACCGGCCCTTGTTCAATATGCACTTCCACAAAGCCCAGGTACTGCGCTGGGTCGCGCTGGAGGGCCGCAATGCCGGCCGGCTCCAGGCCGGCGGCCTGCATGGCCGCGCGCATGGTGATGCCGTCCGCGTCTTTTTGCTCCAGCCACTGCAGCGCAAAACTGCCCGTCAGCGCCGAGGCCGACAAAAAGGTAGCCGCAAAGCGCTGGCCTTCTTCTTCCGAAAACGCCACCACCTCGATACCAAAGGGCAGGCGGCGCCCGGCCTGGTGCAGCGCCTGCACGCAGGCCAGCGGCACAAAAATACCCAGACGCCCGTCGTACTTGCCGCCGTTGCGCACCGTGTCGTAGTGGCTGCCGGTCATTAAATAGGGTGCACCAGCTTCTTGCGGGTGGTAGCGGCCCACCACATTGCCCACGCAGTCGATGTGCACCTGGTCCATGCCGCAGTCGCGCATGCGCTGCTCCAGCTCGCGGGCGCAGGCCTGGTGGGCGGCGCTCAGGTAGGTGACCGTCAGCTCGCCGCGCTCGGCAAAACCGGGATCGCTGTGCTGGGCCAGGGCCTCTTGCCAGTCCCACACCTGGTGGCCGCGCTCGGGCTGCAGGCCGAACTTGTCCGCCAGTCGAATTTCCACGATGCGGTGCACATTGCGCAGGCATTCTTGGAGCTCAAAGTCGGGGTGCTCTTGCAAGCGGCGCGCCATGGTGGCCAGGATCTCGGCCTTGGGCAGCCCGCTACCCCGTGGGCCGCGCACTGCCACGATAAATGGCCAGTCAAACTTGGCGCGGTAATCGGCGTTGAACTGCTGGATGGTGGCCAGCTCCTCGGCCGTGCAGTCGGTCAGCCCGGCTTTCTTCTGCTCGTGGCGCGACTCGGCCGTCAGTTCGCCGGGCACCAGGCCTTTGCCAGCGAGCTCGGGGTGGGCGCGCAAAAGCGCCAGTTGCGCCTCGCGGCCCGCGCCGTCCAGCACCTTTGCCATGGCGTACTGCAGCTGCGCCAAAGATTTGAAGGGCCGCTGGGCCAGCGCCTGGTGCGCGATCCAGTCCGAATGCTCGTACAGGCCGGCCAGCATGGCCTGCGCCTGGGGCAGCGGCGCGCTGTTGAGTTCGTCTAAGGTCATGCGCTAGCGTGGTAAGGGTGCGTGGCCGCCCAGTGCGTGGCCACGTCCAGGCGGCGGCAGACCCACACATGGTCGTGCGCTTGCACATGGTCCAAAAAGCGCTGCAAAGCGGTAATGCGCCCGGGCCGGCCCAGCAAGCGGCAGTGCATGCCGATGCTCATCATCTTGGGCGCGTTCAGGCCGGCGGGGTCGCCCTCGGCGTACAGGGCATCAAAGCTGTCTTTCATGTACTGAAAAAACGGGTCGGCGTGCGAATAGCCCTGCGGCAGGGCAAAGCGCATGTCATTGCAGTCCAGGGTGTAGGGCACGATCAACTGTGGGGCCACGCTGCCGTCGGTTTTTTGCACCTGCATCCAAAAGGGCAGGTCGTCGCCGTAGTAGTCGCTGTCGTAGGCAAAGCCGCCGTAGTCGGCCACTAGGCGGCGGGTGCGCGGGCTGTCGCGCCCGGTGTACCAGCCCAGAGGGCGCTGGCCGCACAGCGTGGTCATGATGTCCATGGCCTGCTGCATATGGGCGCGCTCGGTGGCCTCGTCGATGTTTTGGTAGTGAATCCATTTGAGGCCGTGGCAGGCGATGTCGTAGCCCAACTCGCCAAAAGCAGCGCACAGCTCGGGGTGTTTTTGCAGGGCGCTGGCCACGCCAAAGACGGTCAGCGGCAGGCCACGCCGCTCAAACTCGCGCAGGATGCGCCAGACACCGGCGCGCGAGCCGTATTCGTAAATCCCCTCCATGCTGATGTGCCGCTCCGGGTAGGCCGCCGGGCTGAACATCTCGGACAAAAACTGCTCGGAGCCGGCGTCGCCGTGCAAGACGCTGTTCTCGCCGCCTTCTTCGTAATTGAGCACAAACTGCAACGCCACCCGGGCTTGGCCGGGCCACTGCGGATGCGGCGGGGTGCGGCCATAGCCGACCAGATCGCGCGGGTAGGCGGCGGTAGTGTCGTAATGTTGCATAGATTCAATGGTAGCCGCAAAGACGGCGCCGATGGGCGCACTGTTGCGCCATAGCAATGATTACACTTTCAACTAATTTAAGGGGAAACAACTATGGGCCTGAGCACCCACGTTTTAGACACCATGCACGGCGCGCCAGCGGCAGGCATGGCCGTAGCCCTTTACAACCTGCAGGGCGAGGCGGCCACGCTGGTCAAATCTTTGGTGTTGAATGCCGACGGACGCAACCCCGACGGCCTGCTCTACGCCCACGATGCCCTGCAACGTGGGCGCTACCGGCTGGTTTTTGGCGTGGCCGATTATTTCCGCAGCCGGGGCGTAGATTTGCCCGAGCCGCCGTTCTTGGACCAGGTGAGCCTGGACTTTGGTGTGGCCGACCCGGCGGCGCACTACCACGTACCGCTGCTGGTCAGCCCCTGGAGCTACTCGACCTACCGGGGCTCTTAGGTGCGCGCCTGCGCCGCACGCAGCGGCTTACTTTTGGCCTTCCGACAAGGTATCGAGCTGAAAACGCCCGCTTTTGTGCCACAGCCAGGTCTCGGTGTAAGTGACCTGGCCCATCTTGACAGGGGCCGGATAGGGCGCAGCGGCGCGCACTTTGCGCTCGATCTCGGCCATCACGGCGGGCACCTGGTTGGGCGCGCGGGTCCAGCGCACGGCGCTGACTTCGCCGCGTTTGTCTATATCCACGTCCAGCACACCGACGGCCAGCAACAGGGGCGGCAACTTGCCGGGGAAGACCTGCTCGGAGTACTTTTTGTACAAATGCCCGGCGGCATCGCGCCGGTATTCGCGGGCGGACAGCGCGTGCGAAACGAAAGTGGGCAGCACCTCGACCGGCGCGGGCGGGGGCGGCGGTGCGACAACCACGGGCGGGGGCGGTGGCGGGGGTGGCGGGGGAACGACCACGACCGGGGCGGGCGGCGGGGGTGGCGGGGGGGTAGCGCAGCCGGCCATCAAAACGGCCAAGGCCATGGCGCCACGCAAGGCCCACAGGCGCAGGAAACTGAAACTCTGGGTTTCTTGCAAACGCATACGCAACCTTTCTTGTTGTCTCCAACCACTCGCGGCCCAAGCCGCCGGGGCCATTAGCCCATGCAGCGCTTGAACGACGCCCTGTTTGCCCGTCTGCTGCAGGCTGATGGCATTTTGGTCCAAGTGCAAAGCACCCGCGGGTCGGTGCCGCGCGAAGCCGGCGCTTGGATGGCCGTTTTTCGCCATGGTAGCCCAGAGTTGCTGGGCACTATCGGCGGGGGCCGCCTGGAGCTCGATGCCACCGCCCACGCGCGCACCCTCTTGGCCGCACCCGACGGGCCGCGCAGCCAAAGCTATGCGCTGGGCCCCAGCCTGGGCCAGTGCTGTGGCGGACACGTTCAACTGGGCTTTGAGCCCGTTGGGGCGGGCGACATCGCGGCGCTGCGCCAGCGCCTGTGCGCCGACCATCTGCCGGTAGCCTTGTTTGGCGGGGGGCATGTAGGCCAAGCCTTGGTGACCGTGTTGGGGCAGTTGCCGCTGGATGTGCACTGGATCGACAGCCGCGACGCGCCCTTCCCCACCGATCTGCCGGCCAACGTGCGCTGCGAACACTCGCTGCCGGTGCACCAGGCCGTGGCCGATCTGGCCGCGCAGTCCAGCGTGCTGATCATGAGCTTTAGCCACGCCGAAGACCTGGACATCGTCGCCGCCTGCCTGCAGCGCCAGCGCGCGCGCGCCGACCTGCGCTTTATCGGCCTCATTGGCAGCAAGACCAAATGGGCCACCTTCCGCCAGCGGCTGGAGGCGCGCGGCTTTAGCCCCGACGAGCTGGCGCAGGTGACCTGCCCCATCGGCCTGCCCGGCATTCGGGACAAGCGGCCCGAGGTCATCGCCGTCTCCGTCGCGGCGCAGTTGATGGGCTTGCCCGCCTAAGCGCCTGCCTACAATTTACGTCTTACCGAAAGCACCCCCGCCATGGAAACGTATTTGCTCGAATGGGTCAATTTGCTGCTGCGCTGGGCCCATGTGGTCACCGCCGTGGCCTGGATTGGCGCCTCGTTTTATTTTGTGTTTTTGGACAGCAACCTCACGCCCCCGCAAGACCCCGAACTGCAGCGCCAAGGCGTCAGCGGCGAGCTTTGGGCGGTGCACGGCGGGGGCTTTTACCACCCCGTCAAATTTGCGGTGCGCCCGCCCGAGTTGCCTGGCCATCTGCACTGGTTTTACTGGGAAAGCTACAGCACCTGGCTGACCGGGTTTGCCCTCTTTAGCGTCTCGTACTTGTGGAATGCGGAGAGTTATTTGGTCGACAAATCGCGGATGGATTGGTCACCCGCCGCCGCCGTGACCGCTGCGCTGGGCTTTTTGGTGGTGTTTTGGCTGGCCTATGACGCGATTTGCCGCGTTTGGGGCCAACGCCCCGGCGGCGACCGCATTGTGGGCGCCTTGGTAGCGCTGCTGGTGGCCCTGGCCGCCTGGCTGGCCTGCCACTGGTTTGCCGGACGCGCCGCCTTTTTGCTGATGGGCGCCATGCTGGCCACCAGCATGAGTGCCAATGTGTTTTTCTGGATCATCCCCGGCCAAAGAACCGTGGTGCAAAGCATCCGCGACGACCAGCCGGTGGACCCCATCCACGGCCAGCGCGGCAAGCAGCGTAGCGTGCACAACACCTATTTCACGCTGCCGGTGCTCTTTGCCATGCTCAGCACCCACTACAGCTTTACCTACAGCCACCCGCGCAACTGGCTGGTGCTGCTGGGCATGATGGCCGCGGGCGCCGCCATCCGCCAGTTTTTTGTGCTGCGCCACGGCTACAAGCTGGGCCGCAACCCACACCCCTGGCCTTACCTGGTCGCCGGCGTGGCGCTCATTGCCGCGCTGATCGTGGCCATGGCCCCCAGCCCTGCTTCGGTGCCTGCTGCTACCGCCACCCCCACCGACACCCCAGGGCCCGTGGGCTACGCGCAAATCCAGCCAGTGATCGCCCAGCGCTGCTACGGCTGCCACGGCCAATCCATGCAAATGAAAAACGTGCGACTGGACTCGGCCGCCCTGCTCGCTCAGCACGCCCCGGCGGTCTACCAGCAAGCCGTCGTATTGCGCGCCATGCCGATGAACAATGCGACACAAATTACCGATGACGAGCGCGCACTGATTAAGAAATGGTTTGAAGACGGTGCGCTGGTGCACTAATCTGGGGTTTCCGAATTAATATAAAGCCCCTATTTTTAAAACGGGAAATTGAGCGCGGGCGCTTGTGCAAGCAGATATAAAAAATAATTGCGTTATTCCTGTAAATTAATTCCGCGATTGCTCGGGTAAACCCTAGATAAACCGTGTTGATTAATCGGATGTAGCTTCATATACTTCGCCGTCTTTTTCTAGACTGCGCAGTCACCCCTAATTTATAACTTCGGAGAATCTCATGTTGAATGCATCACGTCGTACGGCCCTCAAATCAATAACAGGCTTTGTCGCTGGAGTGGGCGCTCCCGCTTTTTACATGAAAAATGCGACAGCCAGCACCTTTCGTAATGACCCAGGCAATAGCAAAACCGTGACCATCGGCCTGACGCTGCCACTGACCGGCGCCTATGCCGATGAGGGCAAAGATGAATTGCGCGCCTATGAACTGGCCATCAAACATATTAATGGCGAAGGCGACGGCGGCATGCTCAAAACCATGAAGCCATCGGTACTGAAGGGCAACGGCATCTTGGGCAAAAAGGTCGAATATGTCCAGGGCGATACCCAAACCAAAACTGACGTGGCACGCGGCGTAGCCAAGCGGATGATGGAAAAAGACGGCGCCATCATGTGTACCGGCGGCTCCTCTTCGGGCGAGGCAATCGCCATGCAATCACTGGCCCAGGAAATGGGTGTGATTTTCATGAACTGCCTGACGCACTCCAATGACACCACCGGCAAAGACAAGCGTCGTTATGGCTTCCGCCACTTCTTCAACGCGTATATGTCCGGCAAGGCCCTAGGCCCCGTGCTGGGCAAAGAATATGGCAAAGAGCGTATCGCCTACCACCTGACGGCCGACTACACCTGGGGCTGGACCCAGGAAGAGTCCATGAAAAACTCGACCGAAGCGCTGGGCTGGAAAACAGCCAACGCGGTCAAAACCCCGCTGGGCTCTGCGGACTTTTCGCAGTACATCACGCCCGTGCTCAATTCAGGCGCCGACGTGCTGATCCTGAACCATTACGGCAAGGACATGATCAACTCGCTTACCCAAGCAGTGCAGTTTGGTCTGCGCGACAAGATGGCCAACGGCAAGCGCTTCGAAATCGTGGTGCCCCTGTTCTCGGAGCTGATGGCCCAAGGCGCGGGCACTGCAATTAAAGGCATTTTCGGTACCTCCAACTGGGATTGGGACTTGAAAGATGAAGGCTCCAAAACCTTCACCAAGTCTTTTGTCGCTGCCTACAAAGAGCCACCATCCCAGGCTGCCCACACCGCCTATGTGCAAACCCTGCTCTACGCCAACGCCTGCGAGATGGCCGGCACCTTCAACCCTGAAGAAGTGATTAAAAAACTCGAGGGCTTTAAATTCGACGGTATGGGCAATGGTCCGACCGAATACCGCGCCGCCGACCACCAGTGTTTCAAAGACGTGCTGGTGGTGCGTGGCAAGGAAAAGCCTGCCGGCAAGTGGGATCTGATGGATGTGCACCAGGTCGTGCCGCGCGCTCAGGTGGAATACAAGCCGGAAATTTTCGGCGGCGAGTTGGGGCCCTACAAAGTCGCAGTCGTTTAATTCCCAGCTTGCAGGGACTTGGCATTCAAGTCCCTGAAAAAGCAGTGGCACCCTGCGGGTTCCAAGTAATTGAAAAATTACGGAACCCGATTCTTTTTTTGAGCACAGCTTGAATAGTTGTTAATCACAGGCGAACCTATGGACGCTATTTTTCTTCAGTTACTCAACGGTCTGGACAAGGGCAGTGCTTATGCGCTGATTGCCTTGGGCCTGACGCTGATTTTCGGCACCTTGGGTGTGGTCAACTTTGCGCACGGCGCTTTGTTCATGCTGGGCGGTTTTTGCGCAGTCGGCGTACAAATGTTGCTCAAGCTTTCTACCCAAGTGAAAGACGAAAGCATTCCCGGCCTGGAGATGATGGTGGACGTGCCCTATCTTCAAGTCTGGTTTGGTGACGTGGGAGTGCAACTCATTAGCTTTGCAGTGCCCATCTCCGTCATCGTAGCCATCCCCTTGATGCTGCTGGTGGGTGTGCTGATGGAGCGCGGCCTGATACGGCATTTTTACCATCGCACGCATGCGGACCAAATTTTGGTGACCTTTGGCTTGGCCATCGTGTTGCAAGAGTTGATCAAAAGCTTTTTTGGTGCCACGCCGATTCCGGTGCCAGCGCCGCAAATGTTGACCGGTAGTGCCAACATCGGCGAATGGTTGGGCATGGGTGCCGGGGTGAGTTACCCCTGGTGGCGTCTGGTGTATTTCTGCTTTTCTATGGCTGTCATTGCCATGGTGTTTGCGTTTTTGCAATTCACTACGTTTGGCATGGTGGTGCGCGCGGGCATGCGGGACCGTGAAACCGTAGGCCTGTTGGGCATCCATATCGAGCGGCGCTTCACCATCGTCTTTGGCATTGCGGTGGTGGTGGCAGGTATTGCGGGCGCGATGTACACGCCCATCGTCTCGCCTAACTACCGCATTGGCATGGACTTTTTGGTCTTGTCCTTTGTGGTGGTGGTGGTGGGCGGCATGGGTTCGCTGCCCGGGGCGGTGGCTTCCGGGTTTTTATTGGGCATCTTGCAGTCCTTTGCCTCGATGAATGAAATTAAACAGCTGATTCCCGGCATCGACCAGGTCATTGTGTACCTGGTGGCAGTGGTCATTTTGCTGACCCGTCCGCGTGGCTTATTGGGCCGCAAAGGCGTGATGGAGGACTAATGATGAACAC
>Ga0114964_10003205_pt1 | contig 11134 bp, 9 predicted proteins | sample C_131016_MF_Meta_FD_92638 | JGI IMG/M metagenome (GOLD analysis project Ga0114964, IMG submission 92638) | Freshwater microbial communities from Lake Croche, Canada to study carbon cycling - C_131016_MF_MetaG | ecosystem: Environmental > Aquatic > Freshwater > Lake | place: Lake Croche, Canada... | reverse complement strand
GGTCAAGTATCGGTTGCCGATGGCACCGAGCTAGCAGCCCAGAAGCTACAGCGAGTGTTAACCAATGACCCAGGCATGGGTGTTATTCGTCATGTTGATGCTGGTTACCCAGAGGCAGTTCAGGTGGCTAGAGAAAAGCATGTCCACGTACCAATGCTGGATACCGAAGAATAATGACCACAACTCTGTTCACCGACATTAATTCTCTGGTCACTAACGATGTGAGTTTTGAAAAGGGATTACTTGGTGAAATCAACCATGCTGCCTTTATCGAAGAAGCTGGTCAGATTGTTTGGGTGGGTAGTGGTGCAACTGCCCCGAGTGCAGATAGACAAGTTTCACTTGAAGGTAAATCTGTCATTCCAGGTTTTGTTGACTCCCATGCGCACTTGGTCTTTGCAGGAGATAGAGCTTTAGAGTTTGAAGCCAGAATGTCTGGTAGTTCATATTCCGCCGGTGGCATCATGACCACTGTTAAGGCAACTAGAGAAGCAACTGATGAAGAGCTAGATCAGAACATCGCTACCAGAGCAGTGGAGATGTATCGAGGTGGAATTACAACCTTTGAAACTAAAAGTGGTTATGGGCTTGATGTTGAAAATGAACTTAGATCACTGAGACTTGCAGTTCAACACACCGAAGATGTTACTTTCCTTGGTGCTCACGTTGTCCCTGATGAATTCAAAGGCAGAGCGGATGCCTATGTTGATTTAGTAAAAGGGGAGATGCTTGAGGCATGTGCTCCTTATGCCCGTTGGATAGATGTCTTTTGCGATGAAGGTGCTTTTGATTACGACCAGTCCAAAGCGATTCTCCAAGCAGGAATAGCAGCAGGATTGCTCCCACGCATCCACGCCAATCAACTAAGCCAAGGTCGAGGAGTCGAGTTAGCGATTGAATTAGGTTGCGCTAGTGCAGATCACTGCACACATTTGTCTGCGAAAGACATTGAGCTATTAGCAGGAAGCAACACAGTTGCCACTTTGCTGCCTGGAGCGGAATTCTCAACTCGAAGTGACTATCCAGATGCCAGAAGACTTATCGATGCTGGGGTTACTGTTGCTCTAGCAACAGATTGCAACCCAGGTTCCAGCTACACGAGTTCGATGGCTTTTTGTATTGCTGTTGCTGTTCGTGAGATGCATTTCACTCCAGAGCAAGCGCTGTGGTCAGCAACCTTAGGTGGAGCTAAAGCACTACAGCTTGAAGACGTTGGTTCAATAGCTATTGGTAAGTCCGCAGATTTCGTAGTTCTTGATGCACCATCGTTTAGACACATTCCATATCGGCCAGGTGTTGACCTTGTTGAAGAAACCTTTATCTCAGGAACATCTATATACAGGAGCAATAAGTGAAGACCGTAACTATCAATTCACAGGGTATTAGTTTCGAAGATGTAATCGCTATTGCAAGACAGGATGCCCAGATTGTTATTTCACCTGATGCCATAGCTGGAATGCAGAGGACCCGTGACCAGGTTGAGGCCCTTGCTCATGGAGAAGTTGCTGTTTATGGAATCTCAACCGGCTTTGGTGCGTTGGCCAGCAAACACATTGCTCCTGAAGATCGAGTGCAACTGCAGAAGTCGCTGATTCGATCTCATGCTGCTGGCATGGGGGCAATGGTTGAACGTGAAGTGGTTAGAGCACTGATGAGTTTGAGACTGAAGACTTTATGTTCTGGAAGAACAGGCGCTAGACCGGTGGTTGCAGAGACCATGGCGGCAATTCTCAATGCCGGTATTACTCCGATTGTTCATGAGTTCGGATCTCTTGGTTGTTCAGGAGACCTTGCGCCATTGGCACACTGTGCCATGGTGTTGATGGGAGAAGGAAGAGCTCTTGGGTCTGATGGTGTTGAGGCTCCTGTTTTAGAACTGCTGAAGAAAGCTGGAATTGCTCCAGTTGAGCTTGCAGAAAAAGAAGGTTTAGCTCTAATCAATGGGACTGATGGCATGTTGGGAATGCTTATTCTTGCCATCACAGATCTTGAGAAATTACTTGATTACTCAGATGTCATTGCCGCCATGAGTGTTGAGGGATTACTTGGAACCGATCAGGTCTTCCGAGCGGAACTACATGAACCACTGAGACCTCATCCAGGTCAGATTCAATCAGCTAAAAACATGTTTGAAGCTCTGAAAGGTTCAGAGATTGTTGCATCACACCGTCAAGGTGACGGTGTTGTTCAAGATGCATATTCGCTGCGTTGCGCACCTCAGGTATCCGGAGCAGTTAGAGACACTGTCGCCTATGCCAAGCAGGTAGCGCTTAGAGAACTTGACGCAACCATCGATAACCCAGTGGTACTGGAATCGGGTGAGGTTACCTCTAACGGAAACTTCCACGGTGCACCGGTTGCCTATGTGCTCGACTTTTTAGCAATTGCTGCAACTGACCTTGGTTCAATCAGTGAGCGCAGAACAGATCGCATGCTGGATAAAGCTCGTAACTCAGGATTACCACCATTTCTTGCGGGAGACCCAGGTGTTGATAGCGGACTGATGATTGCTCAATACACGGCAGCAGGATTGGTTTCTGACTCTAAGCGTTTGGCAGTTCCCGCAAGCGTTGATTCAATTCCGTCTTCAGCCATGCAGGAAGACCACGTTTCGATGGGTTGGCATGCTGGTCGCAAACTTAGAAAAGTAGTAGATAACCTGAGAAGCATTTTGGCAATTGAGCTAATTGGTGCAGCGAGGTGCATTGAATTGCGTGCACCACTAAAGCCAGCACGGGTAACTGGAAAACTCTATGCTGAGTTGCGGAAAGAAGTGCCAGGTTTTGGCCCCGATCGATTTATGGCACCTGAACTGGAAGCAGCTGCAGAATTACTCCGCAGTTAGTTCTTCTCTACCGTAGTCTCTACCGTTTTTGAGAACTGCAGGACCCAGGATTGCAAGTATTACTGCACCGATAACTGCAGCACCAATGAAGGTCTGCCTCACTCCAAAGGTTTGGATGACTATTCCAGCTAGTGCAGTACTGGTAACGGTGCCAACAGTGATTACGGCACCGAAGGTTGCCATGACTCTAGCTCTAACTTCTTCTTTGGTTCTGTTCTGGATTATGCCTGTGCCATAGGAGTTCAGCAGTGCAACACAGATGCCACCTAGGTAACCAAATGTCATAACTACCCACCAGTGATGAGCAGAAGCAATAACAACCACAACCACTAGGACGGTCAATATAGCGACGGTTATTATTCGCAGGTGATATCGCATAGGAACTTTAGTAACTGTTGTGAATATTCCACCAGTGACAGCACCGAGGGCAAAGATGGCACCGGCTATTCCATAAATCAAAGTGCTGGCACCTAATTCATTTATTAGCAAGAACACTTCACCGACTTGAATCACACCGAGGGAAACAATCAGCACCGTAATAAGAATCACAATAGATCTGATTAGTTTGTCTTGGAAGACAAACTTTATTCCAGCTAGGGCTTTGAGGCTGCCCTCTTCATGAGCTGAGACCCCAACCCGATTGACTTTCAACAACAGAATCGAAAATGTGAGAACGATGAAGGAGATGCCATCAATTAAAAACGGCCACACAAAACCGGTTGAGCTAACTAGAACTCCACCTAGGGCAGGAGCTAGAAGAGAACCAAGAGCGGTGAAGGTGGAATTCAAACCATTAGCTCTTGAGACATCTTCCTTGGCAGCAAGGCTAGGTAGCAGCGCACTGAAGGCAGCATTGACACCGGTGTTAGCGCTGGCAGATAACAAGAGTGCGATGTATGACCACCAAGATGGCCAACCCATAGCCAAACTAAATGAACAGAGTGACATAACGATTAGTAGAGGCGGCATCAGTTGTCTGGTGCTGTATTTATCAGCTAAAAGTCCTGCCCAGGGGGACAGAAGTACTGACGGCAATAACATGCACAGAAACAGCAGTGAAACTCCCGATGCTCCAGCAGCGTCCTTATCTCTAAGCACAACGGCGAAGGTAGTTAGTGCACTCCCCAGGAAAGATGCACCAGAGGCAACCGACAGCAGTTGAATCTTTCGCCACTGTGTTTGGGAAGCCATGGTGTTCGCTTAGTTCCTGATGTTCGGATGATTCAGAATCTCAGAAACGGTGCTGTGTAAGTGTCTGTTGGTAGCTAAGACGCTAGAGGATGTTGTGGTGAGTTCACCATGGAGATCTGTGATTTTCCCACCGGCTTGTTCAACAATAGGAACTAGGGCAGCAATGTCGTAGATGGCTAGATTATGTTCAGTAGTTATCTCCAGTGAGCCTTCGGCTAAAAGCATGTATGCCCAGAAATCTCCATAAGCTCTAGTTCGCCAAACTTTACGGGTTAGCTGCATGAGCTCATCGAGCATATTGTTTTCATCCCAGAGTTTGAGACTGTTATAGCTAAGCGATGCGTGCTCTAAATCACTGATTTTAGAAACTTGGATTGGAACAGCTCTGCCATCAATGTGCTTCGTGTGCGCTCCGATACCAGGAGCTGCCCACCATCTTCTGCCCATAGCTGGAGCACTGACTACTCCAATTACCGGTTTGCCATCAACAGCAAGAGCAATCAATGTGGCCCACACTGGAACTCCTCGCATGTAGTTGGCAGTTCCGTCAATAGGATCAATGATCCAGGTGCGACTACCTTTACCGTGGAGGTTCTCGCCAGTTGTTCCATACTCTTCACCGATAAGTGAATCGTTTGGTCGTTCTCTTTTAAGTTCCTCTTTAAGAGCTGCTTCAACACTTCGATCTGCATCGGTAACGGGGGTTTTATCAGGCTTAGTTTCGACATGTAGGTCAAGAGCATAGAAACGTTCTAAAGAAATAGCGTCAGCGAGGTCAGCAAGTTTCAGAGCGAACTCAAGGTCGGCGGTGTAATCCATAAAACTAGGTTAGTCGTTACTCGAATTAGCGATGGAGACCATCAGCCTGCGCAGCGAATCTAATCTGGCGACTGATATGGTTCCAGCAACAACAGCCTCATCCAGACCACAGTCAGGGGATTCGGCTAGGTGCGAACAATCCCTAGGACATTGAGAGGCCACCTGCCATAGATCTTCGAAGCTACGCAGGAGGTTCTCAAGCTTTATGTGACCTAAGCCAAAGGACCTTACCCCAGGGGTATCGATAATCCAGGCAGCCGACTCTAACCTGATGGCTCTTACCGAACTGCTGGTGTGTCTGCCTCGACCGGTAACAGCATTGACTCCACCGGTCTCTCTGGCGGCAGCTGGGGCTAGCGAGTTCACCAGTGTTGATTTACCGACGCCGCTGTGACCAACAACTACCGTTACCTGACCAAGCAAGAACTCATTGAGCAAATCAAGACTTGGGGAATCTTTGCGATTGAGAATTACTGGTATGGACAGATCAGCGAAGTTCTTCAAAAATTCAGTAGGGTCTTCAAGGTCCACTTTAGTGATGCAGAGAGCAGGCTTTAGCCCGGCATCAAAAGCGGCAGCTAGATAGCGATCGATGAGTCTGGTTCTCGGTTCTGGGTCCTTGATTGCGACCACAATCAACATCTGTGTTGCATTAGCAACAATGACTCGCTCAACCTGATCGGTATCATCAGCACTTCTGCGAAGCAGAGTCGTTCTTGGTTCGATTCGAACAATCCTGGCCAGTGCGCCAACTGTGTCCGAAGTGTCCCCCGCTAGAGCAACCTGATCACCAACAGCAACACCTTCTTTACGAAGTTCTTTAGCTAAAGTTGCAAACACTTCTCGCTCATCTGACAGAAGGATTGTGTATCGACCTAGGTCAACCTGAACCACCATTCCGATAGGTGCATCTGAGTGCGATGGGCGATTCTTAGTTCTAGGCTTATTACCTTTGGGGTTTGGCCTTACCCGAACGTCCGTCTCATCAAGATCATGATCTTGAGGTTCAGGTTCATATAACCAACTCAAGCTTTTTGCTCCAGCATTCCAGTCCACAGCGAAACGAACTCAGGCATGGTCTTACTAACCACAGAAACATCTTCAATAACAATGCCAGGGACTCTAAGCCCAATAATTGCTCCTGCAGTAGCCATTCGGTGATCTTCGTAGGTGTGCCAAGTATTTCCAAGGAGAGAAGCACTAGGCGTTATTTGAATTCCATCAGGCAGCTCTGTCGCATTTCCACCAATTGCATTTATCTCAGCGGTAAGAGCTGCTAAGCGATCAGTTTCATGTCCACGTAGGTGGGCAATACCTGTAATTGTGCTTGGCCCATCAGCTAAGACAGCAAGAGCAATAATCACTGGCGCCAATTCACCACCGATACCAAGGTCGACATCAATTCCTTTGATAACACCCTGTCCAGTGAAAGTTAGATCGTTACCCATTCTTGAAACAGCAGCACCCATTTGAGTAAGCAGTTCTTCGAAATGCTTACCAACCTGTGTGGTGTCTTCCGGCCAGTCCTTAATAGTCACTGACCCACCTAGAACTAGAGCCGCTGCAATAAATGGTCCTGCGTTAGACAGATCCGGTTCGATGGCAATTTCTCCACCCGATATATTTCCTGGCTCAACTACCCAGGTCACAGAATTTGGTTGGTGAACAATTACACCTCTGGCTCGAAGTGTTGCAATCGTCATCTCAATGTGGGGAAGTGAAGGCAGGTGCTCGCCAGAGTGATGCAGGGTGAGCCCTTTTTCATACCTTGCAGCTGCTAACAGTAATCCTGAAACGAACTGGCTAGAAGCGCTGGCGTCAATTGTTAGTTCCCCACCAGCAATTGAACCAGTTGAGGTAAGAGTAAAGGGGAGAGAACCTGATCCATTGTCTGCGACATCTATACCTAGCCCTCTAAGGGACTCGATTGTGGTCTTCATCGGCCTTCTTCTAGCTGCTTCATCACCATCAAAAGTGATTTTTCCTCTGGTCAGAGCTGCCATCGGCGGAACAAAGCGCATCACTGTTCCCGCCAAGCCACAGTCGATGTCAACTTCAGAGAGTGAAATGTCAGTGGTTGGTGGGATTATTACAAGGTCGCCATATTCATCGCGGGTGATCTGGGTGCCAAGCTTTATTAGGGCCTCGATCATTAGCTGGGAATCCCTAGATTCTAGGGGCTTTCTAAGGTGAGTAGGCGATGAGGCAAGGGCGGACAGAACCAATTCTCGGTTAGTTAGAGACTTTGATCCCGGCAAGGTGACCTGAGCAGAGATTGCATGGTGAACCGAAGGTGCCGGCCAAGATTCTTTGGCTTTTGGAGAATAATTTTGTTCACTCATTGGTTGTTAAGTATATGGCATCAGATTTTGATGCTTCCCACCCGCTCAACGACGAGCAAACTAGCAGAAAGCAGACACTATAGACACTTTATTGAAAAACATCAGCGCTAGACCCCGCCGCCATAGCTATGGCCCGCAATCCTGCAAGCAGCAGCAGAAGTACATGTCAGACATAATTAACTCACAAAATCTGGGGGATGCCATCACCAATTCAGAAGAGCAAGAACGCAAATTAGCCGATTTCGAGCTCCATGTTGGACCTCACTTCCCGGTTATTCGCCGCGCCTGTATTTCCAAAACAGGAAACCAAGTTCAGGGAGAAGACCTCGCACAACTGGTGATTCTTAGAGCGTTCAAGTACTGGGATACCTTCACAGATCAGGGCAAAGGCCCAATGAACTGGATCAATTCAATCATTCGCACGGCTTACATCTCTTCAGGGATGGCTGAAGCTAAACATCAGAAAAATCGCGTCAACATCAAGACCGATGAAGACAATGACTTCCAGGATGAATGGATTTTCGACAAGGCAGACTTGTCTCAACTCGGCCCATCTGCCGAGCACATTGTCATTTCCAAAATGGAAACTAGCGAAATCATGGACACCTTCAATCAAATCGATCCAATTTTCCGTGAGGTCGCGTTGCTTAACCTAGTCGATGGTTTGAAGTACCGTGAAATTGCAGACCTGCTAGATATTCCTGAAGCAACAGTTGGCACTAGAGTTCTTCGCGCCAGAGGCTTGCTTCGTTCATTGCTGCTTGAAAAAGCAGCTGAGTTTGGAATCAATACTGATTCCAAGAAGAAAAAGAAAAAGTAAAGGACAAGGACCATGAGTACCCTAAGTTGTAAAGACGCTCAACTAAAAGTTCATGAATATCTAGGCGATGAACTTAATAAAAAATCCAAACAAGAAGTTGACGACCACTTAGCTAACTGCTTGTTTTGCAAAACAACTTACGACTTAGAGCGAACAATCTCAGATGTAGTAATTAGTTCTTCATCTAACTCTGAGTTAAACGCCAACTTTTATAGTCGAATATCGAGTTCTCTTAGATCTGAAATCGAATGAATAAAGGCCCTGAAAATTCAGGGCCTTTTTCTTAGATCTCTTGCTCTGGCAAATCTAACCAGCGATACCAACCTTGGTTTAGCACCAGCCATGCAATCAGGCCATGTCCTAATTGACCAGGCATTCCAAGTGTCGAGTTCTTTAGCTCTTCATTAAATCCCTGGTGATCCACCAATGGCCTAAAGCAGTCCACGAACGGCAGCGATCTTCTGGCCGTGACATCTTCAAATCCGGCTGAGAGATGCTCGATCTCATAGTTCAGTTGTGGGTTGCGGCTAGGGATTGGTGACACAACAAAACACTGCACCCCTTTACTGGCAGCAGCATCCAAGATGTTGGCCAGGTTCAACCTTGATCTAGACATTGTGATGCCTGCGTTGATGTCGTGTGCGTTTAGGCAAACTATTAGTCGGTTATCCGTATCTGGTGAGAAGCGCTTAGCAGCTTCATCTAACCACTGTTCACTAAGTCGAGCTGAAGTTATCTCTGGGGTTGGCAGACTATAGAAATCAATTCTTGGGTAATCGCTTTGAGTCTTAGCTATTACTCGACCAACCCAACCAAGCCCTTTAGGGTCTCCGCCTGCGCCAATAATGTCGTCACCGATGATGACGATTCTTATATTGCGTCTTGGCTGATCCATAAGGTTTAGGAGAATGCTCTTTCGACTAGGTCTGCCTGTTCAACAGCGTGGTGTTTTGCTGATCCGGTTGCAGGGGATGCACTAGCTGGACGAGAAATGAGTTTAGCAACTTGACCATCCATGTATTTAGGAAGGAAGAGGCCGATGTATGTCCAAGGACCCTGGTTAGCCGGTTCATCCTGAACCCAGAAGAGTTCAGCGTTTGGATACTGAGCGTAAACCTGCTTGATCTCATCAACCGGAGTTGGGTAGAGCTGTTCGACTCTAACAATTGCAGTCTGCTGATCGCCACGCTTTTCAGCTTCGGCCAACAGATCCCAATAGACCTTGCCTGAACAGAAGAGAACGCGCTTCACTGATTGCTTGTTTAGTCCGCGTTCATCATCGATAACCAGTTGGAACGAACCAGTGGTGAAATCTTGCACCTTGGACGAAGCTGCCTTAAGTCGAAGCATCGACTTAGGGGTGAAGACAATCAGAGGTCTGCGTGGACGAGCGTAAGCCTGTCTGCGCAAGAGGTGGAAGTGGTTTGCAGGAGTTGAAGGCTGAGCAACAGTCATGTTGTTCTCGGCACAGAGCTGCAGGTATCTTTCGATACGTGCAGAAGAGTGGTCTGGTCCTTGGCCTTCATAGCCGTGTGGCAGAAGAAGAACTAGAGAAGAGTGCTGACCCCACTTCTGTTCTGCAGAAGAGATGAATTCATCAAGAATAGTTTGTGCTCCGTTAGCAAAGTCACCGAACTGCGCCTCCCAGAGAACCAGAGCATCTTTACGTTCGACAGAGTAACCGTATTCGAATCCCATGGCCGCATATTCACTCAGTAGTGAATCGTAGATATAGAACTTAGCTTGGTTAGCGGTTAGGTTTCTCAGTGGCATCCACTCTTGACCGTTCTCACGATCGTGGAATACAGCGTGACGCTGCACGAAAGTGCCACGGCGAGTGTCTTGACCCGACATACGAATGTTGACGCCTTCGACTAGCAGCGAACCGAGAGCCAGTAGTTCACCGAAGCCCCAGTCGATTCCGCCTTCGCGCGACATTTCCAAGCGCTTAGCGAGAAGCTGCTGAAGCTTAGGATGCACATTGAAGTTTGGAGGTAAATTGCTGTGAGCATTACCAATTAGTTCGACAACCTCACCCTTGATCGCACTTTCGTGGTTAATCTCTGTGTGATCACTTGCGGTTGTTCCAATACCAATTGGTCTCGCTTGTAATTCGACAGGCTTAGACATTGCTTCGTGAACATCGGTGAAAGCCTTTTCCATTCTTCCCTGGAAGTCGGTGTTTGACTGTTCAAACTCTTCACGGGTAATGTCCCCTCGTCCAACGAGAGATTCTAGGTACAGAGTTCTAACTGAACGTTTAGCTTCAATCAAGTTATACATCAATGGCTGGGTCATCGAAGGGTCGTCGCCTTCGTTGTGGCCGCGTCTGCGATAGCAAACTAGGTCGATGACAGCATCCTTCTGGAATTTCTGTCTGTAGTCAAAAGCCAACTGCGAGACTCTAACTACTGCCTCTGGGTCATCACCGTTAACGTGGAAAATTGGTGTCTGCATACCCTTGGCTATATCGGTTGCATAAACAGTTGAACGTGACATTGAAGGTGGGGTAGTGAAGCCAACCTGGTTGTTGATCACAATGTGAATAGTTCCACCGGTGCGATAGCCACGAAGGCTCATCATGTTTAGGGTTTCAGGAACAACACCTTGACCTGCGAATGCAGCATCACCGTGGATAAGGACTGGCAGTACTGGGTATTCAGCTGGGGACTTATCGATGCGGTCAAGCTTTGCTCGAACAATACCTTCAAGCACTGGGTTAACTGCTTCTAGATGGCTTGGGTTAGCCGCTAGATAAACATTGGTTTGGTTTCCATTAGGGCCGGTGAAGGTTCCTTCGGTGCCAAGGTGATACTTGACATCTCCAGAACCCTGAACAGTCTTAGTATCGGCGTTGCCTTCGAATTCTCTAAAGACCTGGCCATAGGTTTTACCGGCTATGTTGGTGAGCACGTTTAGGCGGCCGCGGTGGGCCATACCAATGGCAACCTCAGTGAAGCTGGCGTCAGCCGCTGACTGCAAGATCGCATCAAGAGACGCAATTGTTGATTCGCCACCTTCAAGGCTGAAGCGCTTTTGGCCAACAAACTTGGTCTGAAGGAATGTTTCGAAAGCTTCTGCTTCATTTAGTTTTTCTAGAATACGGAGTTGTTGATC
>Ga0114964_10003202_pt1 | contig 11138 bp, 8 predicted proteins | sample C_131016_MF_Meta_FD_92638 | JGI IMG/M metagenome (GOLD analysis project Ga0114964, IMG submission 92638) | Freshwater microbial communities from Lake Croche, Canada to study carbon cycling - C_131016_MF_MetaG | ecosystem: Environmental > Aquatic > Freshwater > Lake | place: Lake Croche, Canada... | reverse complement strand
TGGGCCACTTCACCACCGCGCTCGAAATCGAGGCTGGTCGAGAGCACATACACGATGGTCAGGGCCTTTGAGGAAGCGGCGGACTTGCCGGCGAGATCATTGGCTTCCAGCGAAAGGGCTGTGCGGTCCATCGACGCGAGCAATTCGGTGAACAGGATTTGCACAAGACGATACGGATCAGAACCATCAACGAGAAACTCCTGCTCAGCTTGCTGGTAGGCGCGTACTGCGTTCATGTTCAACATTGTCATCACTCCGCATTCATTCGACATCCACTATGACGGTCGCCAAACGGATTCCTTTAAGGGTCCAGCCTGCCTTTTTCTAAACTTTTTGGATCTTTTTATGCCTGTGCGCAAAAACCCTAGACAAATCCTCGAATTTTCTTCATCTGTAACCGCAGGCGCTGGCAGTGACGGACAGACAAATTTGTTTACCGCCCCTTGTTTTCCCATCGGGACAGAGTTGGCACGGGACTTGCTGAGATAGGTTATCGAATAACTCTACCAATGGGGTAAGCCATGTCTCTCTCAGTTACCATGTCGGGTATGAAGGTCGCCCAAAAGGACCTCGACGTGATTGGCAACAACATCGCCAACGCCGGCACCGACGGTTTCAAGCGCTCCGTCACCTCGTTTGCCGATGTGTTCCCGAACGATCCGTCAGCCAGCCCCAAGACCGCTGTCGGTCAGGGCGCGGTGGTGTCACTGATCAGCCGCGATACCTCGCAGGGCTCGATGTCCTCGACCGGCAAGGTGACCGACATGGCCATTTCCGGCTCCGGCTATTTCACCCTGTCGGCTGGCGGCAATCAGGTTTACACCCGCGCAGGCTCGTTCTCTGTAGACAAGAATGGCTTTCTTTCTGACTCATCGAGCAACCGCGTGCAGATGGCAGGGACAGGCACCGCATCAGGCCAGAGAGAAGGCGTTACTTTCAACGCAGAGGATGGAACATGGAAAACGGTACCACCCGCCCCAGTTGCAACCGGCCTGACGGATATCAAATTTCCTGTCTTCATGCGTCCAGTGATCGATAATACCGGGGCTAAACCAGTAGCGGATTACACCCAGGAGCCGACCGCGGTCTTTCAGGGCGATGCTCCACCAGCCAACCCAAGCGATGCTGCATTCGACGGCCTCCTGCAATCCGTGTCGATCGACTCCAACGGCCTGATCAGCGCGAGCTATTCGGGGTTCCAGGTTCCATACCCCATCGGCTATCTGGCCATTGCCAATTTCCCGAACCCTGCTGCTCTGCAGCCGATCGGCAACACCGATTTCGCAGCCAGCGGCGACAGCGGCAACGTCAGCCTCTCGGCCGGCGGCACGCCTGGTACGGGAACCGTGATGTCGGGCGCGCTGGAATCCTCCAACGTCGATATCACCAACGAACTGGTCAAGATGCTGAAGGCCCAGCAGCTGTATAACGGCAATGCGCGCGCCCTACAGACACAGGTCGAGGTCGCCTCGCGCGTCACCGACAAGCTCTAAGAGACAGACTTTTTCTGTGCGGCTTGACTGAATTTTGAGGGTCAGTCAGGCCGCACAGGAGATACACTGTTTATAGTAACAAGAGAAACCAGCGGGCTTGAGGGTCCATCGGTTGTTGATAGAGGCGATACGCAGACCCCCGTCTGTTTGTCCTGTGGCGTAAGAGGATGCGATGCTGAGCATTGTCGGTCTGGTTGTTGTGATGGGTGCCATCTTCGGGGTTTTCGTCGCCCACGGAGGCGATTTGACACCTATTATTCACGCAGCCCCTTCAGAATTGGCGTCGATCGGTGGCGCGGCTGTCGGCGCTATGCTGGTCGCCAACGGGATGGATACCATTAAGGGCGTGGCTGGCGGCTTCGGCAAAGTGTTCGGCGGCCCCAAATACAACAAACAAGATTACCTTGATGTAATTTTTCTGGTCTCGCGCCTGCTCAAAATCCTGCGCGTCGATGGTCCGGTGGCTCTCGAAGCCCATGTGGAAGACGCCCATTCCTCGGCGATTTTCGGCGAATATCCCAAATTGCTCAAAGACCATGTGCTGATCGACATGATCACCGACACCATCCGACTGATGGTCGTGTCGTCGGGCGGTCTCAATGCCTATGCGGTCGATGACGTGCTCGATGTTGCAATCAAGCATCACCATCACGAAGCCATGCGTCCGGTTGAAGCGCTTGGCGCGATGGCAGGCGCCTGCCCGGCACTCGGCATCGTGGCCTGCGTGTTGGGCGTGGTGAAAACCATGGGCGCGATCGACCAGCCGCCTCCGGTCCTCGGTGGTCTGATCGGGAGCGCGCTCGTCGGGACATTCATGGGCGTGTTGCTGGCCTACGGCGTGATCGAACCGATCGGCTTCCGTCTGAAGCAGGTGCTGGAAGAAGAAGCCGAAATCTATCAGGTCGTCCGCCAGTTGATTGTGGCCACCTTGCATGGCCATCCCCAGCCTCTCGTGATCGAAGCCGCCCGTGCAGGCATTGGCCATCATAACAAGCCATCATTCGGCGAAGTGTTTGACGGGCTCAGAGGCAAGTAAAAATGGCCGAAGCCGCTAAAAAGCCGGAGAAAGGCGCTGCGGAAGCCCCCGCAGCCGCCATTATCATCAAAAAGGTCCAGGGCGGCCATGGTGGCGCCCATGGTGGTGCGTGGAAAATTGCGCTCGCCGACATGATGACCGCGATGATGGCGTTCTTTCTGCTGATGTGGCTGTTGGGTGCCACCAGCGAAGCACAACGCAAATCCGTTGCCGACTATTTCAAGCCGACCCCGAAAAGCCGGATCCAGATGGGCCAGTTGGCCGGATCGAATGGCATTCTGGGTGGCCGCTCCATTCTGGACCCCGAAGGGATGCCCTCTTCCGCCTTCCAGAACAGCCTGCTCGATATGGCTACTCCGCAGGATACGGAAGGCGGCAAGGACCGCGACAAGGGGTCTGAAACCGATCCGTCCCCGCAATCCGAAAATCCGGGCAACAATAGCGGTGGTGCGTCTGAAGGCACCCAGGCCGGCGGCAAAGGCAAAGGCGACAAGACCGGCGGCGAAGCCGACAAGGAAGGCGCTGGCCAGGGCAATGCCGGTGCGGGCACCAAAGGGGCCGGCAATGCCGGCGAAGGCGACAAGGGCGCAGGCAAAGCCGGAGAAGGTGCCAAAGGCGCTGGCAATGTCGGCGCCGGAGACAAGGGCGGCGGCCAGGGTCAGGGCGGTTCCAGCCAGGGCGACGGCAAGGGCGGTGGTCCCGAACTGACCGAAGAGCAGAAAAAAGCGCTCGCCGATGCCCAGGACAACAAGAACTTCAAGGACGTGCAGCAGGAACTGATGCGCCGCATCGCGCAGGACAAGACACTCGCAGGCCTGAAAGATCAGGTCCAGTTCGTGCAGGACAAGGATGGTTTGCGCATCGAGATCATCGACAAGGCCGATTTCGCCATGTTCTCGCTCGGCACCAACCGTCTGCAGCCCCGTGCCCAGGCGCTGATCGAGGCGGTGGCAAAAACCGTCTCGGAAATGCCCAACAAGGTCAATGTGCGCGGCCATACCGACAGTTTCGGCTTTGCCAATCCTGACCAGCGCAACAACTGGATCCTGTCGGCAGAACGTGCTGAGTCCACCCGCCTCCTGCTCGAAAAGCAAGGTGTACCTCCCGATCGCTTCTCGCGGATCGAAGGCGTGGCGGACAAGGAACCGTTCAATTCCGCCGATCCCTATGATGCCCGCAACAGGCGCATCAGTGTGACACTGAAATTCCAGAACGGCGAGAAGCAATAACGTCCCGTCTGCTCACAGACAAAAACCCGCCAAGGGTGACCGCGGCGGGTTTTTGTTGTGCAATCCGGGCTGGTGAGGCTGGCTTATTTCCCTGCCATCATGATCAGCTGCAAATAGCAGATGCGACGGCGGAAGGTGCGCTCGGCATTGCATTCATAGATCACCAGTCTGGGGCGGTCACGATGCGGACGGTCGACCTTCAAATCGATCTCGTCGGGCAGAAGGATACCGATCTGGCGCAAGGCGCGGTGCGGATTTTCATCCAGCTTCCCCATCAGTGTCGGATCGATCCAGCAACGCGCCAGTACGGCACCGAGATAGTCGACAATCCTTTCGCGAACATTGTGGGCATCGATCACGAATTCGATGGGCGGATCACTGCTGATATTCTCGTTAACGGCAGATGGCGCCGCAGACTTTTCGGTCTGGGGAGCCCCTTGATAGACGCGGTCGTCATGACGGACGGCCGGAAGGCCTCCCGACGAGATCAGGGCTGGCAGTTGATGTCTGTAATCCGCGTCACTCATTGCCAAGCCCTTTCGAACCAGCGGTTGAAAGATTTACGATTGGAGGATCGAGCCTCAGGCAGATCCCATCATTGAAATCCCAGATCATGTTTTTTTGGGGGCGCAGGTTTTGCGCCCCCAAATCGATTGGTCCGGCCCCTAATCAGGCTTTGACCGTCGAAGCGGCAGCCAGCTTGTGGGCATCGCGTGACAGGCTGTCAGCCAGATGGCTCAAAAGCTGGGTCTTTTCTTCGGTTGTGAAGGTTTCCAGCTGGACCAGCATGGTTTTGATCTCGGGCTTCAGTGGCGGGGGTGGTGGCGGAGCAGCGGCCAGTTCGGCCATACGCGCCTGGGCCTCATCTATGGCATGCTGCTCAATCTCCAGCTCGACATGATCGGCAATACCCATGCGATGGGCACGCCTAGCCATCATCCGGTGCTCGGCCTCGGTAATCACACCATCGGCCGCGGCCTCTTCGGCCATTTTATTGAGCTCGTCCTTTTGCTGGCGGATCTTTTCCGAAAAGCCGGAAGCCAGCATACCTGTTGGCAAAGCGACGAGAACCACACCGATAATCGCTGCCGCCGAGGCAAAGAACTGCCCCAACGGTGTCACCGGATAATAATCCCCGTAACCGACCGAGGTCAGTGTGATGATCGACCAATACATCGCCTCCGGAATGGAGTTGAACTTGTCCGGCTGGGCTTCATGCTCGAGAATATAGATCGCGCTGGAGGCAAACAGCGAGATCAGCAACGACACGAACAATGCCGCCGACAGCACCGGCAATTCATCGCGCACCACCGAGATCAATGTCTGCATGGCGGTCGAATAGCGGGTCAGCTTCAAAATCCGCAACAGACGCATCACACGCAAGAAGCGCAAATCCACTGTGACGAAGAATGTCAGATAGAACGGCAGGATCGACATCAGATCGATAAGCGCCAGAATGGTTGTGCCGTATCGTACACGACCCGATATCCGCTCCTTGTATTCAGGGTTTTCGGTAATGGAATAGATCCGGAAAACATATTCCAGACTGAACACAAACACCGAGAACATATCGAACAGATGGAATTCCCGCTCGAGCAAATCATGGATCGGCTGAACCGATTCAAGTACCACCGCCAACACCGAAGCGGCAATCAGCATAACCAAAGCCGTATCAACGATCCCGTGGATATCACCGGAATAGTCATCCTCGTTCAGAACAGAATAGACTTTCTGTTTGAATGTCCGGCCCTGGTTGAGTTCACGGAATTCTTGGATTTTCGGGACGATGAAGCGAACGAGTTTGAGCACCCGTAGCAAACGCAGCAAACGCAGGAAGCGCAGATCGATTTCGATCAGGAAGGTCAGGTAGAACGGAACAATCACAAAAAAGTCGACCAGTGCCATGGGGGTAACGGCATAGCGAAGACGTTTCATCTTGAAGTTCTGGTAGGCTTCCGACTCTGGGATGCAATAGAGACGAACAAGATATTCGAATGTGAAAAAATACACCGAAAACTTGTCAAAGGCTGCCAATTCACTGTGATAGCGCTCGTGCAGCGCGTCGATATGTTCGACACCGATGGCGCAGACGCTCAGGATGATCAGGCCGACAATAAACCGGTCGATCAGCTTTTCTTCTGGCGGGGAATCGTGCGCCTCGAACATCAGTCGATAGACTTTCCGTCGGAAAGTCACTGGTGTGTCGGACGCAGCCGGTGCGGCCTCCGTGTGGTGATGTACACTCATCTCGATCCCCTCGCACAACGAAAAAACACGCTTCGATAATTCAACTGGGCCAGCAGAAACAACGGCTCGCCCAAAACACTTGCACTTTAAAACACTTGACCCGAACCCGCCAAATCACCGGCCAGATTTGCGCATTTGCCACAAGTCCAGACGACCGTGCTAATAACGGTCCAAAGTGGCTCTTTCTTTAGCGCAATCGACAATGTATTTTGTTAGAATGCGAATGGCGGAGATGACAGTCGAAGTCTGATCGGCGTTGTCAGATACGGGTTTTGGATTGATACGGGTGTTAAGTTGATGTGCCTGGCGCATCGCGGGAGCGGCGGATGAAATTTGCGTTTAAGTTCAGCATGCCAAAATGGGAGCGTCCCAAGCAGGAGGCACCCTATATTTCCAATCCGCTGATCAATGAACTCGAGAAAGTCGATTTTGCCAGCCTGACGGCCGAGCGCAGACAGGATATCCTGCACCGTCTCAAACTGGCCTGCGCCTCGATTGCCGAGGACCGCAGACACCAGCCGGCGATCTTGAGCGACCGGATCCGGTTGCAGAAAATGTGGCAGGACTATTTCAGAATCGCCCAAACGACACCCGCAGGAGATAATCAGGGCGAAAACCTCTCGGTTTCGCGTTATTCCGGGCAGGAAGAAGAACAAAAGCCGCGTGCTCTCGGTGCCGTCATGACGATGCAGGAAGAAATGGTCGCTGCGGCCAATTTCAAGATCGACCTGGGTGGTCTCAACATCAATGACATGGATGATATGGACGATTTCAGCCCGTCCTCCATCCCGCGCGCAACCCAGGCTCCTGCTTCTCCTCCACCCGCCCAGGCTCCTGCCCCGCATGCCGCAGCGGCCCATCTTGCGGCTAGCCGGCTTGCTGATGCCCATCCGGAAGACGAAGCAACGGCCAAACTCGCCTCGCCGAAAGCACCGAATGCTGCCGAGCAGGAATTGGCCGAGCAGATGGCCAAGATCAAAGCAGTCACGCCAATGGCCCTGCCGCAGATGGCATTCCCGAACGAGCCAGCCCAAGAGCAGACCGCATTTGCGGTTGTATCTGAACCTGCCTTCAGCATCGAATTGAGCGAGGAAGAGCCGCAAACTCAGCCAGTCGAGGCCGCACAAGCCCTCTCTCCCGACGAGGAATTGGCCGAACAGATGGCCAGGATCAAAGCGGTTGCGCCGATGGCCCTGCCACCGATGGCATTTCCGTCCGATCCCGCGCCGGAACAGGCCGCCATCGCACCGCAAGAAGAAGCGGCTTTCAGCATCGAGATCGGTAAAGACGATCCACAAGACAGCCCCCCTGTTAAGCCCGTTCAAGCGCAAGACCTTGACGAGGAACTGGCCGAACAGATGGCAAAGATCAAGGCCGTGGCCCCGATGGCTCTTCCGCCAATGCCCCATCCGGCTGACAGAGCCGAAGCCCATTCGGAAGCCGCCTCCCCACTGGTCATCGGGGACCATGGGGCCAATGATCATCCCGATATCCCGGAGATGATTGAGGAAGACACCCTGCATATCCATGACGGGAACCTTGAAAATCCAGCCCCTGCCGCTCTCACGATCGATGCGGAGGTCGTCGATGCAGAAACAGTCACTGTGGTCAAAGCCGCCGATGAAGCCGATGCGTCCGGTTTCAGGCCACTGACAATAACTGTGATCGAGGAAGAGGCTGCCACGCTTGAGCCTGTTGAAGCTGTCCAAGTGGCTGCTGAGATCGTTGAAGCTGAAGCGATTGCCGTTGAAGTCATTGAAGCAGAGCCCGCTCAACCCGAAAGTGTTGAGGCAGAGGCACTCTCGCCCCTGCCCGTGGAAAGCCCCGTGCCAGCCGTTGCGCAGCCGGCGGTGGAGCATACCGCTGAGCCTGCGCTAGATGAGCCTTTGCCAGTGGAGACTGCACAAGTTGAACCTGTGCAAGTCGAACCTGTACCGGCAGCGCTCGCACCCGCTCCCGTTCCGGTCGAAGCCGAACAACCGGCCGAGCCGAAGCCCAAGCGCTCAAGAAAAGCCAGTGCTCTGGCCACATTGCGCTCTATGCTGTCGCCCTCGCCTGCTGCGGAGCCCACCGCAGCCGAGGCAACACCCGAGATTGCAGACGCCCCTGACAGTGCCGCAAACGAGGTGGAACCAGCTGCCCCGGTGACCGACCAGTCTGAGAGCGCGGCCATCGAGGCGGCCCTGCCACCGAAAGAGCGCGAGGTCAGTGCGACCCCCAGCACCAAGGAATGGGTCAATATCAAGCTGCTGCGGCCAAGCGTGATCCGCGGCCTGCCCCTGCCCGACCAGGTCATCACCATCGTGCCCTATACAGAAGCCAAGCGGCTGGAAGAAAACGGCAGCGCCATCATTCTGAGCAAGCCTAGAACGCCCAGAAGCCCGAAGTCCGAATAAGCCGCCGCGATCCTGACAGGCGGGCCTCGTGTCTTGTTGGGAGTATGCCCTTGTTTCTGTTGCGTTAAAGGTCTTGACTATGATTGCTGAGGCTCTCGAATGGCTGGTGACACCGGCATCAAGCCTTGCGCGTCAATCGGGCCTGCTGGCAGGACAGATTGCGATCCGGCACAGGGCGGCCCGTTGCCGGAGCTTGTGGCAAGGGCATTTGCAAGCCACCCGCTCCTTTATAACGAACCAGATCGCCGCCATTTTGCCGCGCCCGCAACAGGTAATTGTACTGGGCAGCGGCCATCTCAACGACGTCGATCTGCAGGCCCTGCTCGACCATGCCGATCATGTCGTTCTTGTCGATATTGTGCATCCGCTCGACGTGCGTTGGAAAGCCTTTCGGGCCGGGGGGCGCATCGAGTTGATCGAGGCCGATATCAGCGGCGCACTCGCCAGCGCCTTGGCAGGCGGCAGAGCCATCCATCCGGTCGATGAGCCACTCAGGCAGCGGATATTGTCGGTCGATTGTGTGGTCTCGGTCAATATTCTCTCGCAATTGCCGATCGGTGCCCAAGGTTTATGGACCCGATCGGGTTGTAGCGAAGCCGAAATAGACCGTCTGTCCCACAGCATCATCAAGGCGCATCTGGATCTGTTGGTTCAGTCCCGCCACGCTGTCCTGATCAGCGATCAGGCGGCACGGCTTCGTGGCCCCGATGACAACGGTGCCATCATCACCGGCATCTGGCAGGATTTGCTGTTCGGTTTCGCTCTTGCCCAAGGGGATGAGGAATGGATCTGGAATATCGCTTCCGCCACGGAGCGAGGTGATGGCTATGAGGAAGAGCGCAAGGTGGTGGCCATGCGGCTTGCTACCCACCTTGAAACGTCAAAATCCGCTTAATTGCAGCGATCAATGGTGATTTTCTGCATAAAACGGCCATTTTTATCGCTATAGCCGTAAACCCATGACACGCCATAGAGGATCAGTTTCAGCGTCTCGCCAGCGCATAATTCGGATTGCAACTTCTGGCGGCGCTCATGGAAACTCGGTTCGATCAGGCTGTCATTGCGGCCGATCGGCAGTTTGATGTCGATTTCGATGGCCCGCTGGTTGCGGCGCACGGCGCGGATCACCGACCCGTCCCGTAAGGGCACGCCAATCTGCTCGCTGGTGCCCCGCACGATCGAGTCGAGCTGGCGCTCGACCAATTTGACCAGCTCTTGGTTTTCATCGCCCTGAGCAGCCAGTACAGAGGTGGAAAAACCACCAAAAAGCCCAATAAGAAGCCATACAAGGGTGGAATAACGCGCCAATTCTTGCACAAAGGACAGTTTCATGGAGTTTTTCATCTTGGATCCATCCGTCTCAAGCCCATGCTGCCAGCCGTCCATGACCGATTCGGCATTGGAGCCCATCCATTAACATCATCGCCGCAATCCTAACCCGTATTGGTTGCGGCGATAGATTACTATCATCAGAAAGTGTGAACTGTCACATACCCGCCCCCAAATGCCGGTTGATAGCGGATTTATTTGAGCGGCTAGGATCTTAAAAGCACGTCATATCTGTTTCTCAACCTTTGTTTTTCGGTTGAAAAGAGTTATAGTAAAAATTCGAAATTTGAGTCTGCCACCATTCCGCCTGCTTTAAACCCGCAGGCAGCGTGAAGGAGGTGGCCTCGGTTTGGCAATCGTATTGTACACGTTTGTGTCGAGCGAATGTTGTACAGTGGTTCTGTTACGGAGTGAGCTGATGGCTGGGCTAATTAACTGGCTTGATTTCCGCAAGACCGTGCGTTTGCCGGACACCGGCAACCCGCGCGATCAGGTTATTCTGCCCGACACCGTGGTGGAACAGCAGTCGCGCGAAGCCTCCGAACTCGGCAATTCGCACCAGAACATCATCAACCAGTTCCAGCGCCTTGACGATGTCCTGTCGCAATTCGAGAACGTGCGCGATTTTGTCGGCAAAGCCCGCGGATCGCTCGATGATATTTTTGCCGACCATCGCGAACATCGCGCCGAAAATCTGGCCATGCGCTCGATCATCGAGCAGACAACCCAATCGCTGACCCAATCGCGCGAGCAGGAAACCCAACTGCGTATCCGCATTTCCGCTCTGGAAATCGACCTTTCGGGTCTGGGCGAGGAATTGTCCAACCGCGAAGTGATGATCCGCGGCAATCAGGAAGAAATCTCGCTTCTCAAGGCCCATACCTCCAAGCAGACCCAGCGTCTCAACGAGTTGGAAAAGCAGGTCGACGAGAAGAATGACGAAATCGACATTCTGCAGACCGAAAACGTGGCCATCCGTGACCGCGAAATGTTTGCCGAGCAGCAGATCAACCAGCTGACCGCCGACAACCGTCTGCTCAATGAAAAGAATTCCAGCCTGCGCGAAGAACTGGGCAATCTGGAACAGCTGTTCACCAATTCGTCGATCGAACTCAACAACCTGTCGCAGCGTCTCGCCCATGCCGAGACCGAAATGCTCAACCGTATGAACCAGATTACGGGTCTGAAGCAGGCGATGGCCGATGCCGAGAACGAGCGCACACGCCTCCTGGCCCAGTATGACGAAGTGTCCTCTGCGGCAGCCGCCGACAAGCGCACCTATGAAGGTCGTGTCGAAGCCCTGCTCAAGCGCAATGAAATGCTTGAAAAGCTCCTCTCGGATGCCCGCAACGAGGTCAATGCCCGTTCCGAAGCCTTCCGTGCCGCCGAGCGTGGTCAGGTCGAACTC
>Ga0114964_10003200_pt1 | contig 11140 bp, 31 predicted proteins | sample C_131016_MF_Meta_FD_92638 | JGI IMG/M metagenome (GOLD analysis project Ga0114964, IMG submission 92638) | Freshwater microbial communities from Lake Croche, Canada to study carbon cycling - C_131016_MF_MetaG | ecosystem: Environmental > Aquatic > Freshwater > Lake | place: Lake Croche, Canada... | reverse complement strand
CCTACGGTATTATCAACTAATGGATTAGCTACATCATTAGTCACATCATTAAGCACAACGGCAACAACAATTACAGGCACATCATCAACAGGCATTCTTATTATTGAAGGATATTAAAATTAAACACATGAAAAAAGTATTATTAGGATTAAGTTTATTGTTAGCATCTATTAGTTACGGTCAATTAGTTCCGGTAGTTGACGCAAGTTTTACCCCTACCATTGACACTTCAGTACACAGCACATTGGCGTGTAAGGTTAATTCAATAGTTTCTACGTTAGATAAAGATACTATAACAAGAGTATCAATTACTACGCTATACGATAATAATGTATCGGATAGTATCAACGGTATTGCTAATGTTCAAATTAATCTGTTAGACGCTAAATTAAAGGCAGTTAAATCGTATGGGTTTACCTTTCAAGGCATTAATCACTACTATTGGTATTACATCGGTAATGAGTACGCTTTTAAGGTTGCAGCCACTTATTTAAAAAATAGTCCTGATATTTCACTAACATTAACTTTTAAATAGTATTTTCGAATCCAATTAACCCCCTACGAGAATGAAATTAAATGATAACACTAAAAGAAAATTCAATGATACACCATGTTAAAGAGACATTCGAAGGGATTGTTTTGGGTGTAATTGGAATATTCAACTTCTCTATATCGTGGAATACGATTGATAATTCGATGAAAGTAATAGCCTTTCTTTTAGGCTGCATTTGTACTATTGCTACAACTAGATATTATATTAAGGCATCAAAGAAATTAGATAAAAAATAAATAAAATGAAAGAATTACTACAAAGGTTATCAGCACCTACACCCGACTTCTTCAAGGGCATTATAGTAAAAGCTATTGCCATTGGTGCAGTTGGCGGCGTATTAGTTGGATTGCCAGCAGCAGTACCTTTTATTGCTTTCCCTCCTGTATTAACTACAATAGGCGGCTACATGGTAGCAATTGGGTTAGTAGCAGGCAGTGTGGCTAAAACCGCTAAGGTTGATGTACCGAAAGATGATGTAGCGCAATAAATAATTATCACGGGAAGCCTCTCAACGATGCTCACTTGCCCGTGACTTTTTAAGTTTATTAACAATTAAAAATAGGATTATGAGTACAGAAAATTTAAGTTTTGGAGGGGCTATTGAATCATTAAAACATGGTGAAAAAGTTGCACGTATAGGGTGGAATGGGAAATGTATGTTTTTGGAATTACAAGTAGTAGATGAACATTCAAAAATGGGTCATAACTATGTTTACATGAGTGATGTTAATGGCAAATTGTTTCCATGGAATCCTAATAACTTGGATATTCTTGCAGAAGATTGGTGTATTTTGTAAAGTAAATGTAGTAAAAGGCATACCGTAAGAACTGCCCTATACTCCTTTCAAAGCACCCATATTAATTAGGTGCAAGCCGTAGGGCGATTAACTTGCCGCAGTGGATGAAATTGAAACTGCGGTACTTTTAACTTTACATTTATGAAATCTCTATCAATACACATTTTTCTAGTGATATGCTTTTTAACGGCGTGCATGACTATGCCGAAAGCTATCCGAAAAGTAATTAATAGTCCAGAGGCTACCAACGAAGTATTGGCACTACATCCCTGTAAGGAAATAGCGGATAGTATTATAAGCAAAACAGATACTTTACTGCATACCGATACTATCACTAACGTAGGCTTTTATATTGATACCGTTCATCATTGGCGATATGATACAGTTGTCCGCAATATTCGGACAGTTCAATTAATTCATAAAACAGATAGTATTTTTGGTATAGACCAAAGGAAGTTAGATATACTGAATAATAGTATTCAAATAAGAGATAATCAGATAATAGGACTAGACCAACAGTTATCCGACAAATCAGCAGAAAATAAAGCTAAAGACAAATGGCTTTATTTATTCATTGGGTTATTTGTTATTGACTGTATTTATTTAGCTTTTAAATTGTTTGTGAAATAATGCAAGAATACACAGTTAAAATAAACGGCGGTAATCCTATTACGGTATTAGCTAATACTATTGATGAAGCAGCGCAAAAAGCAATGAACTACAACATGATAGGTGATTGCGATGCAGTAGAATTTTTGAGTAATATGTTTAATTTGAAAGGTAATGAACACAGTAAATAAGGCAACTATAGACTTAATTAAGTCATTTGAAGGGTTCAGTGCAAAAGCTTATCATGACAGTATTGATCCGCCAAATGTGGACACAATCGGATATGGAAGTATACTTTATGAGGATGGAAGAAAAGTAAAGGTAGGTGACCAAGATATAACGGAACAAAGAGCCATTCAATTATTAATGTGGGAGGTAAACTTAAAATCTAAAGCAGTAAGTAAACTAATTACATCGAAAGTAAACGATAATCAATTCGGGGCTTTGGTTTCATTTGCCTATAATTTAGGCGAAGGCAACTTATCTAGCAGCACATTATTAAAGAAAGTAAACATTAATCCAAACGACCCTAGTATTCAGCTTGAATTTGATAAATGGATATACTCTAACCACTTGCCCGTTAAAGGCTTAGAACGCAGGCGTAGAGCAGAATGGACACTATATAATACTAAGTAATATGCCTACTCCTATAATTCGCTTTGAACCTTTGAAGATTATTAACACAATGTCTAAAATATGTCTACCGATAAGGAAAAAAGTAAAGGGAAAGTTGAATTAATAAAGGAGTATTATCTAGCTAATCAGTCAGAAGATTTACAAGTAATTGCAGATAAGTTTAAGAGCAGTAGACCAACGGTATCGAATATAGTTTCGTCACTTAGAAAAGAGGGCAAAGTGCCACCATTGCCCGAAAACTATAGACAGAAGCCGAAGTTGGAAAGTAAACACGCAGCGTTAGAGCAAGAATGTGAAGTAACAGGATTACCCGCTGAAAGAGTCTCGCATTATTGGTGGAAAACAAAAGACGCATCTATATTTGTCAAATGTGAACCAAATGAAGAAAGCGATATATTAAAGCAAATAGAGACTATAATAACCGAAAGACTTACTACAAGAATAACAATACCTACAATATCTACAGAAACATGCCAAAAAGCCTTAAAAGTAACCATATCAGATGCACACGTTGGACTAGACCCAAACCCGAACGGATATGGAATTTACAACTACAAATACAACGCCGACATATTCTTTCAGAACTTAGATAGCGTTTATAATTCTGTAATGGCTAAATATAATCAGTTTGGTAAATTTGACACTTTATTTATAGATGATTTAGGCGATGGCTTAGACGGATGGAACGGGTTAACGACTAGGGGAGGTCACGACTTGCCACAGAATATGAGTAACGTAGATGCCTTTAAAACTTTCGTAATGGGCAAACTAAACCTAATCGAAAGGCTGATAGCTGCCAATGTATCGGACAATATAGAATGTCGTAATGTCTCAAACGATAATCATAGCGGTGATTTTGCTAGGATAGCGAATGAAACCATTAAAATGATACTAGATAGAATTTATGGAAGCGGGCAAATAGGATTTAAAATACTCAATAAGTTTGTTGAGCATTTCTTTTACGGTGATCATTGTTTTATCCTTACACACGGCAAAGACGAAAAGCAACGTGTTAAGAATTTATCGTTAGATTTAACCCCAGCTATTGTAGAATTTTTTAGAAGCTACATTGATTATCACGGTATCAATTCAAAATTTATTCATGTAGATAAAGGCGACTTGCACCAATTGGGCTACAAACGTTGCAATAAATTCGACTACAGAAATTATATGTCATTTGCGCCGCCGTCATTCCACAGTAGTCATAATTATAATGGTTCTTATAGTGGCTACTCAATACAAGTAATAGATAAACATTCGGCACAAGTAAGCCACGAAGATTATTTTTTTGATTTGACAAAGTTGTAGTCAAGTAAAATGTACATAATGATTAACAACTTTATCGTTGCGAAAACGATGGTATTTATATTAAAATTCAACTTTATCATTGAACTCCCTATAAATTTCCTATAAATATGGGGAACTTCAACCCGTTTCAATTTGTAACGGTTTACTCTTAAAATACTCTTAATTTACTCTTTTTACTCATAAAAAAAAGCGTCACCCAGTGGTGACGCTTTAAAATATAGAAAAGTAAACAAACGGCGCACAAGTAATAGACGCATCATGTTATTGCAAATTTAATCTTTTCTATTCATCAACTTAACTTTATTTCTTACTTCAGTTTGTAAATTTCTTAATAATTTGCAATAACCTCCTTCTTTATGTGGTATACTTTTATACTTTTCGAAAACTTTATCAATATCCAAAAGCATTTTTTTATAATGCAACTCATTTATAAGTTCTACCATTCTGCTGAAAGATATTTCTTCGCTTGAATATTGTTTATAAATTTCTTTTATCTCGCAAATATTAAATTTTTCTATACTCATTTCCCCAAATTTAAAACATCATAAAATTCTTGAACCGCTTCTTCTTGCAAGTTGTATTCATCATATAACTCGTCTAAGTGAACCTTTGTATTGTATATTATGTCTGGGTGAGCATCTACTATACATTGATTATCACCAACTACTATATAATGCTTACTAAATAGCACTAGCAGTATTGCTGTAAGGCGCTGTTTCATTGTTTACTATATTTATAGTCAGCAAATTGTATACCTTCGCTTTTAGCCTGTTTTATAGCCTTTTCACGATAGATACTTTCGGTTAATACTTGTAACTTGCTTAGAAACTTTAAGTCAAATGGATAAGCACCTACGATAACATTACTAAAGTTATTCGGATCAATATCCAACTTTTCGCATAGTGTTTCTATTGGTAATCCCTCACGATTGTAAAGGTTTCTAACTTGCCTTGCAACGTGTAAATGTAGTTCAAGTGTAACGAAATCTACATCTCTCAACTTCGCTAACTGTTTTAAAAATGGTTTGTTCATATTATTAATATTTGATTTTAACTGAAAAAGTTCCGTCACTGTGAAGGGTAATAATAAAGTCACCGTGGTAAATTATTTTATCTGGAGTTATTGTTGTTAGAAGTTGTATTGCCATGTTGTTATTGTTTGTAATTTTCGTTGTAATATTGTTCCGCCGTCAAATATTCCCCTTTTGCTTTCTTGTCCATTAATGAAGTTGAGGTGATAAAGCCATTATTATAGGCATCTATTATTTGTTGCTTAAATATTTCTTTTGCTTCATTTACTTCTAATTTTAATTCGTTACTTTCCATTATATTTACCATTGAATTGATGTAGAAATTTTAATGTTTATTATCGACTCGCCATCCCATTTTTTATGAAATATTCGCCTTGCTTCACCTTCTGATTTAGCAAAGACTATTGATCCGTGAAATGTTCCTGTAACTGCATACTGATTATCCATTATCTTCTAATTTAATTATGATAGGTTGGGTGAGGTAGTCATCTTTATATTCTCCAAAATATCCCGCTGTAATTCCTTTCTCAAAAGCCTCACTAACTATCGGCTCGATAGGGAATAGTTGTTGTTCTAAATGCGTGATAAATTCTAGCATATATTGACTATACTGTACTATGTGAGTACTGCTATTCTTTATATTACTTTCACACGTTCTTTTCTTACTTTCAATCCACTCCTTACTAATGCCGTAAGTGTCTGATAGGGTTATTTGTTTAGTGTTGCTCATTGGTTTATTTAATTTTCAGATTTACATTTAGATTCAGAACTATATATATCATCGGGATAATGATTCCAACCATCATCGCACCAAACTTCTTTTTTATCAAAATCAATTTCTTCAATTATAAGTTGTTTTGGGAACTCTTCCATTACCCATATTTTTTGACCTATTTTTAATTTTTCTAAAATCATTATTTCTCATTTTAGGGTAAGGTAAATTGGGGCGGTGTCCTTTGGGGTAGATGATGCAAATGGTTTGAGTATTACAATTATTAGAAAAATAATAATATCCAAAAAAGTTAAAAAAATTATCATTCCACTTAAATAACCCTAAGTCTTTTTTTTGTGACTTATGAATTTCTAACATTACTATTTTATTCATATATCGCATTTAAAGTTTTCCATAAATAATTGTTACCATCGAAATCAACCTCAATCGTGTGAGGGTAGATAGCTTTAGAATACACTTCTTTAAGCCAATATTCAAGCATATCACTATCGGCATAATGAAACCAAATTTCGGCATTATCTTCTACATCTTCTTTTTGTAACCACTTAGCAAAAGAAATCATATCATCTTTTGAATATACTTTATCGCCGAATGATTTGCGACCAGCTAGGAAAGAACTATAACGCAACTCTTTTATATCCTCAAACGATTTGTAATACACCTCCGCTAATTCTTCATCACTCTTTTGTTTGCGAATGAGGGTGAATGGCAAGTCATACAGTTTTTTGCCGAAAGCATAGTTTTCTTCTTTTGGTAAATTACTAGCTATGCATCTCATTTGTTCATTGTATAGCCCTATGTAATTATTTTCTTCATCTATTATAATGTTACCATCCTTCACACTAAATACTTTCTTTTCCATTTGTTTGTTTTAATTGATTGATAAATTGTATTGCGTTGAATAGGTTTTTAAAAGTCAATTCTTTATCATTGTTAATAATGCCTGTTTCAATAGCTATTCTATGCCATTTCATTTCAACTATATTATCATTTGTATGTACAAAATTTTGAACCATAAACTTCTCACATACTTCATGAAGCCAATCCCATGAGGGCAACTCATTAATATAAATTATCAGTTTAAAAGACGTATAAAAATGTTTAGTCATATACCCTAATGTAATTATTTCTTTATCCATATACTCCGCTATCACCTCACTCATTGAGGCTATTTGTTCGGGGGTTAATTCTTCACCCTTACTTGTTGTTATTGTTATCATTGATAATATCTTTAAATAATCTAATTAATTCTTTTGTTGTCTCAATTTCTATTTCTTTTTGATAGTTGCTAAGCGTTGATGTGCTTTTATTCGAGCAGTCATAACTAAATATTCTTTCAGTTTCTTGCTTAATGAAAAAAGTTAAATGTTCTTTTTTATCACTTTCAGCGTTCAATATTTTAGTTAATGTGTCTATAATTTGATTGCATCTTAACAACTTATCGCAATCCCACGAGAACCGATAATTAAAATTATTTAATAATGATTGCTCAATAGTGGCTTTTCTATTTTTATTGTCATCTAGCCAAAACTGCAACTTGTATATTATTTCTTTATTGTTAGCCATTGTTAGTTAGTTTTAAAGTGAATCTAATAACCTTTTTTTTGTAGTAAAAATTTCATCTTCTTTTTTCAATAACGATATAGGCTCATAACAGTTAGAAGCATCACCAAGCCCGTATAATATTTCAGTAATCATTTTAATATGATTAGAATCTGGATAAAATCTAATACGTATTTCTCTAATTCTTAACTCTAATGGTTTGTTATCAAACATTACCCATGCAGGGGTATTCTCTTTATACTTTGTTTTAAATTCCATTGCTATTTTGTTTTAAACTTTTTATCACCTTTTTAGTTTGAAATATATTTTTCCTTAAATACGATTTGTGAGCGTAAGATTTAGGCTTTTTAAATAACGTCTCCAAATTTTCTAATCTCTTTTCGTAGTGTTCTAAAGTTAGAACGGGGTCAGAAAGAAACTCGGTTGGGGTCATATTTTCTCAATTTTCTATTTTTCAATATATTATAAATATCTTCCACAGTATCGTATTTGTCAATATTAAAAACAAATCTAGCCCAATAGTAAAAGGTGTATAGAATTAAACATACAAGCAAAAAAGGGCTTAAAATTAACCTTACTAATATTGTCTTATTTGTCATCTTTACTCGGTTTATTTGTTATCAATACTTGTTTCAAAAACTCCATATCTACTTTGCCTTCCAACAATACCACTGCATTCAAATTCTGCCATAGGTTTTCGCATTTCTCGAAAAGGGTAGGCGTTTCGGTGATTTGGATTTCTGGGTGTTCGGATAGGTAAATGCGTAAAGTGTCATCAATAGATAGCCATATAGTGTTATTTGGATTATCTATTTTGTATTTATTAATAAGGCTGTAATTATCCTTTTTGCTTAATTCATTCAACCACCATTCATCAGATCTCTTAATCGCTTCTTTCTTGTTCATATTTCTTTGTTTTATTTACTGCAAATGTAGGGTAATATTTGAATAATACAAAAATAATAAAAAATAAATATTTTTTTGTGACTTGTCATTTAAAATGACTATATTTGTAAAAAATTAGAAAATATGAAAAGTTTTAGCGAAGTAATTGAAGAAAAATTTTTAAGCCTTAAAAAAGACGGTAAATATTATCAAGAATTTATCACAATGTTTGGTAGTACTAAGTTTTGGGCTATGAGTGATGAAATGTTAAACTCAATATCAGATTACCTTACTAATAAAGGATTTTAAACAAACAATAAACATATATGAGTAGACAATTAGAAGCAATTAAGCACAAGTTAAGCATCATTATAGAGGATGTATTACCCGACGATAGGCAAGCGGTTTTGGATATTAAAAAGGTCGATGAAGGATATATATGTGGGGCTAATTCGCTAAACACATATTTGAAATTGAAAGGTACTGATTACCGTATTTACAAAAAGTTATACGAATTTCTTAACGCTAGAATAGAAGCTAGATTAGCTGAACTAGATAAACTTTAAACTATGAAAACAATGAATAAGCTAGCTACTATATTAGCGATGGGCGCAATGTTTGAAAGTGATATTCCTATGTTTGGTAGTAATAGAAGTAAAATAAACATAAATAATGTTACAGGTAATTTACCTGAACCACCTTTACCTAATGGCTGCAAATGGTATTATTTTAATGATGGATATAAATGTATTGCATCTAGTCAAAAATCAGCTAATAGAAAGCATATTAAACAATTAAATAAATAACTATGTCACAATTAACACTAGAACACGTATCGGCTTATTTGCCGTATAAGGTGAAGTTATTACGTTCTTATAATAAAGAAATTATGCTACTTTATGGATTGTCTGGAAATGGGGTAATTGAAGCCGTAGATATTGAAGACAATGAACTTTGTTCATTATTAGTTTATAAATCAGATATAGGGATAGATGATGATGAAAAATTTAAACTTATCCTTCGCCCATTATCAGATTTAAAAGAAGATGTAAATTATATAGGAGGAAGAACGCCCGCTTTTGTTTATCATTTATTTGAACGTGAAGGCAATATTAATCATTTGCCATTTGATATAATAATAGATTTATTAAAATATCATTATGACATTTTCAACCTTATTCAAGACGGATTAGCTATCGACATTGACACTTTAAACAAATAAAAAAATGCAAAAAACAAACTTAGAATTAGCACACGAAACAGCTGCTTTAATTGGCTGCATCGAGGACAATTATAGCCTATTCGATGGAATGGATATTGATAAAAGTAAACTCATTAGTGAGTCATTAGCGACTATTCAGAAGAACATCGCACATCTTAACAGCGTCTATAATAGCGAAATGGTAGAGATGAAATCAGTAGTTGAAATAGCCGAAGAAATGCATCGAATGACGCAAGAGGAGTTTGAGGCTATATGTGAAAATTTCTTTGATAATGAACTACGTTATGATGAAGTAGAATATGATGGGCATATATTAGAAGTTACAAACGTTGATAAATCAGATGGTCTTGTTTATCTTTCTATGGGATTCGGTTGGCAAAATTTCGATTCATGTAAATTAATTAAGTAACTATGAGAGAGATATTATTTAAAGGGCGTATTAAAGATGAAGAACAAAGCGAATTTTATGATAAATGGTTTTATGGTGACTTATTGCATTATGCAGATAGATCAATATTTATAAGACAGATAGAAACAGGTAGTGCTTTGGAGGTTATACCTAAAACTGTTTGCCAATTTATTAAAAAGCATAATGAAGTAAGTATTTGGGAAAACGACAAGTATGGCGAAGATGAAGAAGGTTATTATTATGCTATACAATGGAGTGATAGAAATTGCAGTTTTATAGTAAATTATTTTAATAAAGATGGTAAACTTATAGAAGAAAACTGCATAGATGTTAACGACTTACTTCAGTACTATGAACTCACAGGAAACATTCACGATTAATCACAAATTAAAATAAACGACAATGCTTGCCACGATAATAATTGCCACCATCCTTATCTACGACTTACGCCTAATGTCAAAGGCTCACATAGTTGATAGTAAAGAGGATTGGTTTTAAAGAAAAGAAGTTGCGTTTTTGACCATTATTTACCGCTAAATTAAGGTATCATTGAAACTTATCTAAGTATAACAATATAGCTTTACACGTGAATTAAAATAGGTGACAATCGAGGAAAGACTCGACCAGTAAACGTGGCGCAATGGTAGCGTGTTGGTGAGCGATAAAAAGCAAAAGACAAAGGTATTAGGTTCGATTCCTAACGTTTACACTAAACTTTAATTATGTCTAAATACACATTCCCCATCGGCAACAAACTAGGAGGCAATAAGCCGAAAACTTATAAGACTAAAGTAGTATTCAAGAGAGTGCCAGAGGATATTCACGCTAAAATAATTTCTGACATTGAGGCAACTGTTAAGGAATACTTAAAAAACTTAAAAAAAGATTAAATTATTTTACTTGTGTATTTTGATAGCAATAAACACTTTATATTTGCTGTATAAAATTAGAAAATATGACACAAGTAAATGTAACAACAGTAGTAAATTGGGGAAAAGATTCTTTTGATGTAGTTTGCGCAAAACAAGAACTAAATAAATTTTTAAAAGAAAAAGAAGAATTTAAAGGAAAATCTACTCCTAAGATTGATGCTTACCATGATAGAAGAATATCTGAATTGCAAAGTATTATATTACAATCTTAACCCATCACATGCGGCTAACTACCGCCTTTAAATTATCTCATCAACAAAAAATAGAAATATGATTAAGTTACAAATTAAGTCCATTTATGGCAAAGTATTATTCGAGTATGAAAAAGAAAATAATACTATTAAAGAAACGGTAAAAGAGTATATTAGTCAAGAATTAGAAAAAGGTAAAAGTTCAGCCGATTTGAGTTCAGCCGATTTGCGTTTTTGCAATTTGCGTTCAGCCGATTTGAGTTTTTGCAATT
>Ga0114964_10003199_pt1 | contig 11143 bp, 13 predicted proteins | sample C_131016_MF_Meta_FD_92638 | JGI IMG/M metagenome (GOLD analysis project Ga0114964, IMG submission 92638) | Freshwater microbial communities from Lake Croche, Canada to study carbon cycling - C_131016_MF_MetaG | ecosystem: Environmental > Aquatic > Freshwater > Lake | place: Lake Croche, Canada... | reverse complement strand
TGAAGCCGAGGAAACTTGCTTAGAAGCAGGTGCTGATCTTTATATTGAGAAATCGATGGCCGCCAATGACATCAGCAGTGCCATCGCGGGGCTTTTTGTCGAAGAAAAAACCAGCGAAGACGAGGACGAAGATCTCCCTCTCGCACCCGGCAGCGACACCAAGCTCTCCAAGCGCCAAAAGCAGTTGATTTTGATGCTCGACCGCGGACTCTCCAACCGTGACATCGCCGCCGAACTCAGCATCAGCGAGCACACCGTGAAGGTGCATTTGTGGCGTCTCTTTAGACGCTTGGGCGTGAAAAGCCGCACCCAAACATTGCACTTTGCCCGCATGCATGGCTTTTTGATGAGCTAACGCCCTGGGTGGTGCCCCGTCCCGATCAGTGGGCTTGGGGGTGAACCCGGTCAGCACCCCTCTGTCCAATTCAGCCCAATTCACCCCCCCCCGTTCGCGCAACCCACCCCAACGCCCAAGTCAAACGCCTCTCTCAAGGCTTGTAGAGACCTTCAATCTTGAGCTCCACGCCCTTGGTGCCAATCTTGACTGGACTCACCGTCACCCCCAAATCAGAAGGTTGGGTCATGGCTTGACCGGATTTGGAGACGCGCGCGTGAACACTCAATGAAGCAAAGAGGCTGATGCGTCGCTCTGGACTCATGGCCGAGCTGTCGTTGAGCTCGAAGGCCATGGGCAATGCACTCCCCTGTGTTTTGATGATCGCCACGGGCATGCGAGGGCCTTCGGCTTGGGTGGCATAAATGAAGACCGTGTCACTGGGGGACACTTGAGCGAGCAGCTCTTTGCTCAAACTCACCTGCCCCGAGATACTGCCACCCGCCACGGCAGTACCGTTGGCGCCCTTGGCACTGGAGGCGCCAGGCGACGCGCTCGGCGATGGGGGCTTGGCCAATGGGCTCGGGTTCACCCCAGCGCGCTCGGCCGCCATGGCGATCACTTGATCCAGGCTTTGCGCTTGAGGCGCTTGGTCGTCCATGCTCTTTCTCACCCGAGTCCAACGCTCCAGTGCCAGCTTGAATTGACCTTGCGAGAAGGCGGCGCTGCCGGCCAAGAGCAAGGCATTGGCCTGGTCTGGATCGGCCTTCAAGACGGCCGTGATGATTTGCATGGGCTCACCCTCGAAGCGTCCCTTTTGCATCAAGGCCACCACCTCGGCGCGCTCAATGAGCACATCGGTATTTTGGCTGAGCGCCAAGGCGCGTTTGAACGCCTCATTGGCCTCATCGAAGTGCTCACGGGTTCGCTGCACGCGAGCCAGCATGAGCCAGTCGTCGGCGCTGTTGGGTTCCTTTTTCAAGCGAGCGCTCAAATCATTGACCATGACGCTCAACTCTTCAGCGCTCGCCCCATGGCCTTGCTGCAGGGCCTCGTCTGCAGGGGCGGCTGAACTGGCACTGATCGCATCTGGCTCGCCCAAGGCGGTGTAGAGGCCCAGCGTGGACAACACCAAAAAACCCGCCAAACCCACACTCCACCAAAAGCCCAGGCTGCGTTGCAACCACAGCGCCTTTGCGTCGGTATTGGGCGCGAGAGGTGTCTGAACAGGCGAAGGCTGGGAGGCTCCCAAGCTTTGGGTGTCCTCAAGCAAGCGACGAGCGAGCTCATCGTGTGCGTGTGCAAAATCCTCTTCGCTCAATTGACCCGAGTCTCTCTCGCGTTCGAGCTCACTGAGTTGTGCGCGAAAGATTTGTGCTTGCGCGAGAAGAGTCTGCCGTGCATCCTTGGCGAAGGAGCGCTGCGAGGCCGTGAGCCCGACATCTTGAACGTCAAGCGACGTTGAGCCCTGCACTGACTCTGAGGATGGGGCCTGGGCACCCGCTTCGGTCATGCCTTGGCGCATTTGCCGCACCAACACCGCCACGACGCCAAGCACCAGGCCCAAAGCCAAGAGAAAAAATAAAATATTAGAGACCACGACCATCCTTCATCAAGACATCCAAACGCGCACGCTCTGCTTCGCTCAGGGGCTGGGGGCCTGCTTGGGCGGCTTTTGATTGACCCCGTTTCAAATACACCACCAAGCCGATGATGCCAAGCAGCATGGCCACCAAGGGCCCAAACCAAAGCACCCAGGTCATGGGCTTGACTTGCGGGCGGTACAGCACAAAGTCACCATACCTCGCAACCAAATAGGCTTTGATGTCTTCATCGCTCTTGCCCTGTTGGAGCAAGGTGCGAACCTCGCGGCGCAAGTCTTCGGCCAAATCTGCGTGAGATGACGCCAAGGACTCGTTTTGACACACCAAGCAGCGCAGTTCTTGCGCAATGTCGACCATGCGTTGCTCAAGGACAGGGTCTTGGGCCAAGGGTTGCGCCTGCCCTGCCCAACCAGGCGTGATGAGACAACACCAAACGACCAGCACCCACAACGGCGCCAAGCATGGCGAATGAGTTTGCGCTTTCTTGACAAGCCAAGGCGTGTTCATCGTGCGAGCAAAAATGTTCATGGTGGGGTCAATCAAAGGGAGCTCTCAAGAGCCTTTTTGCAAAGTTCGAGCCAAGGGCAACACCTCATTGGCGAGAATCTCAGAGCTCATGGGCCCAATGTGTTTGTAACGGATCACGCCTTCAGGGTCGATCAAATACGTCTCGGGCACGCCATAGACGCCGTAGTCGATGCCCACCTTGCCATCCAGGTCCAAGACGCTCAATTGATAGGGGTCGCCATGCCGTCCCAACCAAACGCGGGAGCGCAAACGTGCGAGGGTCAATTTGGCCTCAAAGCTCAAAGGTGCTTTTTCTTCGTCCTGGGGTTGAATTTCTTTGTAACTCAGACCCACGATCGGCAGACCCGAGCTTTTGGCAAAGGCCACCAACACGGGATGTTCGGCCTGGCACGCCACGCACCACGTCGCCCAAACATTGAACATCCAGACGCGACCCAGATAGTCACTGGGTTTGAAGTGTTGGTCACTCGAGAGTGTGGGCAAATCAAACGCAGGAGCCGCTTTGTTGATCAACGGCGAGGGAATCTCTCTGGGGTCGTGTCGCAATCCCAACGCCAAAAATATCAACAAACCCAGAAATAGCACCAGGGGAATCAAGAAAAAACGTCTTTTCATTCAAGTCTCCTGTGCACGTTAAGCGCGAGTGGCGTGGGGTGTCAAAGAAGCGGCAGCGGTTTCACCACCCTCACCCTGACTTTCAGTGGCGTAACCCATCCGGTAGCGCCGATCCAAGGCGGCCAAGAAACCGCCCAGCACCATCACCAACACACCTGCCCAAAGCCACGGCACAAAGGGCTTGTAGTACACGCGCATGCTCCACTGCGGCGTGTCGCCTTGCAAGGCATCACCCAAGGACACATACAAATCTTGCAACACGCCCGAATCAATCGCCGCCTCCGTCATGGGCATGGCCGATGAATAATAGCGACGCTTCTCGGGCAGCATCGTCTTCACTTCTTGTCCGTTTTTGAGCACCTGCACGCGAGCGCGCACCGCTTCGTAATTGGGGCCTTTCACGTCTTGCATGCCCAAGAGTCGAAAGGTATAGGCCTGGATTTGGACCTCATCGCCAATGCCCATGCGCACATCGCGCTCGACTTCAAAGGATTTCACCCCCGTCACCCCCATCACCACAATGGCCAGCCCCAGGTGGGCGAGTTGCATGCCCCAAAAGGAGCCCCCAATGCGCCCAGGGCGCTTGAGGCGCAAGACCATTTGCTGCACACCTGCCAAGGCCACCCATGCCCCCAGCCAAAAGCCGCCCAACACGCCCCAGGACCAAGACCCCATCCAAAAGCACAGGCCTGCCGAGACCACCGCCGCCCCCAGGCCAGGCACCCACAAATAGGGCAAGATGTCCGCGATCTTGGCCTCGCGCCAACGCAGTAAACTGCCCGGCACCATGATGAAAATGAGCGGCACCATGATGGGCGCAAAGACCAGATTGAAGTAAGGTGGCCCCACCGACAACTTTCCCTGGCCCAAGGCGTCAATCACCAATGGGTACAAGGTTCCCAGGAGCACAGCCAAGGTGGCCACACACATGAGAATGCTGTTGGTCAATAAAAACGTCTCACGCGAGACCAAGTTGACAAAACCACCTTCGCCCACTTGGGGTGCTCGCCACGCAAACAAGGTGAGCGAGCTGCCCACCACCAAGGCGAGGAACACCAAAATGAAGATCCCCCGTGCCGGGTCCGAGGCAAAGGCATGCACAGAGGTGAGCACACCCGACCTCACCAAAAAGGTTCCCAATAATGACAAGGAAAAAGCGGCAATGGCCAAGAGCACGGTCCAGGCTTTGAAGGTGCCACGTTTTTCTGTCACCATCAAGGAGTGAATGAGGGCCGTGCCAACGAGCCAAGGCATCAAAGAGGCATTCTCCACCGGATCCCAAAACCACCAACCGCCCCAACCGAGCTCGTAGTAGGCCCACCACGATCCCAGGCCGATGCCCAGGCTCAAAAACGTCCACGCAATGACGGTCCAGGGCCTGGACCAACGCGCCCATGCCGCGTCGAGTCTGCCCGCCAAGAGTGCTGCAATGGCGAAGGCAAACGCCACCGACATCCCCACATAGCCCATGTAGAGCATGGGCGGGTGAATCACAAGCCCTGGGTCTTGCAGCAAGGGATTCAAGTCACGCCCCTCCATGGCTGGAGGAAAGACCCGCACAAAGGGGTCAGAGGTCGTCAAGATAAAACACAAAAACCCAAAGGAGATCAAGCCCATGACCCCCAACACACGGGCCACCATGGACAAGGGCAAAGAGCGCGAGAAAAACGCCACCGCACTGGACCAAAATCCAAGCAAGAACACCCACAAGAGAAGCGAGCCTTCATGCCCACCCCAAAGGGCAGCGAACTGGTAGGGCCGGGGCAACAAACTGTTGGAGTGCTGCACCACATAGGCCACAGAAAAGTCGTTGTGTAAAAACGCCCACTCCAACGCAAAAAAGGCAAAGCTCACCAAAGCCCACTGCAGGAATGTGCTCGCGCGCGCCATGTGCAACCATCCCCAACGCAACGAGAGTGGAATCCATGGCAAGCGAGCCGCACCCAAGGTACCCAAGAGCGGGAGCACGCCTTGGATCAAGGCCACCATCAGGGCCAACATCAGGGCAAAGTGACCCAATTCAACTAGCATGTCAACTCCAAGGTGGAATAAAAAAAGTAAACGTGAGTGGAAAAAAGATCAGTCATCAAGGCTCAAGGCGATTGAAGTCCATGGCGAACCCATCAGGGCTTCACGGACTGTGATGCACGCCGTTGTGCCGCTGCATCCATGGCGTGCTGCGCTTCGGGGGGCATGTAGTTTTCATCGTGTTTGGCCAGCACCTGGGACGCCACAAACCGTCCACTCGAGTCCAACTCGCCTTGGGCGACCACCCCTTTGCCCTCCTTGAACAAATCGGGCAAAAGTCCGGTGAAGGTCACACGCACCTCGCGCTCATTATCGGTCACCACAAATTCGTGGGTCATGCCCACTTGCACCAAGCTGTCGGCTTTGACCATGCCCCCAATCCGAAAGGCCCGCGCCTTGGGCGCTTCACCGGCAAAGACTTGGGTGGGGGTGAAGAAAAAAACCAAATTGCTCTGAAATGCGTTGAGCACCAAGGCGGTGGCACTGGCCACAATGGCCAACCCCAAGGCGATGAGCATGAATTTCTTTTGTCGTTTGGTCATGGTGTGGTCGGTCAATTGCAAGGCGTTGGGCGTTGGTGAGTTAAGGCGTTTGGACGTCTTGCTCCGTGCGGGTCTTGGCCGCCACCACCGGGGTCAACGTGGCAGCGCTTCGAGGCTGGACAAGCGTTTCTTGAAGGCTGTTGTCAATGTGAATGGCGTCTGTCAAATTGGCAAACTCCTCACGCCAAGATGCACGGGCTTGCCACACTTCCAAAGCGATCAAGAGAAAAGTCACCCCAAAACTGCCCCACACAAAGAGTGCATAGCCACCCATGTCCCAAAACGCCTGCCAGCTGCTCCAATGCATCACGTGTGCCCTCCCGCGCTTTGCTCACTCACCCAAGCGCGAAGCCAATGCGATTGACGCTCGCGCCTCAACATCATCACCCGCACGCGGTAAAACACCACGGCCAAGGTATAGGCCCAAAACGACAAGGCCATCAAGAGCATGGCCCACAGCATCAATTGGGCCATCGAGGGAGCTTGCCCCATGGTGATCGAAGAGCCTTGGTGCAAGGTATTCCACCATTTGACAGAAAAATAAATGATCGGCACATTCACCGAGCCCACCACGGCGATCAAGGCCCCCGCACGGTCCCCCTTTTTAGAGTCCTCAATGGCACTGGTCAAAGCGATGTAGCCCAGGTACAGAAAAAACAGCAAGAGCTCAGACGTGAGTCTGGCATCCCACACCCACCACGTGCCCCACATGGGTTTGCCCCACAAGGCGCCACTGAAGAGGGAAATGAAGGCAAACATCGCCCCTGTGGGTGCCAAGGCGCGGGTCATGAGGGCCGAGAGTCGGGTATTGAAGACCAGCCCCATGATGCTCCAAAACGCCATGGCCATGTAAATCACCATGGACATCCAAGACGCGGGCACATGGACAAAAATAATGCGATAGGCCTCGCCTTGCTGCGCATCCACGGGTGCGACCAACAGTCCCAAATACAAGCCCAAGAGTCCCAATGCGACAGCCACACCCGCACACCAAGGCCACAATTGGGCACTCAAATGAAAGAAGTTTTGGGGCGCAGCGTAATAAAACCAGCGAGGTGACAGGCTTTTACTCATTCAAAGGTGGCGTGTGAGAAAAAATTGAAAAAGGCGTGGCGAAAACACAATGGCGTAGTATGCCACTAGCGAATGAAATTCTCTCCAAACTCATGGCAGTATCCTTAATCTAGCGCAACATGCAGCGCTGCGGCGCAGGCAAATGGGCTCAAAAAAACCGACAGCAGCAGCATGGCCGAGAGCACCGAGACATGGGCCTGCACCCCCAATCCCGCTGATTGCGCCTCAATCGCACCCGCGCCAAACACCAAGACTGGCACAAAAAGGGGCAACACCAACAAGGACAACAGCACCCCGCCACCGCGCACCCCCAGAGTCAAGGCCGCTCCAATGGCCCCCAAACTGCTGAGCACCGGCGTGCCCAACAGCAAGCCCAACATCAAGGTCATTTGTAAATCGGCGGGCAAATCAAACTGCAAGGACAGCACGGGTGCCAAGAGCACCAAGGGCAGTCCACTCAAGATCCAGTGGGCGGAGATTTTTGCGCACACCAGCGGCACCAAGCCCACCGGCGAGAGCGCCATTTGCTCCAGACTGCCATCGCGCCAGTCGCCTTCAAAAAGCCTGGGCAGACCCAGCAAAGTACTCAGCAGCGCGCCAATCCACAAGACCCCCGGGGCGATGCGCTTCAGTAGCGCCATCTCAGGCCCCATGGCCAACGGGAAAAGACTCGCCACGACCACCATGAAAAACAAACCCGTCAACACCTCGGTTTTGTGGCGGGCCGCCAAGGTGAGGTCACGCTTTAAGAGGCTCCAAAATCCATTCATGCCGTGAGCCTCAATGCCCAGCCTGGGATGTCCCCCAAGTCCACGCTGTGGTGGGAGGTATAAATGAGCATTCCACCTTGGCCCAAATGCGCTTGCATGGCCGCCAAGAGAACCGCCAAGCCCTGGCCATCCAAGGCCACAAAAGGTTCATCCAAAATCCACAGGTCAGCGCTCAGGCTCATCAATTTGGCCAAGGCCACGCGCCTTTTTTGCCCCTGGGACAGCACCCGCAAGGGCAAGTGTTCTCTCCCCTCGAGTCCCAATTCGCCCAAGGCCGCCAACGCCCGGGGGGTGTGGAGCACTTGCTGGGCCAAGTGAGATGCAACACCCAAGTTCTCCAGCGCACTCAACTCTTCTTTGAGACCCAATTGGTGTCCAAGGTACATCAAGGCACGGTGAAAACCTTCAGGCTCATCGCGGATATTGTCGTTGCACCAGCGCACCGAACCGGTTGGCGAGCGAGACAGGCCCGCCAGCATCCTGAGCAAGGTGGTCTTGCCCGAGCCATTGTCACCTTGCACCTGGAGCCAAGTCCCCGCATGGAGTGTGAAGCCAATGTTTTCAAATAGCCACTGCTCACCCTTTTGGGCCGACAAATCAATGGCTTCAAACCTTGGGGCCAAAGCGTTCATGGGGCTTGTAGAGCAAAGTGCTTCGAGGGATCCAGACGGAGGTGCATGAAAGGTAGTTTAAACCATCCGTTTGCACAGCCTCGCCGAAGAAGCAAACGCCTCAGAGCCAGCAAAGGTCCTGGGGTCAGTCCGCTTTTGCCCCAGACGCTTTCACGATGGGGCCCCAACGGGCCACTTCGTCTTTGTTCATTTGTGCCATTTGCTCGGGGCTGGTGCCCATCACAATAAAACCCATCTCCGTCATGCGGTGCACATACTCGGCGGACTTGGAGGCTTTCCCAATTTCCATGCTGAGCTTGCTCACGATGTCTTTGGAAAGCCCCAGCGGGGACATCAATCCAAACCATACCGAAGCTTCGTAGCCAGGCACGCCTGACTCGGCCACCGTGGGCAAGTCCGGCAACGAGGGATCTCGCTTGGCACCCGTCGTGGCAAGGGCTTTTAATTTCCCACTTTTAATGTGGGCCATGGAGGAAGGGATGTTGTCAAACATCATCATCACTTGGCCTCCCATCAAATCGGTGAGCGCCGGCGCGCTGCCCTTGTAAGGGACGTGGACCAAGTTCACACCCGCCATGGACTTGAACATTTCACCCGACATGTGGATGCTGGTGCCCGATCCACTGGAGGCAAAATTCATCGCCCCTGGAGACGCTTTGGCTTGTGAGACGATGTCGGCCACACTGCTGATTTTGAGCGCTGGATTGATCACCAGCACATTGTTGAGTGACACCAACACGGAGATGGGTTGCAAATCACGGGTGGGGTCAAAACTCATTTTGTTGTACAAAAAAGGATTGATCGCCTGTATCGCTGAGCTCGTCATCAGCAAGGTGTAGCCATCTGCGGGGGCCCGCACCACTTCTTGTGAACCGATGTTGCCCCCCGCACCAGGGCGGTTGTCCACGGTCACCACCGTCCCCATGCTTTTGCTGAGCTCTTGCGCAATGGCGCGTGAGGTGATGTCAACCGCACCGCCGGCCGGAAACGGACACACCAAACGAATGGGCTTGGCGGGGTAAGTTTCAGCCTTCACCAAGGCTGTCCCCAGAGCCAAGGCACACAGAAGAGCCACCCCAATGGGCTTGAATTGAAATCGCGTCGAATTCATCTGCAACATGGTCGTCTCCAAGAGAGGGAGCAGCATCGAGCGAGTTGACACCCCTCGCACTGCCACTTGGATTGCATTGTGCGGTCAGACTCGCACAATGAGCCTAGGACTAACCCCCAAAGTCAAGGGTCACGACTGGGCTCAAACGCCGCGCAAGGGATCCACGCCCACCAACCACAAATGGCCCCAAACCGCAAAGCAAATATAGACCAACGTGCCGATGGAAAACACCAAGCTGGTGGCCGCTCTGGAGGCAGGCATGGGCGTCTCGGGTGCGAGCCCGGCCTCTTCCAAGGCTCGAGCGGCTTGGCGGTCGCGCTTTCTAGCAAAGATGAAGGCCACCACCGCCCACACCAAAAACGAAGCAAAGAGCACCATTTGATGCAGCATTCCATTGATCAACAAATGCGCGATGGCCCAGGTCTTGACACCCACAATCATGGGGTGATGCAACCGGCCCTTGATCTCGTTGCCAGGGAAATAGGCGCTGAGGATGAAGACAAAGGCCAGCCACACCAGCAGCAAAGCCAGGTGTCTCACGCCATGGGGTGGCACCCACACCAAGACGGGGTCCAAACGCGCTTGAGCATAGCCCACCACGATGAGGGCCAAACCAAGCGCTGAAGCAATGGAGTAGCGACCCTTAAAACGCCGCTCTCCAAGCTCCTCAATCCAAGCAGCACGCCGCGTGGGCGCTAAAAACTTGAGCGAATGCACCCCCAAAAAAACCACCAAGCCCAAGATCAAAACAAGCAGTTCCATGATGTTCACCTCTAATAATGTGTCGTGAGCGAGTCTAAGCCCGCCTCGGGTTGAAATTGCCCATTCGAAAACCACAAACGGGTGGGACCACTGAGCGCTTTGACTTTCACAGGGTGGAGTTCGTCTCCTGGGAAACACACCCCTCGCCTGCCGTGGTCATCCAAACTGTGGGGCTCAATGAAGAGGGGCCGGGTGTGCTTGGCGGCATTCCATGCCGCGCGAGCAGACTTGAACTGTTTGAGTTCGAGCAAACACATGATTTGGGGCGCAGCCAATTCAATCTCGCCACGCACATAGGCCTGCAAGGCCTCGTGTGGCGTGAACCACGCACTGTGGGTGGTCTCGATTTGGTCGTGCGCCGCCTCTTCAAGCTCAGGCAAGAGACCCAAAAAAAACCGCGCATCAAAGCGCTGGGTGCTGACGGTGGGCCGCTGGGGGGTGATCCAACGCGACCAAGGCACCAAGGCTTGGGTGTCGAGTTGAAGTTGCAGTCGCTCAAGGGCTGCCAGAAAATCCACCCCAGACCTCGTCAAAGCGCGCAAATCGTCTTTGGTTTTGACCAATGGGCGAGCGCGCTCCAGGCCGACTTGGCTTTTGATCCACAACACACCGCATTCCTCGTAAGCCTCTCTGAGCGCCGCCACAAACAGTGCCACCCCCAGCGCTTGGCTCGTGGTTTGCTCGGCCAGTTGCGCATGCAACACGTCGCCGTCTTGGTCCACCAAGCCACGGGGCATGGCGCTCAAGTCTTGCGCATCGAGCTTGCCGCCCGGAAACACATACGCCCCCCCCAATACTTTGGAGGCGGAGTGGCGTTTGAGCAAAAAAACCTCCAAGCTCGGGTCATCCAGCCCGACTGCCCGCTCCCTGAGCAAGACCAAGCTGGCAGCGTCTTTGAGTGCCGCATTGAAAGTCTCATTGTTTAATTCCATTGGCGTATTTTGGCATGATTTGACTTTTCATCGATGGCACTGCTTCACCAAGTGGACACGCTTTGGGACTAGACTGTGGGGGCGGACAACTTCGCTCACTCAAGCTCAATGGATCCCAGTGCTTGCATTCATTTCACCCGCTGCATCACAATAGAGCGCGCCATCTCAGTCGAACAGGACATCGCATTGGAGCTCTGAGCAGACACCGCCC
>Ga0114964_10003196_pt1 | contig 11145 bp, 5 predicted proteins | sample C_131016_MF_Meta_FD_92638 | JGI IMG/M metagenome (GOLD analysis project Ga0114964, IMG submission 92638) | Freshwater microbial communities from Lake Croche, Canada to study carbon cycling - C_131016_MF_MetaG | ecosystem: Environmental > Aquatic > Freshwater > Lake | place: Lake Croche, Canada... | reverse complement strand
GAGCGGGATTCGAACCCGCGGAGGGCTATTAACCCTCACACGCTTTCCAGGCGTGCGACTTAAACCGCTCATCCATCTCTCCGGATTTCTTTATTCTAACAGGCCAAAGCGGTTACACTCTCGCGCATTGGTTTTTTTGTTTCATTTCCCCTGAACAGTGTTCGGAGTACCCCCATGAAGTTTCGCTTTCCCATTGTCATCATTGACGAAGATTTCCGCTCTGAAAACACCTCAGGATTTGGAATTCGAGCACTGGCCCAAGCCATTGAAGGCGAGGGCTATGAAGTGATGGGCGTGACCAGTTACGGGGATTTGAGTCAGTTTGCCCAGCAGCAATCCAGAGCCAGTGCCTTTATTTTGTCCATCGATGACGAAGAATTCACTCCTGGTCCCGATTTGGATCCCGCTGTACTCAATTTGCGCAATTTCATTGACGAAGTGCGTTTTAAAAATGCAGATGTTCCAATCTACATCTATGGCGAGACCAAAACCTCACGCCATTTGCCCAACGACATCTTGCGTGAACTCCACGGCTTCATTCACATGTTTGAGGACACGCCTGAGTTTGTTGCTCGTCACATCATTCGAGAGGCCAAAACCTATCTTGAGGGCCTTCAACCGCCGTTTTTCAAGGCCTTGCTGGACTATGCAGAAGACGGTTCCTACTCTTGGCATTGTCCTGGCCACTCCGGAGGGGTGGCTTTTCTTAAAAGCCCTGTGGGCCAGATGTTTCACCAGTTTTTTGGTGAAAACATGCTCAGAGCCGATGTGTGCAATGCAGTGGATGAGCTCGGTCAACTCTTAGACCATACCGGCCCGGTGGCAGCTTCTGAAAGAAATGCTGCTCGAATATTCAATGCAGATCATTGCTTTTTTGTGACCAATGGGACGTCCACCAGCAACAAAATGGTTTGGCACCACACAGTGGCCCCCGGAGACGTGGTGGTGGTCGACCGCAACTGTCACAAATCCATTCTTCACGCCATCATCATGACTGGGTCTATTCCGGTCTTTTTAAAGCCCACCAGGAACCATTTCGGCATCATTGGCCCCATTCCTCAAAGCGAATTTGATCCCAAGACCATCCAACAAAAAATCAAAGCCAACCCCTTGCTCAAGGGTGTCGATTTTGCAAAAGTGCAGCCCCGAGTCATGACAATCACACAGTCCACCTATGACGGAGTGCTTTACAACACAGAAACCATCAAGGGCATGTTGGATGGCTACATTCCTAACCTGCACTTTGACGAGGCCTGGTTGCCCCATGCCGCATTTCATCCGTTTTATGGCCCTTATCATGCGATGGGCAAAAAACGTGTTCGCCCCAAGCACTCGGTTGTTTATTCAACCCAGTCCATTCATAAACTTTTGGCGGGTATCAGTCAAGCGAGTCACGTGTTGGTGCAAGACTCACAAAACACCAAGCTCGATCGCCAGCTCTTCAATGAAGCTTACTTGATGCACACCAGCACCAGCCCCCAATACGCCATCATTGCCAGCTGCGATGTGGCGGCTGCCATGATGGAGCCCCCAGGCGGTACTGCATTGGTGGAGGAGAGCATTGCAGAGGCGCTTGACTTTAGACGGGCGATGCGAAAAGTTGATGCTGAATATGGCAAAGACTGGTGGTTCAAGGTCTGGGGGCCTGACAAAATGGTGGAGGAGGGGATTGGTCGTGCAGACGACTGGATCATCTCAGCCGACGGCAAGCGATCCAAGTGGCATGGTTTTGGTCAGTTGGCCACGGGATTCAACATGCTGGACCCCATCAAGGCCACTTTGGTGACACCAGGCCTGGACTTGAACGGTAAATTCGCCAAAACCGGGATTCCAGCCAGCATTGTCACCAAGTTTCTAATGGAGCATGGTGTGATTGTTGAAAAAACGGGTCTCTACAGTTTCTTCATCATGTTCACCATTGGCATTACCAAAGGCCGTTGGAACACCTTGCTCACCGCCTTGCAGCAATTCAAGGACGATTATGATAAAAACCAGCCAATGTGGCGCATCATGCCCAAGTTCTGCGCGAGTCACCCCAAGTACGAGCGCATGGGGTTGAAAGACCTGTGTCAGATGATCCATGAGCTGTATGCCAAGAACGACATTGCGCGTTTGACCACAGAGATGTATTTGAGTGATTTGACACCAGCGATGAAGCCCAGTGACGCTTTTGCTCAAATTGCCCACCGCAACATTGAGCGCGTGGAGATCGATCATTTGCTGGGTCGCATCACCACGAGCTTGATCACGCCTTATCCTCCCGGGATTCCTTTGTTGATCCCCGGAGAGGTGTTCAATAAGAAAATTTTGGACTATCTCAAATTTGCCCGTGAATTCAATGCTTTGTGCCCTGGCTTTGAAACCGATATCCACGGCTTGGTCGAAGAAGTTCAAGACGATGGTCGTGTTCGCTACTTCGCAGACTGTGTCAAAGACCGAGTGGGTTGATTCGTTAAAAATCCCAAAAATAGCGCCTTCAAACCAATGCAATTCAATCATCTGCATTGGTTTGTTTTTGAATATTCAATGGAGCGCTTGACAGGTGTTGATATGCTTTGACAAGCTTCGATTGGAAAAAAATTAGAGCCCAGTGGACACACTGCGATGTTTGGCCATGAAACATCGACCCTCCACCACGGCTCTTCACACTGTTCTTCAACAGTGGCTTTCTCAAAACATGACTTAAAGACAAATAGTGTCCATCCATGTATTCCCCAGCCAAGTGGGAATTAAAGGGGCAATATCAATCGTTTGAATTGAAATTAGACTTCGTTGCCGTTCTCAGGCTCGGCAATGCCTCCCACGACTTGGCTGAATCCGCCGTCCACATAAGTGATCTCAGCGCTCACGCCAGAAGCCAAGTCACTCAATAAAAAGGCAGCCACATTGCCCACATCTTGGATGGTCACATTGCGACGAATGGGTGAGCCTTGGGCCACCACACTCAAAATCTTGCCAAACCCCTTGATACCGCTTGCCGCCAGGGTTTTGATGGGCCCAGCTGAAATGCCATTGACCCGCATGCCTCGACCTTTGGAGCCAAGAGATTCTGCCAAATAACGCACCGACGCTTCCAGCGATGCTTTTGCCAAACCCATGGTGTTGTAGTTCGGCACGGTTCTCAGTGCACCCAGGTAGGAGAGCGTGAGCAAAGACGCATGGTCATTGAGGTAGGGCAGGGCCGCTTTGGCCATGGCCGGAAAACTATAGGCACTGATGTCGTGGGCGATGTGGAAGGCTTCTTTGCTGAATCCTTCTAAAAAGTCGCCCGCAATGGCCTCCTTCGGAGCAAAACCAATGGCATGCACAAACCCATCAAAAGTGGCCCAATGTTTGGAGAGGTCACTGAAAAGGGCCGTGATTTGGGCATCATCAGAGACATCGCAATCAAAGATCAACTCCGACCCCAACTCGGCTGCAAACTCGCGAGTTCTCTCTTTGAAACGCTCGCCCACATAACTCAATGCAATTTCAGCACCTTGCTCTTTGCAAGCCTTTGCAATGCCATACGCAATCGAGCGGTTGGAGAGAACTCCCGTGATCAAAAGACGTTTGCCTGTTAAAAAACCGTGGTGTTCGCTCATGAGATTCTTTGGCCTATTGGATTAAAAAAACATATTTTCTCACACCTTACCCGGTGCACTGTCGGTCCCTCTTGGCCACCTAGAAGTCGTGGATCAGCGTGCATTCTCTGTTAAACATCTCAACCGATCCATTGAACCTTGTTTTTTCTCATTGATGTTTTGTAAAGTGGCTCTCAAAAAAAATTAAAAAAATATGAATTTTTGATGAAAAGTGGCTTGATTTTCTCAATCCATCTTGATATAAATCGGTTGTGACATTTTGATGACAATACACACGAGGCCTCATCTTGAAAACTTCAATCCCCAAGCGTTATCCCCTCAAAGTGACTGTTCAAGTGCGCCCAGTGGCCCCTGCCGTTTTGGGTATTGCGCTCTTGAGTTGCTTGGCATATCCCCTCGCCAACGCCCAATCCGCTCCCGTGTCACTGCAAACCGTGACCGTGACGGGTTCCTCCATCAAGCGAAGCATTGAAGGACAGCAGGCCTTGCCCGTGAGCATCTACTCCATGGATGAGCTCAAGAGCCAAGGAGTCTCCAGCACCGAGGAATTGGTCAACCACATCACCTCCAGCCAGAGCTCATTGAGTGGATCGCAATCGGTGGGTTCGACCACCGGTGGTCAATCCACGGCGAACCTGCGCGGACTGGGCGCCAACAAAACCTTGGTCCTCTTGGACGGAAGACGTTTGGGGTTTTTCCCGCTCGCGGGAGCCAGCTCGATTGATTTGAATTCCATTCCCTTTGCCGCCTTGGAGCGAGTGGAAGTCCTCCGTGACGGGGCTTCGGCCATCTATGGCACCGATGCAGTGGGCGGGGTGATCAACTTCATCACCAAACGCAATTACAGTGGCATGGACTTGAGTTTAGAGTCATTGAACCCATCGTCCGCTGGCGGTGGTCAATCCAAGCGCATGACATTCTCTGCAGGCAAAGGCAATTTGGAAAACGATGGCTACAACTTGTGGTTCTCCCTTGACAACAGAACCCAAGCTCCTTTGATTGCGCTAGACCGAAGTTTTGGTGCCTCAGGCTTGATTCCGTCTCAAGGCTTGGCCAAAACATCGGGCACCACTTTTCCAGCCAATTTCAATTTCACCAAAGTTGCAGGCGGGGTGGGCTCAGGCAATATCACCTACCCCAACTGCGCACCGCCTTTGTCCGTCTCCCTTGGAACCGGTGTTTGCCGCTATGACTACACCGCCGCCATTGATTTGATCCCCCAGACCGACAACACCAATCTCAACACCAAGGGCACGTTCAAGCTGGGTGGTGACCAAATCCTCACCTTGTCTGCTGTTGCTTCACAAAACACCACCGTCTCCCATGTGGCGCCTGACCCGGTGACTTCACTCACCATGCCCAACACGAGCCCGTTTTACCCAAGCACTTACCCTGGAATCAATACGGCCAATGGCCTCACAGGGATTGGTTGGAGAATGAGCCCAGCCGGAGGTCGTGAAACCACGGCCCAGGCCAATGCCTCTCGTGTGGTGGCAGACTTGGCTGGCAGCTCGGGAGATTGGGACTACCAAACGGGTTTATTTGCCACGCGCAGTGCAGTTGCTGACAGTGCAACCAATGGATATGTCAACAAATCCATGATTCAAAAGGGCATTACCAGTGGACTCTTGAATCCCTTTGGCACCAACACAGCCCAGGCCCTCAGTTATATCAATGCCAATAAAGCGTTTGGCTTGTTGCAAACCGGCTCGGGCACTGCGATTGGACTTGATGCTCGCTTCAATCGAGAGCTCTTTGCCATGGAGGGAGGCAAAGCAGCCCTCTCCTTGGGAGGAGAAGCTCGCCAAGAAAAATACAACTCCGACACCAATGACACCATGGTGAACTCAGTGCCTTCGGCCGGTTTATCACCATATCATGTGAACGGGACGAGCAGAACAGTCACGGCGCTGTCCGTGGAGATGCTTTTGCCAGTGACCAAGCGTTTGGAGTTGCAAGCGGCGGCTCGCTACGATCAATACAGTGACTTTGGTAAAACGATCAATCCCAAATTGGGCTTTCGCTACACAGCCTCACCAAGCACGATCTTGCGTGGCTCAGCCACCACGGGCTTCAGAGCCCCGTCGCTCGATGAGATCTATGGGCCTCAAATGGTCACTTATTCTCAAAATCCCTACAACGACCCAGTGTTGTGCCCTGGTGGCAAGGTCACGGCAGCGGGCGTTGCCTCACGCGACTGTGGACAACAGGTCAATGCCATGCAAGGCGGCAACCCTGCACTTCAACCTGAAAAGTCAAGATCGTTTACTTTGGGCACGGCCATCCAACCCGCAAAAGACTTCTTGCTGACTGTGGATTACTGGAACATTTTCTTGTCCAATCAAGTGGGCGCATTTCCAGAGCAGGTGATATTTGCTGACACGGCCTCGTATGGCAACCGCATTGTTCGATGCAACACCTTGAGCGCTGCGCAGGCCGCAAGCTATGACGGCTGCAACGTGGTTCCGAACTCCAATGCCATTGCCTACATCAGAACGCTCACCGACAATTTGGGCAACGCCAAGACGAATGGCCTGGACTTCTCGGCATCTTGGGCCTCAATGGTGCCCAATTGGGGGCGTTTGAGCGTCAACTATGAAGGCACCTTGGTCTTGTCTTACAAATACCAACGCACCATTGGTGGCGAGTATGTTGAGAATGTCGGGACGTATCAAGATTCAAGCCCTATATTCCGCTGGAGACACTATTTGAGCACCACCTTGAACGCTGGCTCACAGCGCTACACGCTGGGTCTGCGCTACATCTCTGGCTACACCGATGAAAACGTTCAAACCGCAGTCTTCAACCAAGTGGCCCCTTACACCGTGGTGGACGCAGGTTGGGGCTACAGCGGCGTCAAGAACTTGAACCTGGGCTTTGTGCTCAAAAATGTCTTCAACACGGCCCCGCCATTTACCAATCAAAGTGCCACCTTCCAGCAAGGCTACGACCCACGCTATACAGACCCCTTGGGCCGTGCGTTGATGGCCAAATTGAGCTACAAGTTTTATTGAGATCTGCCACCCAGCCAAAGCATCAAGCCCGGGCTGGAGGGTGCCACAAGACCAGCGTTTCGAGAGGGCCTGATTGGAGCCCTGGTGAACCTGGTCTTTTTTTCAAAATCTTTGATCCCTTGAAGTCCTCCAACTTGCTCAATATGCATTACGATTGCACTTAAGTCATCCCCTGAGCGGCAGGGTTTATTTGAGTTGGGTTCAATGTTTGATTTTTGTCGTTCGCTTCATTTCTATCTGGCCAGCAAGCATGTTGAGCGCATGAATGTTTTGCTCACGTGCTGTTGGCGCACATTGGCGCTGAGTGGCCTGCTGTCGCCCTTGGCCGTGTCCCATGCTTGGGTGATGAATGCCCCAGTGGCACAATCTTTGATAGACCAAAATGTCTTTGTGAGCTCCTACCAAGAGGATCCCAAGCATCTTGACTCGGCGTCCTCATATAGCAACAACGAGACAACGTGGACCTACAGCGTTTATGAGCCCCCCCTCAAATACCACTATTTAAAACGCCCTTACGAACTTGAGCCCAAAACACTCGTGGGCATGCCCGAGGTGAGGTATCTTGACAAAACAGGCCACGCACTGAACTTTAAAAACGCCTTGCTGACCCCAGCGCAACAAGCGCAAATCGCGGTGAGTGTGTTTGAGCTCAAGCTCCAACCTGGCATTCGTTTTGCGCCGCATCCCGCGTTTGCTTTGACGAACGAGGGGCGACAGCGCTACGCCCACGTGAGCCTGGAGGCACTTCAAACCAAACAAACGCCCTATGACTTTGAGCAACTGGGCACTCGCGAGCTCGTGGCCGATGACTATGTCTACGGCATCAAGCGACTCGCCACACCAAGGATCAATTCGCCCGCATTCGGCTTTTTGTCGCAAAAAATTCTTGGCTTTGAGGCCTATGGCCAACGCATCAAAGCCATCAATGATGAGATGAAAGCCGCAAGAGGCAACACCCCCATTCAAGCCAGAGCTGCGCTGCCATGGTTGGACTTTCGCGCACTCAATTTTGAGGGCCTGGAGGTGGTGGACCGCTACACCCTCAGGATCAAGGTCAAGGGCCTGTACCCGCAGTTCAAGTACTGGATGGCGATGACGTTTTTCGCGCCTGTCGCTTGGGAGGTGGATGCGTTTTACGCCCAGCCTGGCATGCTGGAGAAAAATTTCACAGCCGATGTGTGGCCCGTGGGCACGGGTCCATACATGCTCACGGTGCATGACCCGAATGCCAAAATGGTGCTCAAGCGCAACCCCCACTACCGGGGGGTACCCTATCCTTGCGAAGGGGAAAGAGGCTTGAGTGGTGAAGCCCTGGAGGAAGAAAAAAAACTCATCGCCGACTGTGGAAAACCCATGCCGTTTATCGATGAGATCATCACCTTGAGAGAGAAAGAAGGCACCTCGGTGGCCACCAAATTCATCCAAGGCTACTACGATACGCCACAAATTGAGCGTGGCGAGCCCGGCATTGCCTACCAAGTCTCCATTCAAGACGGCACGGGATTGGCACCTGAGCTCAAGGCTCACCAAATTCAGTTGCCTAGCACCTTGCAAGTGGGACTGTGGTACTACGGCTTCAATTGGCTCGACCCCGTGGTGGGCGCAGGGCGCACTCCGCAAGAGGCGCAGCGCAACAAGCTTCTCAGGCAAGCCCTCTCGATTGCGTTTGATTTTCAGGAATACGTGTCGGTGTTTGAAAACAACCGCGCCCAAATCAATACGAGCTTGGTGGTGCCAGGCCTCTTTGGTTGGGAGCCCAACAGCATGAACCCCATCTTGCACGACATGAAAGCGCCGGGTCACCCCAGAAAAACGCTCGAAGACGCCAAACGCCTTTTGGCCCAGGCGGGCTACCCCAATGGACGGGACGCCAAGACGGGGCAACCGCTGGTGATCAACTTTGACACCCAGGGTGTGGGTCCAGGCTCCAAGGCGCGCATGGATTGGGTCAGCAAGCAGTTTGCCAAACTCAATATCCAACTGGAAGTGAGAAACACCGACTTCAATCGCTTTCAAGACAAGATGCTCAAGGGCTCGGCCCAGTTTTTCTTTGCGGGCTGGTTGGCCGACTATCCAGACCCAGAGAATTTTCTCTTCCTCCTCTATGGTCCCAACGGCAAAGTGAAACACGGTAGCGAGAACGGCTCCAATTACACCAACGCCGAATACGACCGCTTGTTTGAAGCGATGAAGGACATGGACAACACGAACGAGAGACTTGCAGTGATCAAAAAAATGGAGGCCTTGATGCAAGACGATGCCGCCATGATATTTGGCTGGTCCGAGGAGTACGGGGGCGCCTATCAGCCGTGGGTGCACAACGGCAAACCCTCCAACATCGTGCGCGACCAAATGGCTTATTTGCGTGTTGATCCCGCCCTTCGACGAGCAAAAATTCAGGAGTGGAATCAAGCGGTGCTCTGGCCGTTGGGATTGATCCCTGTCATGCTGGCTCTCTTGGTGTGGCCAGCGTGGGCGGTCTGGCGCAGGCGTCAACATGCCCGCGTCAATGCGGCGTGGTCCCCTGACAAGGGCTCGCCAATGGGTCAAGCGCAGGAGGTCAAGCCATGATTCGATTTTTAATTCGCAAAGTGCTTTACGGGTTCTTGATCCTGATGGGGATCAATCTCTTGACCTTTGTGCTTTTTTTCAAGCTCAACACCCCCGACGACATGGCGCGCATGCAACTCGGCGGCAAGCGCCTCACCCCCGCGGCCATTGAGCAGTGGAAGGCCGAGCGGGGTTACGACCGAGCTCTTTTTTATGATGAACAGCGCTCTGGCGTTCAAGCCCTCACCAACACCTTGTTTTTTGACACGACAGCCCACTTGATGACCTTTGATTTCGGTCGCGCCGACAGTGGACGCAACATCAGCACAGAGATGGCCAGGCGCGCGATTCCAAGTCTTGCCTTGGCCGTGCCAAGTTTTGTGATCGGGATGGCGTGCTCCATTGCCTTGGCCTTGATGCTCGCTTTTTTTCGGGGCAGTTATTTGGACTTTTGGGGCACCTTGGTGTGTGTTGTGCTCATGTCCATCTCCTCGCTGTTTTTCATCGTGGCCGGACAATTTCTGATGTCCAAGGTGCTGCAGTGGCTTCCCGTCTCGGGGTACAGCGATCAGGCAGACGCCTGGCGCTTTTTGCTCATGCCCATTGCCATCAGTGTGGTGGCGGGCCTGGGTGGCCAAGTGAGGTTCAATCGCACCGTTTTCCTCGAAGAGATCGACAAAGACTACGTTCGCACAGCCCGCGCCAAGGGTTTATCGCAGGTGAGGGTGCTGATGGGTCATGTGCTGAGAAACGCCCTCATTCCCATCATCAGTTCCAGCGTGGCCATCATTCCGCTGCTCTTCATGGGCAGTCTCATTGTGGAGTCGTTTTTCTCCATCCCAGGACTGGGCAGCTATTTGATCGAGGCCATCGGCTCTCAAGACTTTGCGATCGTGCGCTCGATGGTGTTTGTGGGTTCATTCCTCTACATCGTGGGACTGATTTTGACCGACTTGTGCTATGCCTGGGCCGATCCTCGCATTCGTCTGCAATGAGCCATTTGATCCAAAAAAACTGTTGACATGTCACCCCATTTCCAGCAACACCCATTCACGCCAAAGCGGTAAAGTTCACCTTCATGCAAGTGTCTGTCCTGCTCATTGATTTCTTTTTATACGCACTGTTGCTGTGTGGACTGGCCTACGGGGTTTATGTGTTCAAAACCCCACCGCTCTTGGAGTCCTGGGGCTTGGCGTTGAAGCGGCCGGTGTCAGTCGCCAGCGCCATGGTGCTGTCATTTTTCATTGGGGTGGCCTTGCTTGACTCGATTCATTTTCGGCTGCCCTTGCCCCAAGAGACCCCGGGCTCGGTGGTCTATGCGGAACCTCAGTCGCTCTTGGATTGGATGTTAAAGCCCCTCAAAGCGGCGCGTGAACGCAGTTACTCTTCGCCCTTGTCGGCGCATGGATTCAAGAAAGAAAGCCTTCTTCAAAACGGCAACACGGTGCGCGACTACCCCAGGCTCCAATTTGGCGGCGCACATTTGGCGGACCCCAAGACGGAGCGCTTTGCCGACTGCCTCACGCTCAGTCTGAAGGCCTTGGGCGAGTCGGTGGTGCTCAACGCAGTGCTGTGGATGATCTTCTTCCTGTGGTCTAAGCGTCAACACCCGATGTTGAGTTGGCAAGAGCACAGCCAGCGCCTCCTTGCCCCGAGCTTCACCTGGCCACTCAAAACCGCAGCACTCAGCTTCTTTTTGATCAGCACCGCCTTGGTGTGGGTCATCACCTTGTCGGGACACTACCATGTCTTGGGAACCGATCAAACGGGCAACTCGGTGCTCTTGTTGGCCTTGAAAAGCATCCGAACGGCCTTTGTCATCGGCACCCTCACCACGTTGGTGATCATGCCCTTGGCCTTGACACTGGGCATCACCGCAGGGTTTTTCAAAGGCTGGGTCGATGAGGCGATTCAATACGGCTACACATTGCTCGCGTCGGTGCCCGATGTGCTGTTGATCGCGGCGTCGGTCTTGATGCTGCAAGTCTTCATCGATT
>Ga0114964_10003193_pt1 | contig 11156 bp, 11 predicted proteins | sample C_131016_MF_Meta_FD_92638 | JGI IMG/M metagenome (GOLD analysis project Ga0114964, IMG submission 92638) | Freshwater microbial communities from Lake Croche, Canada to study carbon cycling - C_131016_MF_MetaG | ecosystem: Environmental > Aquatic > Freshwater > Lake | place: Lake Croche, Canada... | reverse complement strand
TGCCCGAACGGCGCCGTGCTGATCACATTACCGCGGTAGGCCGCGGGCAAGTCGTTGAACTTTTGTACCACGCCGTTGACCGAGGGGTACCAACGCCCTGGGTCGATATCGCGTGTGGCGTAAAAGCCCACAGCCTCAGTCAAGGTGCTGACGCTGGCGTTGTGAAAGTACGGCGCGGTCAAGGCGATGTTGCGCAGGGTGGGTACTTTGAACTGGCCGCACAAGTCGGTGCGCGCGCTCAAGTCAGTGCGCTTGGGGCCACACAAGCCCATGTCAAAAAACGTCGGGTCGGCGTTCTTTTGAATCAGTGGATTGCGCGGCAAGCCTAAAGCGGCATAGCTGAAGTTGGTGAACACAGGGCGCTCGCCATTGGGCCCATTGCGACTGGTGTGGCAACTGGCGCAATTTCCTTGGCTGGGGTTGTTGAAAATGGCTTGGCCGCGCTGCTCAGCGGGTGTGAAGGTGTAGGTGCCATCGGCTTCACGGTCAAACTTGCTGTTGAACAACAAATAGTCGGTGTCCAGCTCTTGGTAGGTCTGCAGCGCCGTTCGCAGCTTGTCATAAATTTGCTGGTCGGTCGGCGCAGTGGGCACATTGAACTGGCTCACAAAGTCATTGAAATAAGACAGGCCGCGCACTTTTTGCGCCACGGCAGCCACATTGGCATTGGCCATTTCGGTGCTGTCCAGCAGCGGGCCCGCCGCTTGTTCGGCGCGGCTGTTGGCGCGCCCGTCCCAAGTGAAGCCCCCGAAAGGTAAGCCATTGGCATCGAAGCGAAACGCGCTGTTGCTGGCCAAGTACATCAAGCTGGGGCTGCTGCGAAAGCCTTGCTGGTCCAGGCTCGCACCACCCAAGGGCAACACGGTGCCGGTGGCATCGGCGTGGGCGTTGTCGTCGGTGTGGCAGCTGGCGCAAGCCATTTTCCCGCTGGCCGACAGGGCTTTTTCTGCAAACAAGGCCTGGGCCACGCTCAACGGGGTGGCGGCGCTCGGGGTCTGCGTGCTGGCGGTGGATGAACCACCGCAGCCAGTGAGCCAGCCCACCAGCGAGGCGGCCGCAAGGATGTTGGCCAAAGCGTTGAATGTCAAAAAAATTCTCCTTTGAATTTGTGAATGACTCGACAATAAAACCCAAAAGTGGAGGAACTAAGGAGACGTGTGAACCGCAGGGTCAGGCGCGTCGAAGCGATAACCGATGCCATAGACGGAAGCGATGCAGTCGTCCTGAGGCGCTGCTTGCTGAATTTTCTTTCGCAGGTTTTTGATGTGGCTGTCGATCACGCGGTCACTGGTGTCGTGCAGACCTTCGTGGGCGGCATTCAGCATGTGCGCTCTGGAAAACACCCGACCCGGGTGCGTCAGCAGAAGTTGAAAGAGTCGGTACTCCACGGGCGTCAAGTCCAGCTCTTGCGTGCGCCAATGGATGCGCAAGCCTGCTTCGTCAATGCGCCAAGGTTTGGCGGGCTGAAATGACCCTCGGCTGCGGCGCAGCAAGTTGCGCACCCGCGCCATCAACTCGCGCGGGCTGAAGGGCTTGCACACATAGTCATCGGCCCCGGTATTCAAACCCAGCAGCCTGTCGACCTCGTCCACCCGAGCGGTCAGCATGATGATGGGCAGATCACTGCGACCGCGCATTTCTTGGCACAGCGCCAGTCCGTCCATGCCGGGCAGCATCAGGTCCAGGATCACCAAATCAGGCGTCCGATGACGAAAACTGGCCCAAGCCAGGGTGCCGTCGTGCACTTGCTGAGCCGTATACCCTTCTTCATGCAGGTAATCGCAGACCAATTGCGCGATCTTGCGATCGTCTTCCACGACCAAAATGTGCGAAGCTGTGCTCATTGGGTATTGATTGTGGTTGCGGGCTGGGCGGGCAAACGCACACAAACACACAGACCGCCCCAGGTCGACAAGGCCAGCGTCATCTGACCCCGGTGGGCTTTCACAATGGCCGCCGCAATAGACAGGCCCAAGCCGCTGCCTTGTGGACCATCGCCCGGGGCTCTGGCCCGATCGGCTTGCACCCGAAACAAGGGATCGAGCAACCGGGGCAAATCAAACTCTGAAACGCCGGGCGCACTGTCCTCCATGTCGATCACCACGTCACCACCCTCTTGGCGCAAGCGCATCACGGCGCGTCCTGGGGCATCGGTGTAGCGCAAACTGTTGCTGACCAAATTGCTCAGCACTTGCGTCATGCGGTGCATGTCCCACCTCACAGGCAGTGCGGTGTATTCGGCCAAGTCCATATGCAAATCAATACCTTGCGCCTGAGCCGAATGCGCAAACCGTTGCTGCACATTGCGCAACAAGGCCACCGCATCGCCGGACTCGAAATGACAGGGCAAAGCCTGCAAGTCGGCCATGGACAGCAAATGCAGGTCATTGACCAAAGCGTTCAGACGCAGCACCTCTTCACGCAAGGAGCCCATCGCTGAAAGTGTGAGCGGGCGCACGCCATCGAGCAAGGCTTCGACCTCGCCTTGCAAAACAGACAACGGAGTTCGCAGTTCGTGGGAAATGTCGGCCAGCCAGCGTTTGCGGGTGTGCTCTTGATTTTGCAGCGCTTGCGCCATTTGGTTGATGTGGTGCATCAAGTCGTCCAACTCAGTGCGCCAGCCTGTTAAGTGATGCTCTGCAATGCGCGAAGACCAATCGCCTTGGGCAATGCGCGCTGTGGCGTGCGATGCCGCTTGCAAAGGTCGACTCCAGCGCCGAGCCAAGACAATGGCAACACCGATGGTCAAAGCCAGCATCACCAGGGCCAAACCGGCCAAGCCCAGATACTGCCGCTGCAAAAAGCGCTGGGCCATTTGGTCCGGCAGGGCTTTGACGGTGCGCAAACTCAAATAGGCTTGAAGCTGGCCCTGGACGCGCACGGCGGTCCGAATCGAGGGGTCATCGGGTCGCACAGGGGGCCCTTCGAGCGTTTGCCCTTGCGGATCGAGCAGGGACAGGCGGCGATTGAAACCGTCAGGGGGCCCTCGGTGCGGCGGGGGTGGGCGATGATCCAGCCCCTCTTCAGGCGGGGGATGAGGGGGGTCGAAGCGCGCCGGCCGATCAGTCGCATGGGGGTCCGGTGGTCGGTCTTGGTTCACTGATCCGGCCAACTGATCGATCACGACAGGCCATGGCTGTTGCAATACAACCGACACGCCACCTGATTGTTGTGCCATGGCTTCAAGGCGGTGTGCGAACTGGTTGAGCCGCTCGGTGTCATGCGCTTGCAGATATTCGTCAAAGCCATATTGCAGCTGCCAGACGGTCCAGGCAGACATGATCGCCACCGTCAAACCCATGCACGTCACCAGCGCCAGGGCGATGAAGTGAACCAAACGGAATGAGGAACGATCAGGCATAGAGCTTATTGGCGCAGAACATTCTGGAGCCATTGTGGAGACGCTGGATACCCAACGCCGGCGGGCTGACGCCGGACTTCATGTCAGCGCACAGTGTTTCAGGCTGCGGGGCGCGCTGAGAGCTTGTCTTTCAAAGCCTTGAGTACTGGCGCTGAGACCAAGCCCGACACGTCGCCGCCCAGGGTGGCGATTTCTCGCACCAAGGTGCTGCTGATGTGCTGGTACTGCGCGCTGGTATTCAAAAAGACCGTGTCCACGTCCGGGGCCAAATAGCGGTTCATGCCGGCCATTTGGGTTTCGTAGTCGTAGTCGGTGACCGAGCGAATGCCGCGCACAATGGCGCGCGCACCTTGGGCCACCACAAAGTCGCGCAGCAAGCCCGTGAAGGGCAGCACCCTCACGCCAGGCAGGCTACCGGCCACGGCTTGCGCCATGGCCAGGCGTTCGTCCAGACTGAACAGGGTTTTTTTATGGTGTGCCACGGCCACCGCAATCACCACCTGGTCAAACAGTTGTGCCGAGCGGCGCACCACGTCTTCGTGCCCCAAGGTCAAGGGGTCGAAAGTGCCAGAGTAAACGGCGATCACAGAGCGGCTCATGGGCAAGGTCTCCAAGAATAAAGTGGCGTCAGTTTATCGGACGGGGCATCGGTCCGTTTCAGTCCATTTTTTGCAGTAAGTGCGCATGCACGGCACCGGCTTTGAGGTGACGCTGGACTTTCAAGAACCAGGGTGCAAGTTGCTCGTCGGTCCAACGCACAGGCGCTTCGAGGTAGACCCAGCCACCCGGGGCCACGGCCTGCGCGGCGGCTTGCAAAGCGGGGGCAAACAATTCGCCTTCAAAAGGCGGATCTAAAAACACCAGGTTCATGCTGCCCGGGGCGGCCTGTTGCAAGCCGTTCACCGCGTCACCGCGTTGCACCTGCACCATGGCAGCCTTGAGGCGCACTTTGCTGTCGGTCAATTGCGCCACCAAGGCGGCGTCTTGCTCCCACATCAACACCTGCTGGGCGCCGCGAGACGCGGCCTCAAAGCCGAGCACACCGGTGCCCGCAAAGGCGTCCACACATTGCCAACCGGTCAGGTCTTGGCCCAGCCAATTGAAGAGAGTTTCGCGCACCCGGTCGGGCGTGGGCCGAAGGCCCGGCTTGTCCAGTACCTTGAGTTTGCTGCGTTTCCACAGCCCGCCAATGATGCGGATTTCGTGTGCCGGATGACCGATCACGGAGGACGGGGCGCCCTTGGAGGGCTGAGGACGTTTGGGGGCTTGGGCTTGAGAAGATCGAGGTCGCATAGGGCCGAGTGTACGCAAGCCCTGGCCGCTGAAGATCTGCGTGACAGTGGGGACGCAAAAAAGGCCAGCAGTGCTGGCCTCAAGTGGTGGGGTCGAGCACCCCGGTTGCGCTTTTATCGAGGGCGCTCTTATTTTTTAACGGCAGTCGCGTCTGCCACTGGGGTCGACATTTTGTCGGCTTTCTTCTCGGCTTTTTGGGCCTTATGGGCCTTATGGGCTGCTTTTTTCTCTTCCTTCGCCGCTTTCATATCGGCTTTGGCTTCGGTCTTGGCCTCTACTTTGGTGCCAGCTGGGGCGGCCGGTGTGGCAGCAGCAGGAGTCTGGGCAAAAGCGCCGATAGCAAAGAATCCAGCGATCAATGTGGCAAGCAATTTGTTCATGAAAATACTCCGTTGACTTCAGTTGTGAGCCCAACACTGCGTTGAACTTGTAACTACAACGTGGCGTGTGATCGGCTTGATGACAGGCTTCAGGGGCCAGGTGTAACGCCATGTATCGGTGGCGAAAAGCCATCGCTATCGGCTTCACGCAGGAATGGATGATCTACATCAATGAAGTGGGCGGCTGCGCTTGGCAGGCTATCTCCTGTCTCCTACATTGGCCTGAGTTACTTCAAGGATGACCGCCATGACCCCCATCGACACCGATGCCCCACTGACCAACTTCTCCCATTGCCATGAGGGCATTTTGTCGCAACTGCTTCGCTTGGCAGACCTGCCCGCGTTATTGGCGCCGGTGGCTTTGGCGCGCAAAACAGCGCAGCAGTCCCTGACGTTTTTTCAGGACGTCATGTTCAAGCACCATCAAGAAGAAGAGAAGGACCTCTTTCCTGCCGTGCAAGCCAGTGCCCAGAAAGGTGAAGAACGTCTGCATGTTGACGCGTTGGTGGACGGTTTGGTGGCGGGTCACCGCAGCCTTGAAAAACTTTGGCACGGTTTAGAGCCCGAATTGAAAAAAGCGGCCAAGGGGCAAGAGTGCAACGTGGATGCAGCCCTTCTGACTGCCTTTGTGGAGCGTTACATCCAGCATGCATCCCAAGAAGAGCAACAGTTTTTGCCCTTGGCAGAAATTATTTTGAGCCGCAACAGCAACCACATGGCCGCCTTGGGTTTGTCCTTGCACATGCACCATATTCGACTGCCGATTGCGCACATGTGAGTCTGGCCAAAAGCAGCCCGCCGATTTCATAGAATGGGAGCGAATTCAGAAACGAGCCCATGTTCAGTTTTTTCCGAAAAAAATCTCCCGCGTCCGCCACCGATGCCTCACCCGCACCGGCCACGGCACCTGTAGCCGTCGCCAGAGCGCTCCCGCAAGCCCAAGCCCAAGCCGAAAGCGTCTTGGCCGAAGTGGCCGTGCCCGCGCCAAGGCAAGGTTGGCTCGACAATCTCAAAGCGGGCTTGCGCAAAACCGGCTCCAGCATCGCCACGGTGTTCACCGGCACGCAGATCGATGACCACCTGTATGAAGAGCTGGAAACCGCCCTGTTGCTGGCCGACACGGGCGTCAAGGCCACGGAGCATTTGCTGCAAGACCTCAAGCGCCGGGTCAAAGACAGTAAAACCACCGAACCGCAAGCCGTCAAAGGTTTGTTGATCGAATGCATCACCGACCTGCTCACGCCTTTGCAAAAAACTTTGTCGATTGGCGAGCACCAACCCACCGTGATCATGGTCGCCGGGGTCAATGGCGCAGGCAAAACCACCTCGATTGGCAAGCTCACCAAACACCTGGCCGACAGCGGCGCCAGCGTGTTGCTGGCGGCGGCCGACACCTTTCGTGCCGCAGCGCGCGAACAGTTGGCGGTGTGGGCCGATCGCAACACGGTCGAGATCATCAGCCAAGCCGGTGGCGATCCGGCGGCAGTGAGTTTTGATGCGGTGAGCGCCGGCAAAGCGCGGGGGCGTGATGTGGTGCTGGTTGACACCGCCGGCCGCTTGCCCACGCAAACCCATTTGATGCAAGAGCTGAGCAAAATCAAACGCGTGGTGCAAAAGGCCGATGCCACCGCGCCGCACGAGGTGCTGTTGGTGATCGACGGCAATACGGGGCAAAACGCGCTGATGCAGGTCAAAGCCTTTGACGAGACTTTGCAACTCACCGGTTTGATCGTGACCAAGCTGGACGGCACGGCCAAAGGCGGCGTGTTGTGCGCGATTGCGCGCGAAAAGCCGGTGCCGGTTTATTTCATCGGCGTGGGCGAGCAACTCGCCGATCTGGAAACCTTCAACGCGCGCGAATTTGCCCAAGCCTTGCTGAGCTGATTTAATTTGACGCAGCGCCCTTACAGGCCCGGCACCCGTTCGCGCATGAAGGCCGCCACTTGCCGCAAACTGGCTTTGGCCTCGGGCAACATGACCATGATGGGCCAAACATGCGGCATATTGGACTGCAACACCAATTGCGATGACACGCCCGACGCCACGGCCTTGTCGTGCAAACGGGTGGCGTCTGATAACAAAATTTCGCTGCGACTGGCAAAGATCAGCAAAGGGGGCATGCCCGCCATATCGCCAAACAAGGGAGACGCCACCGGGTCACTCGGGCTGCGTCCGGCCAAATACCACTGGGCTGCATCGGCCAGGTTTTCAGGGTTGAACATCACATCGGTGTGGGCGTGGGTGTGAATGGACTCCCCCGTCGCGGCCAAATCGACCCAAGGTGAAAAAAGCACCGCGCCGGCAGGCATCGGTAAGCCCTGCTGCAAGGCGGCTTGCAAGCAGGCCAGCACCAAGCCGCCCCCGGCCGAGTCACCGGCCATCACGATTTGCGCTGCGGGCGTGTCGCCCAACACCTCACGGTACCAGGCCAAAGCGTCGTCCACGGCGGCAGGGCAAGCGTGCTCCGGCGCGAGTCGATAGTCCACCGACAGCACCCGGGCCTGCGCCCGGCGGCTGAGCGACGCCACCACCGGTCGGTGCGTGTCCAAGCCGCAAGAGAAATAACCACCCCCATGAAAATACATCACCGTGCGCTGCGCAGCCTGAACCGACAACCACTCCGCCGGACACAAGCCTGCGGCGGCATCGGCGGGCAGCGATTTCAAATGGACCCCTTGGGGCAGCGGCATCTGCCAGCGGCTCATGCGCGCCATGCCCTGCCGTGCCTCTTCAACGCTGATGCGGACACCCGGTTTGGGCTTGAATTGGCTGCGAAAATACCAACGGGTGAAAAAGGCTTGAATGCTCATGGGGACACTTGACCCTGCAGTTGACAAGCCCAAAGGATACCCCGCTGGACAATCTTGGCAAGCAACAGTACAGTGGTGTATTGAGCGGAATCATTCGATTCTTCCCTTCCCTATTTTTTTGTAAACGACCATGACCGATCTCGCAGTCAGACGCTTGTTGATTGATTTGGAAACCCCTTTTGCCGCCCGCTGGAATGGTGGCGATGCTTTTCGCTCGGCATTTTTCAGTGCTTTGTCCATGAGCTTTCCGGTGGGTGAGCAGTTTTTCATCGACTCGGTGCGCGAAGGGCTGAAAAAATTGCCCGCAGAGCAACAAGCGCAAATGGCCGCTGAGGTCAAAGGCTTTATTGGCCAAGAGGCCACCCACCGCCGCATCCATGAACTGTTCAACAAACACCTGAGCAACATGGGGTTTGAAAACCGTTTTGCCGCACGCGCCATCCAGCGCATCCAAAAGCAAGCCCATCTGGATACCCGGATGCATTTGGCCGCGACCGCAGCCACCGAGCATTTCACCGCCGTGTTTGCCGACTGGATGCTCCGCCATCCTGAGGCTCTGGCAGGTGCCGAGCCCCGCTTGCAAACCCTGTGGCTGTGGCACAGCGCCGAAGAGGCGGAGCACCGCTGCACCGCCTTTGACATGTACCAAGCTTTGGGCGGCGACCATGAACGGCGCTTGAAAGTGTTCCGCTTCGTCACGGTCATCTTCTTGTCCGACATTCTGCGTCAAACGGTGCGCAATCTGTGGCACGACGGCAGCCTGTTCCACCTGCAAACCTGGCGCAGTGCTGCGCGGCTGTTGTTCGCCAAAGATGGCTTGTTGCGCGGCAACACGGCGCTGTGGCGAGACTATTTGCGCGCAGACTTTCACCCCTCGCAACACGACGCCAGCCTGTCGCAGGCCTGGCTTCACGACAACACCACTCAATTTACCGTGGTCGGCCAACCCGCCTGAACCTGATGAGCAGCTCACACCAGATCATTCTCACATCCTGGGCTGCGGTCTACTTGTTGTTTCTGCTGTGGTGGGGCGGTCGCGGCAAACCCTTGACGGCGCAAGAAACGGCACAAGGCATTCAACAGCTTCGCTCCGTGGTGTCTGGGCCGCTCAGCTTGGCGCACCTGCATGAAGTCGAGCAATTTTTGGCACAAGACGATGGCCGCGAATTCATCATGTCCAATGCGGTGCTGTACCGCAAGCAGGCGCTGTACCCTGAAAACTCGGGCTTTGGCCCTGACCCGCGTGAAGCGGACCAGCGTTATGGCAAGGCCATCATTTGGCCCCTGATCAAAAGGGCCAGTGTGCCGATCTTCATCGCGCGCAAAACAGGGCAGTTTGTCAACGACGCCAACGCACCAGAATGGCATTACGTCGCCATGGTGCGCTACCGCAGCCGCAGAGATTTTCTCAACTTTGCCATCGACATTGAAGGCCAAGGCATCTCTGTTCACAAATGGGCGGCGATTGAGCAGACCCAGGTGTTCCCGGTTCGCCCCTTGATCAGCGGGTTCAGTGCACGATTTGACATGGCCGTCATTTGCGCACTGTTGGCTTGGGGCACGACCCAGTTATTTGCCTGATGGTTGGCGCCCGCCAGCGCTTAAGATGGCCATCTCTTTTGTTTGAACTCTGTTGTCCATGACCAGGCCACGTGCTCGTATTCTTTGGCTGATTGCGCTGTTGGCACTGGTTGCACTCAGTACTTGGGGTTGGCGCGCAGCACGCCCCCCCCAGCCGAGCACCGGCATGGCTTCGGCGGTGCCCGCATGTTCAATCCCTGCGATCGACTCCAGCGCACGCTACCCCGGCATGGTGTGGGTGCCTGCGGGCCAATTTGACATGGGTGACACGAAGTACCCCGAAGAAGGCCCTATACGCCCCACCCGTGTGGACGGCTTTTGGATGGACCGCACCGAAGTGCGCAATGACGAGTTTGCCGCCTTCGTTCAGGCCACAGGCTATGTGACAGTGGCCGAGCGGGCCTGGGATGCCCAACGACAACCCGATTTGGCCCCTGCGTTGCGCGCACCCGGCGCCGTGGTGTTTGCCATGCCCACCAAGCTGCACAGCCGCAACGACCTGCAGCAATGGTGGCAGTACGTGGCTGGCGCCCAGTGGCGCCACCCTGGCGGGCCCAGCACCGACATCCAGGGGCGCGGTCACTTCCCCGTGGTCACCGTGACCTACGAAGACGCCTTGGCCTACGCCACCTGGAAAGGGCGCAGTCTGCCCTCCGAAAGCCAGTGGGAATGGGCGGCACGCGCCGGCGAGGTCAAAGCGGCCAAAGACCACGACCAACCGCATGGTGCCAACACCTGGCAAGGGGTGTTTCCGGTGCTCAACTCGGCTGACGACGGCTTTGTCGGTCTGGCCCCGGTGGGCTGCTACACCCCCAATGCCTGGGGCTTGTACGACATGATGGGCAATGTCTGGGAGATGACCCGCGACCTGTACACCGAAGATCACCGCACCGTGACAAGCCCCAAGGCAGAAAACAGCCCCGACTCGACCCTGATTCGCAACGCGACGGCCCGGCAGCGCGTCATCAAAGGGGGCTCTTTTTTATGTTCTCCTGACTACTGCATGCGTTACCGCTCGGGTTCACGCCAACCGCAAGAGGAAGACCTGGGCACCAGTCATTTGGGCTTTCGCACCGTGCTGCTGGCGCCGGGTCCTTGAAGGGGTGAGATGACCGCGCCTGCCCCCGCCCCAAACCCTGCACCTTTTTATCGAAAGCTGCTGCGCAGCGGGGTCTGGCTGCTCGTGCCTGTGCTGCTGTTGGCGGGTCTGGCCGGGTGGAAGGCCGATCACATCCGCATCGGTGCGCAGGGCTATGTGTTTGGCTATCCCCTGGTGATCATGGACATCACCCGAGAAAATGCCGCCTTGGGCATGGCGCCTGTGAATGTGCTGCACCGCGTCCGGCAGTTCCCCGATGCCCAATTCAAATCCGTGGTGCGGCCCAACCTGGACACTTTGTACAGCACCGCGTTTTTGGACTTGTCGCAAGGCCCCTTGGTTTTCAACATGCCCGCCAACGCCTTGCGCTATGAAGTGATGCCCTTGCTGGATGCTTGGACCCACGTGTTTGCATCCCCAGGCACACGCACACAAGGCACAGCGGGCGGCCGCTATTTCATTGTGGGCCCCCAATGGCAGGGGCCAGCCCCTGAGGGCATGACCTTGCTGCGTTCGCCAACCGCCATGGCCTGGCTGATCGGTCGAACCCAAACCCAGGGCGAGGCCGATTTTCCCTTGGTGCATCGATTGCAAGACGGTCTGCAATTGGCCCCCTGGAAGGATGGCCAAGC
>Ga0114964_10003192_pt1 | contig 11162 bp, 8 predicted proteins | sample C_131016_MF_Meta_FD_92638 | JGI IMG/M metagenome (GOLD analysis project Ga0114964, IMG submission 92638) | Freshwater microbial communities from Lake Croche, Canada to study carbon cycling - C_131016_MF_MetaG | ecosystem: Environmental > Aquatic > Freshwater > Lake | place: Lake Croche, Canada... | reverse complement strand
TTTCCAGAGCGTTCCCCCGTTAGCAACTGCGGCATACATCTGGGTCAGTTTCAGCGGTGTTACTAACGTGTCGCCTTGCCCGATTGAGAAGTTAACGGCGTCGCCCGCGCGAACTTTGTTTCCGTCCACGCAATTTTCTTTGGCCAGTAAAACCAAGAATTGAGTTTGTTGGGACTTAGCTGCCCGATCTTTGTAATTGCAGTAATAATCCTTGTTTACGTCATACCAATTTTGTTTCCAAGCTCGATCTGGCAAACGACCAGCGGATTCAGAGGGCAGATCGATTCCGGTTTTCTTATCTATCTGGAAACTGGCTGCAGACTTAAAGAAGTAGTCATTTGGGTTTTTAATTGGCGATAGTGCGCCGTCACGTAACCACTCATCAAAGGCGATTTTGTACCAAACCGTGTCACAAGAAACTGCAATCAATTTCTTGAGCGGGCTCGTGCCTTGGGCTTTACCTTCAAAGTTATTGAAAATTCGAGTTCCAACTTTTAAGTTACCTGGGCAGCTATATTTCTTATTTAAGTCATATCCAGCATTCGCTGCAGCGATCGCCGACACAATTTTGAAAGTTGATGCCGGCGCAAATCGTCCTTGCAGTGGTCGCGATAGTGCTGGTACCCCGTTTGCTTCGCTGAAAAGCGCACTCGCTTGCGCCGCAGTTACACCTTTCTCCCACATATTTGGATCATAAGTTGGGTAAGAAGCCATCGCAATAATTCGGCCAGTTTTTACATCCATCACAACCGCAGCACCAGAGTCAGCGCGATGGCCGCTCGCTCTGGATCGCCGAACTGCATCAGCAAGTGCGCTTTCGGCAGATGCTTGAACGCGTACATCTAAACTCGTGACTAAGTGATCACCAGGAGTTGAATTGGTATTTTGACCTTCACTAGTAATTGCTTCTTTGCGATCAACGATTACTGTCCTAATGCCAGGTGTTCCGCGTAAATAAGAATCGTATTGAATCTCAAGACCTGTCTTACCTATTGATTCGCTTCGATAATAAGTTTTTCCATTGACGCCCGCCAAATCAGCATCAGTTAGCGGGCCGACATATCCCAATACATGTGCTGCATTGACGCCAACTATGCCTGGATAATTTCTGATCGCAATTGGTGTTGCATCTACTCCAGGAAATTCATCTGGCCGCTCAACAACTTGAAGTGCGATGTTTGCATCAGCTTCTTTGGTTAATGGAATTGGTTGGTATCTAGTTCCGGTCCAACAACCAGCTCTATCGCCCACTTTAAGTTCACCGCAAAGTCGAGTCTTGCGGTACACATCGGAATAATTAAGTTTTAACAAAACGGCTAACTTTTTGAGAACAGCAACGCCTTTATCTGGTTGTTTATCCAAGGCCAAACGATCAATAGTTACTGCTAAACCGGTGCGATTCAAGGCCAGCGGCACACCAGATGAATCAACAATTAAGCCTCTAGTTGCCGGGAAAATTGTGTCTCGGCTTTGAATGCTAAGTGCCGCATCTCTGTATTTCGGCCCTGCGGCAACCTGTAAATAGAAGAGACGACCAAAAAGAGCAAGTAATAAGGAGAGTATCAAGATCTGAATAACGATCATGCTCAACCGAGTGCGTTGGTTCATAAATGTATCCGACTATCAAATGCCAGATCATGTAGCCAAGCCACGGCCGGAAGAAGCAAAGGTGTAACGATTAATGTCCAGATTGAACTTCCGATTAAAGTTGTAATTGTTGGCACAAAGCCAGTGGCTGCTACGCCCAATAAGAAACCAGAACCAATATAAAAAATTAACGCAAAAAATTGAGCAGCAGCGACCATAAAAATTAAACTAAGCGGGTTCCCGCGCATATTCTCGTCGCCGTAAGAAAAGAAAGAAATTGTGTAGCTAAGTAAAACTAAAATAAGTGTCCAGTGGCCAAGTGGCCCATCTGTATTGGGCGAAAGATCAAGCAAGATTCCAGCGCCAAAACCAACTGCTGCTGCAACAACTGGGGTGCTAAGAGCAGCCCAAAGCAGAGTTAAGATCAAGAAAATTGAGAATCCCCCGGCCGGTAGATTTATTTGATCAACAAAAGCTTCCTGCACAATAAAAATTAAAAGAAATATTGCACTCGTGATCGCAAATCGCCTAATGAACATCTGAACTACTTAGTGGTTGGTGAAGGGCTGGAAGTTGGTGTCACAAAAACGGTAACCGTCGGAACTGGAGTCGGAACTGGTTTAGCAGGTACCAACGAATCGCGAGGATCAGCACTTGGAGCTTGAATGACCACCGATACAACCCCGAGTGCACCGAAATTTGTAAAGTATCTAACTGAAGCACTTTGTGTTACAGCGCCGGCTGCATTCGACACTGAAGTCACTCGCCCGACTGGAACCCCAGGCACAAAAGGTCGACCATTAATGCTGCCGCGAGCAAGTAACACATCGCCAACTTTGATCGTTGTTTGATTATCGAGTAGCTGTAAATTGGCATTAATTGAGCCTAATCCAGCCAAAATGCCAATCTGCTGAGACCCCGCGATGCGAACTCCAACTTTAAAAGATGGATCAGTAGCTAACATAACTAGCGCCGAATTAGTAAAGACTTCTTTTACTACACCCACTAAACCATAGCCAGAAATTACCGTCATGTTCTTCTGGATTCCATTACTAGTACCGGCATCAATAGTGATGGTGCGGGTGAATGCCAAACTAGATCCTTGTGAAATTACTTTTGCATTTACAACTTTGAAGGAGGCTTTCCCGGCTAAGTCCAAAATTGACTTGAGTTGCGCAATCTGACCATCTTGATTTTTGCGGGCAATCAATTGCTCGCGCAGTTTCTGATTTTGCTTGCGCAAATCTTCAATTTGAGTATGAGTGCGACCGAGATGCGTAACTTCATTGACGAAGTTTTTTACTGGCGAAATAATTACGTTACCTGCTCTTTGAAATGGTGACAGAGCAGTATGAGTTCCGCTCCGCAACCCAGCAATAACGCTCACACCGCGCAGATCTAGAGTGATTAGAAAAAGAGCAGAAACAATCAGAATTACTACGAGCAGACGACCGCGGTTCTCGCCGCCGTTACGCATTTAAAGTTTCCTATCGACGTGGCTCGGAGATTAAGACCTTTTCTAGGGCCTCAAACTCTTCGATGCACTTTCCGGAACCTTCAGCAACTGCATCAAGTGGACGCTCGGCAATATGAATTGGCATGCCAGTCTCTTTGCGCAAACGCTCATCAAGACCTTTTAGTAGAGCACCTCCGCCAGTTAAAACAATGCCACGATCCATTAAGTCACTTGAAAGTTCTGGTGGACATTTATCTAGAGTGCTCTTAACCGCATTAACGATGGCATTAACTGGTTCTTCAAGTGCTTTACGAATTTCTGCAGCTGAAACCACGATGGTCTTTGGCAGTCCAGTTGCTAAATCGCGACCGCGAATTTCTGCATCTGGCTCGCCTGGAAGCGGATAAGCCGAACCGATAGCCATTTTGATTTCTTCAGCAGTGCGCTCGCCCAGTAGCAGAGAAAATTCCTTTTTAACCCAAGTAATAATGGCTTGATCGAGCTCATCGCCACCAACCCGGATTGATAGCGCAACCACGATGCCACCTAGTGAAATAACGGCAACTTCAGTTGTTCCGCCACCGATATCGACAACCATGTTTCCAGTTGGTTCGTGAATTGGTAGACCTGCACCGATCGCAGCTGCCATTGGTTCTTCAATAATGTAAACCTTACGAGCGCCGGCAGCATAACCAGCATCTTTAACTGCTCGTTGTTCAACGCCAGTGATACCTGATGGAACACATACGACAATACGAGGCTTTGCAAGGAAACGGCGACGGTGAACTTTTTGGATGAAGTAACGCAACATGCGCTCTGTCGTATCGAAGTCAGCGATAACGCCATCTTTGAGCGGACGAATTGCGACAATATTGCTAGGGGTGCGACCAATCATTTTTTTAGCTTCAAGGCCAACTGCGAGAATTCCACCAGTGTCCTGATTTACGGCAACAACGCTTGGCTCGTTAAGCACAATGCCACGGCCACGTACGTAAACCAAAGTATTAGCTGTTCCTAAGTCGACCGCCATATCGCGACCAATGAATGACATGCGATTACCCATTTTTACTTCCCCCCGTTACCAAAGAAAATATTAATTTCGCGCGCAGCTGATTCTGGTGAATCAGATCCATGCACAATATTTTGGACAACTTTTGTTCCGGCATCTCGAGCTAAGTCACCGCGAATTGTTCCGGGAGCGGCAACAGTTGGATCCGTTACACCTGCGAGTGATCGGAATCCCTCGATAACGCGATTACCTTCGGCAACCATCGCAACGATTGGGCCGGACATCATGAATTCAACTAGCGGTTCGAAAAATGGTTTGCCTTGATGTTCTGCGTAATGTTGTTCGAGCAATGCACGATCTGCTTGCAACATTTTTAGCGCAGTAATTACATAGCCCTTGTTCTCGATACGCGAAATTACTTCGCCAACTAAGGCGCGACGTACGCCATCGGGCTTGACCAGGATCAGAGTTTGTTCGATGCTCACGGGGGTGAGTCTATTAGGCATCCGGGCTTCGTGAAGCCAGCAAGGCAGCCCGGGCCGCTTCGCCCTTGCGGCCGACCAAAATCGCCGCGATCCATAACCCCAAGAAAATGATGCCAATAATCAGGAATGAATTGACCACTAGCCCGAAACCAAGCATGGCTCCCTGTAATAACCAACCAAGCACCCAGCCAACTCTGCGCTTAAGCAGTCCTGGAGCTAGGAGCAAGGCCAGAGCAATCAATGCACCATAAATAATCGGTGAGCCATTGTGATCTTTCATCGCAATGAGCAGTGCAAAGCCGAGTGAAAAAGATTCCATTACTAAAACTGCTGAAGCTAAAACGCGCATTTACTTTTTGTACTTTCCATTAATTATGGTGCGTGCTTCGCCAACTGTGATTACTGAACCAGTAATCAATACCCCAACTGAATCTTCACTCAGTGGGCGCTTGGCATCTTTAATCGCTTGATCGATTGCGGTCGGCAAACTTTCAATTGCAGTCACCCGATCTTTTCCAAAAATCTCATTTGCAATCTTTTCGATTTCTTCAAGTTTCATCGCGCGCGGTGAGGAATTAGCGGTAACAATGATTTCGTTAAAGATTGGTTCGAGTGCCAGCATAATTCCGCGCACATCTTTATCGGCAAATGCGGCAACTACTCCAATTACTTCATCGAAAGTGAATTCATTTGTGATGGTGTCGGCCAATGCTTTAGCGCCGTGTGGATTATGTGCTGCATCGAGCAAAATAGTTGGGTCGCGATGAACTACTTCGCAGCGTCCTGGAGAAGTAACAGCTGCAAATCCGGCACGCACAGCATCGTGATCAAGCGCGGTATCGCCAAAGAATGCTTCGACTGCCACAAGTGCAGTTGCTGCATTAGCTGCTTGGTGTTTGCCATGTAAGGGTAAGAAAATGTCATCAAATGATTCGTTGAGACCATTAATGGCTATTAATTGCCCGCCTACTGCCACAGCACGGCTTGCAAGTGAGTACTCAACGCCTTCGCGAGCAACATCTATACCTACTTCAGCGGCTCTACGAAGTAACTCGATTGCTGCATCGGATTCTTGCTGGGCCAGTACACCAAAACCGCCAGTTTTTAAGATGCCGCCTTTAGTTTTAGCAATCTCGGTCAAGGTATTGCCTAAATATTCAGTGTGGTCCAACCCAATCGGCATGATGACTGATACATCGGCTTCAACCACATTAGTAGCATCCCATTCGCCGCCCATCCCGACTTCAATAACACCTACATCAATTGGGTGTTCGGCAAAGGCTGCGAAAGAAAGCGCAGTAATTGCTTCAAAGAAAGAAACTGGATGTTCGAATTTTGAATCAATTAAGTCAAGGTATGGGGAAATATCGTTATAAGAAAAAATTAATTCAGCTGGATTAATTGGCTGGCCGTTGATACTAATTCGCTCTAAATAACTCTCTAAATGTGGGCTAGTAAAGCGACCAGTACGTAAACCCATTTCAAAAAGCATTGAGTCAATCATGCGCGTTGTACTAGTTTTGCCATTAGTGCCACCAACATGAATTGTTGGATAAGTTAATTGGGGAGAACCCAGCATGTCAGTTAATGCAGAGATGCGCTCAAGTGATGGAGCGATTCGAGTTTCCGGCCAACGAGCAAGAAGTGCAGCTTCGATTGCGTCGATGCGAATTTTCTCTTCAGCAGTCATACTCATGCTGAAGGCAACGCCGCAAGAGCCGCAGTAATTCGTTCGATCTCGGCTTGGGTCTTAACTAAGCGCTCTTTGATTTCAGTTACAACTTCCATTGGCGCTTTTGCCATGAACCCTTCGTTTCCTAACTTAACTTGTGCAGTCTGTTGATCTTTCTGGGCAGTTGCAAGATCTTTAGTTAACCGAGCACGCTCGGCAACAACATCAACCGTGCCAGATAAGTCGAGCTCGCACTTAACTGTGCCAATTTCAAATGTGGCAGTTGGGGTGAATTCCTTTGCTTCGAGTTTCAAAACAAAGCCCATTGCGCTGGCATATTTAGCTAGCTCTCCAGAGGTAGTTAATCGACCTGGAATTTTGGTAGTTGCCTTTACGCCTTGGTCGTTGCGAAAACGACGAACATCAGTGATTACTGCTTGCATTTGAGTAACTAAGTCGTTTGCGGCTTGATCAAGATAGTTCAAATCAGCAGTCGGCCATTGAGCAACTACCAGCGACTCTCCCCCAGTTAACGAAAGCCAAAGCTCTTCGGTAATAAACGGCATGAGTGGGTGAAGTAAACGCAAGAGCTGATCAAGCACATGGCCGAGTACTCGTTGACTTGCAGCCGCATTACCTGCAGCGAAACCTTCTTTAGAAAGTTCTAGGTACCAATCGCATAGGTCGTCCCAAGCAAAGTGGTAAATCAACTCACTCGCTTTAGCGAACTCGTAACGCTCGAAAAGTGAATCTGCATCACGAATAGTTTCGGTTAATCGACTCAGGATCCATTTATCGATGGCGTTAAGGGATGCCACGTCAGGCATTGGGCCATCTACAGTTGCACCGTTCATCATTGCAAAGCGCGTTGCATTCCAAAGTTTCGTTGCGAAGTTACGAGAACCGCCAACCCATTCCTCAGCAAGCGCTTGATCGGTACCTGGGTTTGCTCCGCGCGCCAAAGTAAAACGAAGCGCATCGGCGCCGTACTTATCCATGAACTCAAGTGGATCAACTACGTTTCCACGACTCTTAGACATCTTCTTGCCAAATTGATCGCGCACTAATCCGTGCAACATGATTGTTTTAAATGGTGGGACACCATCCATTGCGAAAGTACTCATCATCATCATGCGCACAACCCAGAAAAACAAAATGTCATAGCCAGTTACCAAAACTGAAGTTGGATAAAACTTTGCTAAGTCAGCAGTTTTCATTGGCCAACCAAAAGTTGAAAATGCCCATTGGCCAGATGAGAACCAAGTATCTAGGACATCAGAATCTTGCACGTAACCATCAGGTGCGCTTTCGCCTGGGCCAACTACAACCATTTCACCGTTTGGGCCATACCAAACTGGAATTCGATGTCCCCACCAAAGTTGGCGAGAAATACACCAGTCATGCATGTTGTCTACCCAGTCAAAGTAGCGTGGCGCAAGTTCTTCGGGCTCAATTTTCACTGCGCCGCTGCGAACTGCATCTGCCGATGCTTTTGCAAGTGGGGCGACTTTTACGAACCACTGTTTTGATAAACGCGGCTCAACAGTTGTATCGCAACGAGAGCAATGTCCAACTGCGTGAATATAAGGACGCTTTTCGGAAACGATGCGACCTAATTCTTTTAACTTTGCTACAACAGCAACGCGAGCAACGAAGCGATCCATGCCATCGAACTCTGTGCCAGAACCTTCCATAACACCGTGTTCATTCATAATTACAACGAAAGGCACGTTATGGCGCATAGCCATTTCAAAGTCATTTGGATCATGAGCTGCAGTTACTTTTACTGCGCCAGTTCCGAAATCTGGATCAACTAGTTCATCAGCGATGATCGGAATCATACGATTTACCAGTGGCAACATTACTTCGGTGCCAATCATGTGTTTGTAACGAGGATCATCAGGGTGAACCGCAACGGCGCCATCGCCCATCATGGTTTCGGCGCGAGTAGTTGCTACAACAATGCTTTGCTCGCCATCGCCGTAACGAACTTGTACAAATTCGCCGGCATCATCTTGATGCTCTACTTCAATATCGGAAAGCGCTGTTAAGCAACGTGGACACCAGTTAATAATTCGCTCGGCCCGATAAATCAAACCTTCGTCATACATTTTCTTAAATAAGGTAAGAACGGAATTAGACATTCCTTCATCCATGGTGAAGCGTTCACGTGACCAGTCAACTGAGTCACCCATGCGACGCATTTGCCCAAGAATTGCTCCGCCTGATTCAGCTTTCCATTCCCAAACTTTTTTCACAAATTCTTCGCGGCCTAAATCGTGACGCGACAACCCTTGAGTTGCTAATTGTTTTTCAACTACGTTCTGTGTAGCGATACCCGCGTGGTCCATACCTGGCAACCAAAGAACTTCGTAGCCCTTCATGCGTTTGATGCGAGCTAAACAATCTTGCAGAGTTTGATCAAGTGCGTGGCCAATGTGCAGAACGCCAGTCACATTCGGTGGTGGCAGGACGATCGTGAATGGCTCTTTGCTCGAATTAGCATCGGCAGTGAAATACCCGGCAGCTAACCATTTCTCGTATAGCGGCGCCTCAATTTCGGCAGGCGAAAAGGTGGAAGCTAATTCTTTTCCGCGCTGGCTCATAAGGAGCAGTCTAGATTATGCGCTCTTCTCATCTGAACGCTTTTCGGCGCGAGCAGCCCGCTTAGGAATATCGCCAGTGCGCTGGATAAAGGTTGGTTTTGCGCCATCGGTGATTGATTCAGCAGTCACAACTACTTTGGCAATGTCGCTTCTGCTAGGAACTTCATACATAACAGCAAGCAAAACGCTTTCCATAATTGCACGTAGGCCACGTGCACCAGTGCCACGCAATAGTGCTAAATCAGCGATGGCATCGAGAGATTCTGGCGTGAATTCAAGATCCACTGAATCTAGTTCGAAGAGCTTGGCGTATTGCTTAACTAGGGCGTTCTTTGGCTCAGTCAAAATCTGCATAAGTGCTGGCTTATCAAGATTTTCAACACTTGTTAAGGCTGGCAAGCGACCAATGAATTCAGGAATCATACCGAACTTCAAAAGATCTTCGGGCATTACGTCGGCAAAAATATCTTTGCGATTTTTATCTTCAGCCGTTTGCAAAGTGGCATTGAAACCAACTCCTGCTTTGCCTGCACGAGCTTCGATAATTTTGTCTAGTCCAGCGAATGCGCCACCAACAATGAACAAAACGTTCGTGGTATCAATTTGAATAAATTCTTGATGTGGGTGTTTGCGACCGCCCTGAGGTGGAACTGAAGCAACAGTGCCTTCGAGAATCTTCAGCAACGCCTGCTGAACACCTTCGCCAGAAACATCGCGAGTGATCGATGGGTTTTCTGATTTACGAGCAACCTTATCGATTTCATCTATGTAGATAATTCCGGTTTCGGCTTTCTTTACATCGTAATCAGCAGCTTGCAAAAGCTTAAGCAAAATGTTTTCTACATCTTCGCCCACATAGCCGGCTTCAGTTAAAGCAGTTGCATCGGCGATTGCAAATGGCACATTAAGCATGCGAGCCAAAGTTTGTGCCATAAGCGTTTTGCCGCAGCCAGTTGGGCCAAGTAGCAAAATATTGCTCTTTGCTAATTCAATGCCATCTTCGCGCTTTGAGTCCCCCGATTGAACGCGCTTGTAATGGTTGTACACCGCAACTGATAAAGATTTCTTGGCACGATCTTGTCCGATTACATATTGATCTAGGAATTCAAAAATTTCTTGTGGCTTTGGAAGTTCAGTTAAACCAAGGGCTGCTGTTTCGGAAAGTTCTTCAACGATAATTTCATTACAAAGATCGATGCATTCATCGCAGATGTAAACACCAGGGCCGGCAATAAGTTTCTTAACTTGCTTCTGGGTCTTTCCGCAGAAAGAACACTTAAGCAGATCGCTAGTTTCGCCGATGCGAGTCATGATTCTCCTTTAGCAGGGGCGGGGAATTCCCCTTGCGTATGACCGAAGCCTAATTTCTAACGCAGATTCTTGCCTGACTTTTCTCACCTAATCTTGTTCGCCCTCAGCGATAATTAATCAGGGCAAAACTTGATTAAACCGCTGCCTCATCTGATGACTTTGGCGGCATTTTCATGTCGCGCACCCCTGGGATTCGCATTACCGAAAGCCCCATCAAGATATGGAAAATCGAAGCGCCAATTAATAAATTTCGTTCGCCAAAATAATTGGCAGCCGGGCCAACAAGTGCCATACCTAGTGGCATTAAAGCGGTTGAACCCATGTGATCGATTGAAAATACTCGACCTTGTAAATGAGGTGGCACTTCACGTTGGACTGCGGAAGACCACCACGCTTCCCACGGCCCAACCGAGAAGCCCGCGATGAAGTAGGCCACGATAATCACCCAACCAGAAACTGGAAATGCGAGAGCTAAAGGAGCAACAATGACAATCATCCAAACTAAAATTGAAACTTGACCCTGGTGTTTGATCTTTATTTTTATGCAGAGAAGTGCCGAAATAATGCTGCCGATTGAAAAGGCCGCCGCGGATAAAGCAAATGGCGTATTTGAGTGAAATTCTCGTTTAGTAATTATTGGTAACAGAACAGATTCGGCAGCCAGCACAACCATTAGTTGGAAGGAGACCATGAAAATCATGGCGCCAATCCAGGGAATTTCTATGACGGTGCGCAACCCCTCGCGCATCTCAGTTAGGAAATGCTCGCGTTCTTTGGGCTCACTCTTTATTTCTTCCTTAATTTGATTTAAGAAATAAGTGCCAAGTGCAAACGTAATTGCGGTAAATAAGAATGTTAACCGACCGCCAATTAGCGCAACCGATACTCCCCCGATTCCTGGACCTACAATCGTCGCAGTTCGCACAACGATATTGCGAGCTACATTTGCTGCTGGCAACTTTTCATCAGGTACCAAACTCGGCATGATCGCACCAGCACTTGCAGCGCCAAATGCGTCGCCCACGCCAACTAGGAA
>Ga0114964_10003190_pt1 | contig 11170 bp, 12 predicted proteins | sample C_131016_MF_Meta_FD_92638 | JGI IMG/M metagenome (GOLD analysis project Ga0114964, IMG submission 92638) | Freshwater microbial communities from Lake Croche, Canada to study carbon cycling - C_131016_MF_MetaG | ecosystem: Environmental > Aquatic > Freshwater > Lake | place: Lake Croche, Canada... | reverse complement strand
GACTGGACACTGGGGGAGATTTCGCTGATTGTGAATCGTAAAGACAAACTTTAGATTTATATTAAACTGTGCACCTAAGCGATAGACACTATTCTGTATTCCGCAGTAACAGCTTAATGTGCTTAATTACTGTCTTACTGCTAGCGACTACTTCTTTACTTAAAGCACAAAATCATACGCTTGTATTCTTTGGTGACAGTCTCACTGCAGGCTATGGATTAGAGAATCCTGAGTTAGAAAGTTTTCCTGCCTTAATTCAAACTAAGATAGCACAAGAGCATCTTCCTTGGCGTGTAGTAAATGCTGGTCTAAGTGGTGACACGACCTCCGGAGGACTCATGCGCATAGATTGGATTCTGCGCCAACCACTGGATATAATTTTTATTGAATTGGGAGCAAATGATGGTCTTCGCGGAATAGCACCTCAGACCATGGCTTTAAATTTGCGAAGTATAATTAATCGCATTCGCAGCAAACAGCCTCGTGCAACAATAGTCCTTGCTGGAATGCAGATGCCAATAAACTACGGTGAAGCATACCGTAAGGCATACACCCAAGCATTTGCTGATGTAGCTGAAAATGCGAAAATTGTATTTGAACCCTTTTTGCTCGACGGTGTGGGAGGTGTTGCAGCACTCAATCAAGCTGATGCTATACATCCAAATGCAGACGGAGCTCGCGTAGTCGCAGATGGAGTATGGAAAATAATACACTCATTACTCATTAAGCACGATACTCCAAAACGCTAATGCTATATTCTATGCGTTTTAAACTCGTACTGCTTACAGTCTGTATTTTTGTCGCGGCAACGTGTGTAAGCTGCAGACGAACATCAACACCCGTTGATAAAGCCACACTTGCGAAAATACTTCTTCTAGGCAATGGCTCTGAACCTCAAGACCTAGACCCTCAGGTCTGCACCGGGCTTGCAGATTACAATGTACTGATTGCCCTATTTGAGGGACTCACGTGTATTGATGAAAAAACATCCCAAGCAGTCCCTGGCGTTGCTGAGTATTGGAATATTTCTGCAGATGGCAGAGTCTATACGTTTCATTTAAGAGCAAGCGCACGCTGGTCTAATGGAGATAATGTAACAGCATACGACTTCGCCTACGCAATTAAACGTGCTCTATCGCCTCAATTAGCCTGCGAATATTCTTATCTTCTTTTCCCACTCTTGAATGCAGAAGCGTACACTACGGGTGCACTTAAAGATTTTTCTGCTGTGGGTGTAAAAGTACTCGATGCGCAAACTCTTGAATTAACCCTCGGAAGACCCTGCCCTTATCTTCCAACTTTAGTCGCCCACCAAGTATGGTATCCTGTTCACGAAAAAACTTTGGTAAAATTCGATGCCTTCAATAAACGAGGCACAGCGTGGACCAAACCCGAAAACTTTGTAGGTAACGGTCCATTCGTTCTTAAAACGTGGGAGCCTAATTCACGTATCACAGTAGCTCGAAATCCGCTTTACTGGGACAATACCCACAATCATTTAAATGGAGTTGTTTTTTATCCAAACGATAACATTGCAACCGATGAAGCTAATTTTAGATCAGGTCAATTGCACATCACATGGGATTTACTTCCTGATCGATTGATACACTACCGCAAGGAAGCTCCTTATTTATTACGAGTAGACTCGCTAAGTGATAGTTCATTTCTTCGTTTTAATGTTACAAAGGCTCCTTTAAACGATAGCCGAATAAGACGTGCGCTATCTCTTGCAATCGACCGCGAGGCAATTGCTAGAGACGTACTCTATCAAAGCCGCACTGCAGCGTATGCACTTACGCCTCTGCATACAGGAGGCTACAGCCCAAAACCTGAAGCAGTTACAGATATTTTATTAGCCAAACAGTTACTCAAAGAGGCAGGCTATCCGGAGGGTAAAGGCTTTCCTGTTCTAGAACTCCAGATGAATACGGATGCTATTAACACGAAAATATTCGAAGCGGTTCAGGAAATGTGGAGGCACACTCTTGGAATAAAAATTAATCTCGCTAATCTCGACTTTAGAATATGGCTCGATAACCAGCGTACCCTTTCCTACCAAATCAGCCGTTCTCGATGGGTTGGAGATTTCGATGATCCGAGTACATATATAGACTTATTCTTAAGCGATAGTGGCAATAATCGTACAGGCTGGGTAGATCCGCAATTTGACCTCTTAGATAAAAAAGCTAACGAAACGCTAGACCCGAAAACGAGGTTCAGTCTGCTCCAAGAGGCAGAATCTAGGCTCCTAAAAGAAGCCCCTATTGCTCCTATTTTTTACGGTACTAAGACCTACTTAATTAGTCCCGCAGTACATAACTGGGAGAGCTCACTACTAGGCATTCACCGCTACCAGTTCGTAGACTTAATAAGTCCTTAAAGAGCATTTGCCTTTTTTACGTGCCTAGACTGCATTTATTGAAGTTAAAACACATGCTTCGCACCTGGCTTATTCTTCTTAGTTTTTTCCTATGTCTTACACTTAAGGCAGCGGAGGTTGAGTTTGTGCGCGTTTGGCCAGCTTGGAGAGACGCTAATTCGTTTAGGCGCATCTCTGAATACTTTGACGGCGCTGAAGTCAGTGACGGTAAAATCATCGAGAGGACACAGCCTAAGTCCCGTACTGGATTCTATTTTTTTGTGCGCCTTAAGCACCCTACCTTGGCGTTAAAAGGTGCCTACTTTTCCGTACAATACATTACACCTTATTGGCTTGAGACACGGGAGAGAACATTTCCAGCAAACGAAGCTCCGGGTGAGCATCAGTATTTACTTGGCTTAACAGGATCAGACTGGACCGGCCATGAAACACACCCGATTGCCTGGAAAGTAGATCTTATCTCTGCAGACGGTCAGGTACTTGCAACCTCACAGAGTTTCCTCTGGTCAAAGCCACCCGCACATGGTTGATCCGAGTCGAGTAACAGACTTTGCTAGAACACAGGCTCAGCTGGAGGAATTTCTTTTGTTCTGTTTTGTAGTAGCAGGAAAAAATGCCGATCAACAGTCCGTAAAGTTGGAAGCGTTTCTTGAAGGCAGATCACCGTTTGCCTGGATTAGAAAATTAGAAAAAACTGACTCCTTAGTGACTGAATTACGTCGGGTAAAAATGGGTAAATATAGCCTCTTATCTCAAGGCTTTCATCAAGTTGCCCACGCTAATCTAGACTTAAGGACATGTACTTGGGAAACCCTCACGACCTTCCCTGGTATAGGGATTAAAACCGCCAAATTCTTCATCCTGCACTCCCGAGAAAGCCAAATGCTCGCAGTCCTAGATACCCACGTACTTTACTGGATGAAAGAATGCCTAGGCCACAAAACCCCTCGTGGACTAGCCGTCCCTGACCATACCCCCCAAGATCCTAGTCTTTACCAATTCTGGGAAACTGTATACTTTGGGCTTGTTCTTTCACGTCTTAAACCCACTCAAGCCTCCGGTGAGAATCCTATAAATTGGGCTCATGTTGACCTCGACTTATGGAAGACCCGTAGGGCATTATAACTTTCTTACATCATGCGCGTATCCATCGTTATTCCTTGTTACAACGAAGCTAAAACTATTCGGACTATTGTGGACCGTGTCCGTGCATCTGTACTTACAGATAAAGAAATTATCATTGTTGATGACGGCTCAAGAGACGGAACACGTGATGTTCTAAGAACCCAAATTGCTCCGCTAGTAGATAAAATTATTTATCACGAAGTGAACCAAGGTAAGGGTGCTTCTTTAAGAACAGGCTTTGCAGCAGCTACCGGTGATATCGTTATTCCTCAAGATGCCGATTTGGAATATGATCCTGATGAATACCCTATTTTAATTAAGCCGATTGTTGACGGAAAAGCAGATGTTGTATTCGGTTCCCGCTTTATGGGAGGCCAAGCCCACCGCGTACTTTATTTCTGGCACATGGTCGGAAATAAGTTCCTTACACTACTCTCTAATATGGCAACCAATCTGAACCTAACAGATATGGAAACCTGTTACAAAGTATGTCGCCGCGATGTCCTAAATAAAGTAAAAATTGAAGAGAACCGTTTTGGCTTTGAACCAGAACTGACAGCTAAGCTCTCTAAGCTAGATGTGGTTATTTATGAAGTTGGCGTAAGCTATTACGGCCGGACCTACGCTGAGGGTAAGAAAATCGGATGGCGCGACGGCTTTAGAGCAATCTGGGCTATCTTTAAGTATAACGTACTACGCTAAGCCTTAAGGCTTAGCCGGTGCAGTGACTTCAGTTGCGTTAGCTCGTTCGCGCTCCTGCTTGGCTTGACGAATTTTTTGCAGTGCTGGGATGGCCATAGCCAAGAGCAGTGAAATTATAAGAAGTAAAACAACTACTTCTATAACAGTGAAGCCTCGGACAGGGCGAATCCGTTTCATCTATTAAAAAAATTCCATTTGGACAGAACCATCAAGGTAATTCTTGGTCTGTAACCAATAACATAGATAAATCGTCTATAATATCACTCACTCCTGTCCGAATATGCCATTAAGACTCAGAGCCATTGCAGTAAGGATACTAATCCTTGTGGTTCTCATTGCTTTTTTCTCTGTAAAAGGAATTAAAGCCTCAACTCTTGTCCTACCTAATGGAGATAAACTTACTGGAAAGGTAATTGAGACTAAAGCTGGCAAACTTTATTTCTACGCAAATGCACTCCAGACTACGGTAAGTGTTGATGCATCAAGCGTACAAGTGATTGATCCAGCAGGTGAACCAAAGCCAAATTCAGCTCAACCTAGCGTAGCCACTAAAGCTGTAGCACAAGTATCAAAGGCACCTAAAACCCCACATCCCCCAACTTGGAAAGGGAAACTGGAGGTTGGCTACTCTCAGCAGACAGCCGCTGGATTACACGCTGCTAATCTTTCAGTGGGTGCAGAGGAGGCAAAGATCCAAGATAAAAACGATTACATGGCTAAAGCTCATATTTTTTACTCTTCGTCAGCTCAAATCCCAATTATAGACCAAAAGGATGCGAGCTTCAGATGGAGACACGATTTAAGCCCAAAGCTTTTTAGCCAATCGGAAACCTCTTTTAACCAAGATAAGATACAGTTAATTAATCATCAGTACGAAGAAAATGTAGGCATTGGATTTAAAGTTCACGATGATTCAACTAAAACAATGAATCTAGTCATGGGTTTAACAGGTGAAGATTTATCCGCAACAGGTATACAAAGCGGACTGTCTTACTTAGGAAGGGTATCCGAGGACTTTGTATATAAATTTAATTCACACATTAAATTTACCCAAGATGCTTCCGTCGAGTATTCTCCTCTGATGCAAAATCGTAATGGTCTTGTCCCATCATTGATTGAGCAAGTGAATACCAATATAGCTGAATATAATTACAAGATTCACTCGACTATCGAAAGTAAGCTTACAAAGACTCTCACATTTAATGTGCATTTCGAATATGAGTATAACAATGCTACTCTGGATCCACTCGCACGCACGGAGCAGAAATTTATCTCTGCTCTAAGCTACGGTTTCTAGCGCTTCTTCTTTTTTGAAGCAGGCTTAACTTTTACCGCAGGCTTTACCTTAGCCTTAACTTTTGCCTTTGGCTTAACTTTAGCTGCAGGCTTTACCTTAGTTTTTACCTTGGCTTTAGCTTTTGGTTTTACCTTAGCCTTAATTTTTGGCTTAAGCGCTGCCTTAGCCTTCACCTTAACTTTAACTTTTACAGGTGATTTCTTAACAGCAACTTTAGCAGCTTTCTTAACTGGCTTTGGTGCTGGTTTATTTTCAACAACAACAGCTACCATCTTTTCAACTTTTGCGGGAGCCTTCTTTTCAGGAAGTCCAAGCATCTTATTTAAGGAAATTTGTTCAGAATCTTTCCATAATGTTTCTAGCTTATAGCGACCCCGTGCTTCTGGATTAAACAGATGCACCATGACGTCAAATAAATCAACGACTGTCCAACCGCTCTCGCTGCTCGTATCTACGCCAATCACGCGTGCAGAGGTATCAGCTAAAACACGGTGAAGCTCTACTCTGAGTGCTCTTAAATGCGGATCCGAATTGCCGGATGCAATAATCATGTAATCAGTGATAGATGAACGTGATCCCACGTTCATAATACGGATATCGTCTGCCTTCTTTTCTACAAGAGCGTGGCAAACTAATTGAGCGAGTTCGTACGAAGAAATTTTTCCTGATGTCATGTGTTATCCTGATAAAGACGGTTTTCGTTAATATATACAATCGCCTTATGTGGGACAAAGTAATCAAGCGATAACCCCAAACGGCATCTTTCTCTAAGTTCAGTTGAACTCACAGCAACTAAATGCCCATCACAGCGGTGCAGTTTAAGTCCAGGAATGTCTGGTTGGGCCTTAATAGGGTACCCAGGACGCTCCAAAAAGATGAATTCGACTAACTTAACCAGTTCTGTGATCTCTTTCCACAAATGAAGCCTAGGAAGCTGATCTCCACCGATAATCCAATAAAGCTGATCATTTGGATATAGGGCTTTAAAGTGCCTAGCTGAATCAATCGTGTAGCTAATTCCACCACGTTTGAGCTCTACATCTGACATCTCAAAGCGCCGATCCCACTCTACTGAAGCCTTGAGCATCGAGAGCCTGTCTTTAATGTCAGACTGGACCTCATTGGGTTTAAGCGGAGTTTGAGCAGCAGGGACCAAGATCAAGCGATCAAGCTTGAACTGTTCATACGCATCTTGGGCCGCCAAGAGGTGACCAAAGTGGATAGGATCAAAACAACCGCCTAGAAAACCGATTTTCACTGCGGAAAACCCTGAACAGCCAATTGCCGAGCGGCAAGGCTCATTTAAACGCAAAAAAGCGCCCGATCTTGTAAGATCGGACGCTTCTTTAAAAAGCTGAAAGCTTAAACTAACAGAGGATTAGCTCTGAGTTTCATCTTCCTTCTTTGAGGCCTCGTCTAAGATATCACCGAGGTTCATCATATCGTTACCAGCGCTACGCTTGATTGCTTCATAAGTCGCTGTTTCAGCGGCTAATTGCTCATTGCTGTAGTTAGCTGCCTTGACGGATAAGCCTAAGCGGCGTTCGTCACGGTCGATCTTGATCACGCGAGCACTAACCGATTGGCCAGGCTTTAAATGATCTTTAACCTTGTCGATACGATCTTCGCTGATTTGCGAGATGTGTACTAAGCCATCGATACCGTCCTTTAATTCAACGAATGCGCCGAATGAAGTGACCTTAGTAACGTTGCCTTGTACTACGTCGCCAATCTTGAAGAAAGAGTCGATGTCTGACCATGGATCAATTGCGAGCTGCTTCATGCCTAAGCTGATGCGCTGCTGTGTTGGATCCACATCAAGTACGATTGCGTCGACTTCATCACCCTTCTTTAACATTTCTGAAGGAAGGTTAACTTTACGTGTCCAGCTCATATCAGAGACGTGAACCATACCGTCAATACCCTCTTCGAGTTCGATGAAGGCACCGTAAGTTGTCATGTTGCGAACCTTACCGCGAACGCGGGCACCTATTGGGTAATTATGGCGAACCATATCCCATGGGTTTGGCTCGAGTTGGCGAAGACCAAGTGAGATCTTCTGCTCGTCTTTTTGAATTCCGAGAACAACTGCATCAACTTCTTGACCAACCTTAAGAACTTCGGATGGCTTTGTAATACGCTTTGTCCAAGACATTTCAGTGATATGCACCAAGCCTTCAACACCTGGCTCGAGTTCAACGAATGAACCGTAAGGAACCAAGTTAACGACTTTACCGTGCACCTTAGCACCGACTGGGAACTTACGCTCGATTTCATCCCATGGATTACGAGTTGTCTGCTTAAGTCCGAGTGAAACACGCTCTTTATCGCGGTTTACTTCGATAATCATTACCTGAATTTCTTCACCCTGCTTGAGCATTTCGGATGGGTGAGAAATACGGCCCCAGCTCATATCGGTGATATGAAGTAATCCATCCATACCATCGAGATCGATGAACGCACCGAAATCGGTGATGTTCTTAACGATACCCTTACGGACTTGGCCTGGTTGAATTGAATCAAGTAGCGTACGACGTTTTGAGGTACGTTGTTCTTCAATTAATTCACGGCGAGAAAGAACAATGTTCTTACGCTCGAGATTAATTTTAAGGACCTTGAAATCGTAGGTTTGTCCTACGTATTGATCGAGATTCTTTGGTGGCTGAATGTCGATATGTGAAGCAGGCATGAACGCATCAACTCCGATAGAGATGATAAGTCCGCCTTTAACTTTAGCCTTAACGCGGCCAGTAGCCACTGAACCTTCAGGAAACTTTGTAAGGATATTATCCCAGTTTTTCTTTTGTTCGGCTTTATCGAATGAAAGAGTCGGACTGCCGTTCTTGTCTTCGAGTTTTTCAACGAGCACTTCGATTTGGGATCCAATTTGTAGATCTCCAATATCGATAAATTCGTTGGCGGGAATGACACCTTCAGATTTGCCACCGATGTCGACAACGACTTCGTTTTGGCGAATTTCTGTGATGGTACCAGGGATGATCGCACCTTCCTTCAACTTATCGAAGGGTGACTGTGCGAGTAGATCTTGCATGACTGAACTCATATACGTAGATGGACAAAACGAGGGCCGTGCTCCAAAGACACTCGCTAATCCTGATTAGATTTTCACCTGAAAGGCAAAAATCTTGGGTTAACGGTTAGACTAACGTAAAGAGGCCAACGGGAGCATCGCGGATACGTTGACCTGACCAATAAGAACACCGCGAAGGGTCAGATTCCCAGCCCTAAGAGCCTCGAGCAAGCAGAATTTAACGAATACTCAAATCAGCAAGCCTGTCTGGGTCTATAAATACCTGACCCTCATTTGCTAAATGCGTCGATAATTCTGTGTAATCTACTGACTGAACGTTAGTTGCGTTATCAATAGCTAAACAAGCCGCTGTTCCCGCAGCATGACCCATAGACATATAAACTGGCTCCATACGGAGTGAATCAAAGGCTGCATGAGTCGCTGAAATACAAATAGGAACAATTAAATTATCACAATCTTCAGGTTGTGGAACTAAAGAGCGGTAGCTAATTCCATAATCAATACCCTGCCCCCAGGTACCTCCTTCAATATTTAATAAGCCATCGCTATCTAGATACACTGATACGGTATGTGAATCTATGCCGTAGCAACCAAGTGCAATAGGATCACTAACAAATATATCACCCATGACATTGTGCTCAGTCATTGTATACATACCACGCATACGACGCGCCTCACGTATATATAAACGATACGGCATATTTCCGTTATCGATAAATTCATCTGCCGCAAGACCCCACTCAGAAGCCTGCTGCCTTAATGAAAATGGTACTCGACTATCATTAGCAGCAAACCACAACAAACCTTTCGTATAGTCAGCGTAGCGCTTGAACATAGCATCACGCTCAGCATACGATGCCTCAGGCCAAGCACTTGACATCATACTCACAAGGTCTGATGAAAATTGATAAGCGCTATTTGCATCAGCTTTATTATTAGGAAGTGGAGCAAACTTTAATATAATTCCGCCCAGTGTCTCATTAGGGCTTTTAGCAATTAAGCGAGCTAGCAGCTCATAATCTTTAGGATCATAATTATCAGGCTTTGAAACACTGATCCTATTATCAGGATCTTGAGTCATACATAATCTAAAATTGAAAGCCTGAACTCGGTTATCGCCGTCCCCAAAATTTCCAGGAGACACAGGATCAATACCTGGAAGCAGTCCACTCGTAGGATCGCCAGCTACAACGTAAGGATCAACTAAACCACGATGTTCACTATGCGGCTGAACGCCGTTGAATGATTCGTTGTACATTTGATTGCTTTCGCGGCCCAAGGAATAAGGAACGCCTGCAAGCGCCATCAAGTCTCCTTCGTAGGTTGCATCAATAAATATCTTACCTTGATACACTTCGCCTGTCTCCATGGTAATCGATACAATATGATTAGCCTGCTTAAAGATTCCTCGAGAACCTACACGGTCTAACCTCTGACCTAAAACGCATGTGACATGCGATTCTTGAAGCATTTGGTTAAATACATTTTCTGCAACGTGAGGTTCAAAATCCCACTGAGGAAATATAAACTTACTTGATTTACCTGAACGCAGAGAGCCAAATTTTCCGTTCGGAGATCTTGGTGTCAATTGGTATTCTTTGCATACGCGGTAAAAAAATTCTAGTGCTCTTCCTCCAACTGAGGATGGGTCATGATAATCACTGGCAGTGAGTCCACCAGTCATCATACCTCCCATGTGCTGACTGGATTCAATTAATAAAACCGACTTACCTGAAACTGCTGCTTCGTATGCAGCAATAATTCCAGCAGGCGTTCCTCCGTATACAACAAGATCATACATGCCTGTCTGGGAGGCTTTAGAAACAAGCGCAGCAAGGCTGACTAGAAGTACAAAGTATAACTTCGTAACCGACCGAAAACTGGAATTAGCAGCAATCAACTAAGAAAGGATGATAAGATAGGGACTGTGGTGCCTTTACCAAGGGGGTCAGCAATAGGCGTATAATCCTCAAAAATATAAGCCTGTAAAGGCTCTGCACAATAGAATTTTTAATAGGCTAGCAAGAAACACTTAACTAGCACTATTCGAGCCAAGACTCTGCTCAATTGCCCTAAAGTATATCTTAGCTAAAGCGGTGTCATTAAGCCCACTTTCTGTTCCCATACCTTGATGTCTTTGTGTATCAGCTTCAATTACTTCCGTTAAATTTAAACTAACCTCAGTGCCTGAACCATCAATCAAATTATGAAAATCAGCCTTGAGTGTAAATTGGTGCGAGCTACCTTGAGTGTCGCCAGCAGTGACATCACTAATAGCGTATAAATGTCCCACTGCTGGACCGCCAGAGACATAATGGAAACTAATCTGGGATAAGGCGTTTTTTGCTGCTGCGTATGTGGTGCGAGAATCAGCCTTAAAAATGCGAACCACTGGAGACGGCTTATTTGGAATATAATTGCGCAGAGTATCTGAAATATCTTCACAGCCTGCAATTAAACCAAGAAGAGCGAGGAGAAATAAAGATGAGATTGATTTCATGAAGCAGGTTGTTGTTGAGTAATACAATGCAGAGTGCCTCTGCCCCAAACAAGTTCCACACAATCGATAGGAACGATCTCACGATCCGGGAAACAGGAGGCTAAAATTTCTGCT
>Ga0114964_10003189_pt1 | contig 11172 bp, 9 predicted proteins | sample C_131016_MF_Meta_FD_92638 | JGI IMG/M metagenome (GOLD analysis project Ga0114964, IMG submission 92638) | Freshwater microbial communities from Lake Croche, Canada to study carbon cycling - C_131016_MF_MetaG | ecosystem: Environmental > Aquatic > Freshwater > Lake | place: Lake Croche, Canada... | reverse complement strand
TATCGATGGCAATCTGGCAACCGCAGAAGAAGCGCTCAGGCGCTTGCAGGGAATGACGGTGCTACCGACCGGAGTGAAAACCCCGAAGCCTAAGAAGAAGCCCTAGCGGTAGTTTGTGAACTGAATGTCGATCGGAAGCTCGGTCGACCTCAGTAGCGCAATAACCTCTTGTAGGTCGTCGCGAATCTTCGACTGAACCCTCAGTTCGTCGCCCTGAATCTGGCTCTTGACCGACTTCGGGCCCTCTTCGCGAATGATCTTCGCAATCTTCTTGGCGTTCTCCTGATCGATCCCATTCTTGAGGGTTCCCTCGATCCGGTATTCCTTGCCAGAAGGGTAAGGCTCCCCGTCGTCAAAGCTCTTTAGCGAGATTCCACGCTTGACCAGCTTTGACTGAAAGACGTCGAGAACCGCCTTGACGCGCTCTTCGCTCGAGGCCTTCATGAGAATCTTTTCGCCAGAGTATTCGATCGAGGCACCAACGCCCTTGAAGTCGTAGCGTTGCTCGATCTCTTTCTGAGCCTGGTTGAGGGCGTTGTCCGCCTCCATTTTGTCTACTTTTGAGACGATGTCGAATGATGAATCAGCCATGGCCAAAGTTTAGTATTTATTTGCAAAGACAAATTCGCCAAAATATTGAGGGGAAGATCTTGAAAAGCTCAAACAGGTTCTTGGCTTTTCTCTCCACCTCCGTGCTTGCATTGACTCTAGGCTCTCCTGCCTTTGCCGCGATCCCCCAAAACGATTGGCTCTGCAAGGATTCAGGATACGCGTGTACAAACAAGAATTACTCTGGCGTCACGGGTTACGCAGGGTACGACGGCCCTTACGGGTACGACACTGACAAGAATGGCGGACACATCGCGCACAATTGCACTTCCTACGTCGCATTTAGGTTCTATCAAGAGATGGGTTACTACCAGGCCTCTTACAACCGATTTGGGAATGCAGCCGACTGGGATATCAACGTGAGGAAATTTGAGCCAGCTGCGAACATCGGGAAAGTTCCCTTTGTCGGTGACATCGCACAATGGAACTTCGGGCACGTTGCGTGGATTGAAGCTGTCAACTACACAGCCAGTGGATCCGTTGCTTCAATAGTGATTTCTGATGACAATTACGGGTTAAAGATCACATCACAACGCATACTTTACGCGAACCAAACCCTCGGCGTAATTCCCTGGCCAGATAATTTTATTGGTTTGCCGATTTATAGCGGTGGAGGTGGAGGCGGAGGTGGAGGCATAGGGAAGCCGCCTGTGGCCACTCTGCAGCCACTTCCAACCCCTTAGCGGCATGCGTTTCCTTTTTGCTCTGTTCTGTGCTTTGTTGCCTTTGGGTAGCACTTTTGAAGCGCCAGCCGTCTCAGACCCCATTACAATTTCCGGGTTCGCGAATTGGTCGGATGAAGTGCAAGTTTCGGAAGGTGTTCACTGGAGTCCATCATCCAAGCTCGCGGCGAAAAGGTTGATTGCACGTCTGGGTGCAGACCTTGACTCGATGCTTGTGTTCTACAAAAAGCGTGGCGCAGAAGATGTTTTAACCACATATAGAAAGCCAGTGCAGCAGATTCTGCGTGTGTACGGGCTCAAATACGAAGAAATTTCCTACCAAAGCTTGAACTCTGCGGGAAAAAAAATGTCTCGCGAGTATGTATTCCCCAAGATGCAGGTGTCTTACGCTAATAATTTGGTCAGACTCAATGCAAGCAAATGTTCTCTGAGGGGTTTCGAGATATTCAACATTGGAACTTGGTTCAAAACCCAGTGCCAAGTGCAGAAACCTTCAGTCGACGTCTTTCTGCGCGCTCAAATGGCTACCGAACTTTCGTTTGGACCGGGTAACTTGCCAGACGTGGTGAATTACGAGCTCTCCAAACTTCGTTACGTACTCTCTAACAAGATTCCATTTGAAATAGTGGGGCAGAAACTTACGTTCCGAGGGGTCGGAAGCCCATTTGGATCTGACAATAAAGTGTGGCTAGGTAGCGCGTCTGGTTGGTTTGATTTTAAGATCAACGTCGATGCAAAAAACTGGAAAGCCAGAGTCGACTACTTTAGCCCCGACCCTCAGAAGCTTTCCGAAAATACGACTCTCGACTTGCCGTCCAGGATGATCCATTTTTAGTTAGCGGGCGAGTGGAGTTGCGCGCGCGGTTGATGAGCGCACGACGAGTTGAACCGGCCACTCGGTAACCTCTTCGATATTTACTTCACCGGTCGTCCCCGCCTCGATCAGCGCCAGCAGAAGCTCGGCCGCGCGCTTGCCCTGAAGCCGAGGCGACTGCGAGATTGTTGAAAGGCCAAAGAACTCCGACATGTCGTGGTCGTCCAAACCGATCACCGAGATGTCTTGAGGCACCCGAAGACCTAGGTCCTTGGCGGCCATGATGGTGCCGAAACCCATTTCGTCTGAAGAGCAGAAAATGGCGGTCGGTGAGTGACGCGGGTTTCCGAGCATTTGCTTGGCTGCTCGATAGGCACCCTCGATCGTGTAGTTGGCCTGAGCGATCCAGTTGTCTCGCAGTTGTAGGCCTGCTGCCTCTAGAGCAGCCACATAACCGAGCTCTCGCAGGTCTGGCTGGTTGAACTCGGTGTCATTGCCGGGAATCCCACCGATGAAACCAATCTTCTTGTGGCCGAGTGAGAGCAGGTGCTCGGTCGCTAGTCGCCCCGCTGCAACGTCGTCGATGGTTAGCGCTCTTGCTCCAGAGATCGCTCCGCCGATACCAATGATCGGCTTGCCAGTTCGGTTCAGGCTCTCGAGTTCGCGATCTGACGGGTTCACAGCAATTGTCAATACGCCATCCACGCGCTTGCGCATTAGGAACTCGCTGAAAACCTTTTTGCGTTGCTCCGGACCACCCGAAAGGTTATAGAGAGTGAGGTCATAGCCGTGCTCGATAAGAGTTGTTTCAATTCCTTCGAGGACCACCGAGAAAAACCAGCGGTCGATGAACGGCAAAACCACGCCAATGTTTAGGGTTTTACCCGATGCCAACTGAGACGCGCTGGCGGAAGCGACGTAGCCGAGTTGCAAGGCAGCGGCCTTGACCATTTCTTCGGCACGCTTGCTGACGTGCTCCTTCCCGCGCAGTGCGCGCGAGACGGTAGCAGTGGAGACCCCTGCAAGGGCTGCAACTTGTTCAATGCCAACCATGTAAACCTCGAGTTTTTGCAGAAATATTTGTAAGCGCCTTACAAATCTAGTCCGATTGGCAAGTTCCGAGAAACTTCGGGTATTCTTGACCAAGCGCGTTGGCTCAGCTGATTACAGGTGAGCCAAGGCGTACTGGCTAGTTACCCTAGCGGCCAAAGGGATCTGACTGTAAATCAGACGGCTCAGCCTTCGGGGGTTCGAATCCCTCACTAGCCACGAAACCCCCAGCCCTCCACGGCTGGGGGTTTCTCTTTGTGGCTGTGACTAGTTGGTGCCGGTGAGTACCGGGACGATTGCTCCCGAGAACACCTGCCAAGCGAGGATCGACTTGGCTACCAGGCTGAGCGTGATGTAGGCGCGCTCGCCGCGTAGGTAGTTAGCCCACTTGCCAACCTGGCGATACTGCAGTGCCTGGTTGATCGCGAAGGTGTTGAAGAAGATGAACAGCGAAACGATGATGCCGATAACGAATCCTGGCACCTCGGCTGCGTCCTTGCTTCCTGGCTGAAGGGTATAGATGAAGATGATGATCCAAGGGACGATTCCGGTCATGCAACCAAAGATGAATGGGAGGAACTTTTTGTTGCCAGGTCTTTCGTACTTTTCTTGCAACGCGCCAAACATAATCATCGAAGCGTTGACCGCGAAGATTGAGAAAAGTGCTGCCATGTCGTTGACTCCGCAGAGCTGTGCGATCAGCCAGATCATCACCGATGAGCTAAGTGAGTATTCAACCCATCTGAAGTAGTTGTGGTTTAGCTTTAGTCCGGCAGCGTAACGCTTGAAGAACCACGGCGAAGAGATCAAGAAGTGGAAGAATGCCGACAGGGCGAGGAACGCGACAACGCCGACTCCAAGGTTGATGTTGAACAGGGTCACTGTCTCTGGAGGTAGTTGTGAACCAGGAGGGCCGGTCATGTATTGGATCTTCACCGGGAAGTCGACCTGGCTCGGAAGTGAGGCTAGGAACGAACCGAAGGTGACTGCCTGAATGAGGTGCATGAAGCCGGCGACGATGTTGTACCGGCGCAGGCGAGTGATCTGTTGGTTGGTGTCATAGATCTTGCGAGCCATGTAAAACCTTCTCTACTCAATTTTTACCCACACCGTTTGGTCTGGTTCAATGCCTACGCTAGCGCGAATCTGGCCAGAGGCAAATAGTTCGCTGAAATGGAAAACGGGCGCCCTGCCCACTCGAGATGAAGGTGAGTGGCGGGCGCCCGTTGACCAGGTCGACTAGCTGAGTTTGATCCAGACCGTTTGGTTGTACTCTAGTTCACCCTCGACGCGCAGGTCGTGTTGGGTGGTGACCAGAAGTTCACCGGCTGGAAGAGTTACTGGGTGGCCTTCGAAGTTCGCGAGAACTAGGACGCCCTTGTTGATGTAGGCGAGCGAGTTTTCGTTTTCGAACTCCGGAGCCCAAGCGAAGTCGCCGGCACCTAGGTCGTGAGCTTTGCGAATCTTGAGGAGCGACTTGTAAAGCTCAAGGGTTGAACCGGGTTGACCTTCCTGGGTGTCACGGGCGTAACGCCTGTAGCTGTCTGGCTGTGGCAGCCAGCCGTTGCCTGAGTTGGTCGAGAAACCGTTTGACTCGTTGACGCCGGCCTCCCAAGGGAGAGGTACACGACAGCCGTCGCGACCGACGCGCTCGCCGTTGGTTCTGAACCAAGTTGGGTCTTCGCGATACTTACCTTCGAGCGTGGTGTGCTCAGGGAGTCCTAGTTCTTCACCTTGGTAAAGGTAGGCACCACCGGGGAGTCCGAGCATGAACGCGGTTGCAGCGCGTCCTTTTCGAAGACCTCTTGCCTCGTCTGGTTGTTCGCTGTTTGGGCCGATTCCGTCGCCCTGTGGAACACCGTTTACCATGCCGAAGCGAGAAACGTGACGAATCACGTCGTGGTTCGAGAACACCCAGGTGCTCGGAGCACCGACTTTGCCGAAAGCCTCGAGTGATTCGGTGATGCTCTTGCGCTGGGCTTCCTTCTTCCAGTCGGCAAACATGTAGCCGAAGTTGAAGGTCTGGTGGTATTCACCAGGGCCAACCCAAGACGCCATACGACTAAGGGGCATGATCCAAGCCTCACCGCACATTGCGCGGTCGTCGTACTCGTCGAGAATTCTGCGGAATCGCTTGTTGATTTCGTGGACCTCTGGCTGACCCCAAAACGGGTTCTGTTCTTCGAGCTCGGCGATGGTCATGTCTTCTTCAGCCTTGGCTCCACCCATTTCGGTTGAAGAGTCACGGGTGTCGGGCAGACCTGCGCGCTTCTTCATGCCGTGAGCAACGTCGATCCGGAAGCCCGCTACGCCGCGGTCAAGCCAGAAACGCAGGACGCCGTCGAAGTACTCGAGCACCTTTTCGTTGTCCCAGTTGAAGTCTGGCTGGGACGCATCAAAGATGTGTAGGTACCACTGGCCCATTGTTTCGTCTGGTTCGGTGATGCGGCTCCAGGCGTTGCCGCCGAAGACCGACTTCCAATTGTTTGGCTCTTCATCGCCAGCCGGACCTTTACCGTCGCGGAACATGTATATGTCGCGCTCGGGTGATCCCTTAGGCGCTTTTAGAGCGGCCTGGAACAGAGCGTGCTGGTCGCTCGAATGGTTTGGCACTAGGTCGACAATGATCTTGATTCCGAGCGAGGTCGCTTTGGCGAGCATGGTGTCGAAGTCGGCGAGATTACCGAACAGCGGGTCGATATCTTTGTAGTCAGAAACGTCGTATCCGGCGTCTTTCTGCGGGGATTTGAAGAAGGGCGAGAACCAAATGGCATCGATGCCGAGGTCTGCAAGCGATTCCAGTCTGTCGGTCACACCATTCAGGTCACCCATGCCGTCGCCGTTGCCGTCGGCAAAGCTCCTCGGGTAAATCTGGTAGATAACGGCGGATCTCCACCACTCGGCGCTGGCTTTGGTTACATAAAGAAGTTCGTTTTTTGACATGTGTTTCAGGTTAGTACATCCGTTCGCACACACACGTCAATGTAAGCGTTTACATTTTTCGTAACCAGACCGTTATCAAAAACGAGCCTTTCAGGTTGCCTCGGAAGCCCTCGGCGTTGTTTGATTATCTTGACTTGGTTTCAAGTCCTTCATCGACTCGTGAACTGAAAGGTTACAAATGAAGATTCGTAAATCAGGAATCGCAGCTATTGCAGGTTTGGCTACCGCCGCCCTGCTAGCTATCGCGACTCCGTCACAGGCGGACAACCCGTCGCTACTAATTTGGGTTGACAACGGTGCAAAGCCTGTTGTTCAGAAGGTCATCTACGACTGGGCATCAGACAAGAACGTTGACATCACCATTGTTGGTAAAGACTTCGGTGCAGTGCGCGACCTTATAAAGACCGCCGTACCAGGAGGAACCGGCCCAGACATTCTGGCCGCTGCTCCACACGACTGGACTGGTGACCTAGCAGCTGCTGGTGTTCTACGTCCGATCACATTGACCGCATCGGTAAAGGCTGGCCTGCAGAAGAACGCGTACGACGCATTCCTCTTCAACGGCAACCACTACGGTGTTCCAGGATGGACCGAGAACATTGCCGTTCTTCGCAACCCTAAGTTCATCAAGGCTCCGATCACCAAGCTAAGCCAGATTCCTATGGGCAAGCTCTCGGTCGGTAACAACTGGGCCGCAAACTCGGACCCATACCACTTCTACCCAATCCAGACCTCGTTCGGTGCCAACGTATTCGGCTCGAACGCCAGTGGTTGGACAAAGACTCTTGGTATGGCAGGTGCACCAGGTGCAGCATTCGCTAACTTCTTGGACTCAAAGAAAGCTGCTTACTTCGGTGGTCTAGACCACGGATGGAACAACGCGATCTGCGACCTAATCAACGGAACTCGCCCGCTATGGGTAACCGGTCCTTGGGCCATCAGTTCGGTTGAGGGTGGCGTAGCTAACAGCGCTTCTACCCCTAACTGCTCGAAGGGTATCTCGGTTGCTAAGAAGACTCTTGCAATCGATGGTTTCTGGAAGGGTAACGACGGCAAGGTCGCCAAGCAGTTCATGGGCGTCCGTGGTTTCTACCTAACCAACTCGGCAGCAACCAACCTCGCGTCAGCAAACTCGCTACTGAGCTACATTGCTGGCAAGGACGCACAGGTTGCTTTCTACCAGAAGGCCAACAAGACCCCTGCAAACCTTGCAGCTCTTAAGGTCGCTTCGGCTAACCTAACCATCAAGGGCTTCGCAGCCGCTGGTGCAACCGCCGTACCTATGCCAAACATTCCAGCAATGGACTCAGTTTGGGACAAGTGGGGCAAGGTTGAAGGTCGCATCATGAAGGGCATTGCTGTTGGTTCAGCAGCAGCCGACTGGGATGCAACCATGGGTGAAATTCAGGCCCTAGTAAACCAGTAGTACAAAACCGCAATTGAGAGCGCGGGCCCTAACTCGTTAGGGCCCGCGTTTTCTTCGGAGTAACAAAATAGACTTGGCGGCAAAGTTTCAGACTTTGCCGAATGCAAAAGAAGGAATCCCGGATAACTGTGCGTAACGACGGCGAAAAATCAACCACCTTGGTCAAACGTAAGAAAAGGTCGAGCAACTCCCTTTACGACTCGACCACCACATCGACCAAGGGTTGGGTCACCAAGATCATCCTCTTGGGAATCGTTGATGCCGTAGCCGTCTTCGCAGCCTTCATGCTTTTCATGCAAGAGCAATGGCTACCTCTGATCATCGAGGTTGCCGTCGTAGCGCTGGTCAACTACATCTACCTAAAGCGCGGCTCACTGCCCGCAAAATACTTAGCCCCGGGCCTAGCTTTCCTGGTTGCCTTCCAGATTTCGGTTCTGGTCTTCTCCTTCTTTACAGCATTCACAAACTACTCAACCGCGCACAACGGCGACATCAAGTGGTCGACCGGTGCGATTTTGCAGTCAAACTTTGCAACCACTGACAACGCGCCAAGCTACAGGGTTTCTTGGCTGAAAGATAGCGCGGGCCGCCCAGCCGAGCTTTTGAGTTTGCAAGAGCTAAAGGTCGATGCAAACGGCGACCCAATTCTTGACCCAAACACCGGTGAGGCGCTGTTCTCCTACACCGACATCAAACTGGGTGTCCAAGGTAGCTACGTGCAGCTCGTCGACCGCGCAACGGTTACCTGGGAGAAGCCGGGGGCCAACTGCGCAACTGTAGGCTCCGATTGTGGTTACGCCATGTCAATCCCGGGTTTTGCCACACTCGATGTGAATACTCTCTCAAAGGCCCAAACCAACCACCTATACGCCCTCAAATTTTGGGAAGACAGTACCCACAGCGGATTCATCAACTTGGCTGGCGGGCTCGACACTGCAGTTGCATCGACCCAGATCTACCGATTTGCTAACCCTAACGGCGACTACTCGAAGCCAAGCCTGACCAAGATTTCCGACCCGACTCTCGTTTTCAAGCCTTCGAAAGACGGTTATTACCGTCAAGATGGAAAAATTGATGGTGAGAGAGCGAGCGAAACCGGTTGGGAGGTATTCGTTGGCACACAGAACTTCAATGTCATCTTCGGTGACCAGAAGCTTCGAGAGCCCCTCCTGAAAATCATCTCTTGGACGATCATCTTCGCGGTCTTATCGGTGCTAACCACATTCATCGTGGGCCTTGCTATCGCGCTACTGTTCGACGATGCTCGCCTGAGAGGCAAGAAGGTCTACCGATCGATCATGATCTTGCCATACGCGTTCCCTGGATTCCTTTCTGCCTACGTTTGGAAGGGTCTGTTTAACCAGAGGTATGGCTTTATCAACACGGTAATTTTGGGGCAGCCGAACGGCACCGTAAATGCCGACGCGTCACTTCACAACACGCCTTGGCTGGTTGACGGAACCGTCGCTAAGATTGCCGTTCTGCTGGTGAACCTATGGCTCGGCTTCCCTTATATGTTCCTGATTACCACCGGTGCTCTTCAGGCTATTCCTTCGGAACTAACCGAGTCGGCAACCATTGACGGCGCAACTCCGAGCCAGATCCTAAGACTGATCAAGATGCCGCTGCTGCTGGTTTCGCTTGCTCCACTTTTGATATCCTCGTTCGCGTTCAACTTCAACAACTTCTCGATTATTTATCTGCTCACGGGCGGTGGTCCGACAAATACGGCGACGGGCTACGATGCCGGTGAGACAGATATTCTGATCACCTTCGTTTATAAGATCGCCTTCTCGACCGGTACTGGTCGAAACTACGGTCTCGCCAGCGCATTCTCGATCCTGATCTTCTTGGTCGTCGGGTCAATGTCGCTAATCAGCTTCCGCCGCACCAAGTTCTTGGAGGACATCAACTAATGACTACAACAAACGCACCTACCCTGGCACCTCGCGTAATCAAAAAGAAGCGCCGTTCGTTCCCGAAGTGGGCCGTCACCACGGGCTGGAAGCACCTGATTGGCCTCGGTCTTGTGGTCTACTCGGTGTTCCCGATTCTTTACATCATCTCCGTTTCGGTAACCCCAGGTCTTCGAGTTGAAGATTCAAACAACCTGTTTGCCAACGGCTTCTCCTTCGATGCCTACTTCAACTTGTTTAACGACCCAGACCGCCCGTTCGCTCGCTGGTTTGCCAACTCGGTAATTGTTGGACTAACCACGTCGCTGCTCTCAGTCTTCATCTGTTCTCTGGCGGCTTACGCTTTCTCACGTCTGCGGTTCCGCGGCCGTCGCGGTGGTCTGATGACTCTGATCCTGATTCAGATGTACCCGTCTCTTCTGGGACTCGTGGCCATCTACGGAATCCTCGAAAACATCGGACGCGTGTTCCCACCTCTTGGCCTCGACAGCCTGCTCGGCCTAATCATGGTCTACCTCGGTGGCTCGCTGGGTGGTGGAACCTACCTGATGTACGGATTCTTCAACACGGTGCCGAAAGAAATCGACGAGGCTGCCGCGCTAGACGGCGCAAGCCACGCTCGCATCTTCTTTACGATCATCCTTCGCCTAGTTTCTCCAATCCTTGCCGTTCAGATGCTGCTTAGCTTCATCGGAATTATCTCGGACTACGTGTTGCCTTCGATCTTGATGTCTCACGCCGAAAACCTGACCTTCGCGGTTGGTCTTCAGCAGTTCATCAGCGACCCATACACCAAGGACTGGACGACTTTCTGTGCCGGTGCCGTTCTAGTTGCAGCCCCAGTGGTCGCGCTGTTCATGTACCTACAGCGATACATTGTCAGCGGTCTCATGGGTGGAGCGGTCAAGGGCTAATGCCTAAGGTGCTGGAACTCCCGCTAGCTCACCAGCCACACCACGACGGCTCGGCTCTCTACGTGCCAAACCAGTCGCCGGCGCTGGGCGAAAAGCTAAAGATTCGCATTCGCATCCACGATGCGATCGGTGAAGTAAAGACGGTTCGCGTTCGTTACTCAGAAAGCGGCGAGGCTTTCCCGAGCGGCCCGGCCAAGGTCATTCGCAAAGAAGCCGGCTGGTCTTGGTATGAAAACACCATCACCATGCGCAACCCAAAGATGAACTACCGCTTCTTAATCGCACTCGAGAACGGCAAGTTCTGGTGGTACAACACCGACGGCTTGCACGCGCAGATTCCGGCCGACGTCCGCGATTTTAGAATCAACACGTTCTCGAGCGCTCCGAGCTGGGGCAAGAACTCGATCATGTACCAGATCTTCCCAGACCGCTTCGCGCGGTCCAAGGCTGCCGACAAGCACAAGACCCCTAGCTGGGCGATTCCGCAGAAGTGGGCAGACCCGGTAATCGTCGAAGGCGAAGGCCGTTCGCAGCAGTTTTACGGCGGCGACCTCTGGGGTGTAATCGAGCACCTCGATCACCTCAAGAGCATCGGCGTAAACCTCGTTTACCTAACCCCGATGTTCCCGGGCACCTCAAACCACCGTTACGACGCATCGTCGTTTCACCATATCGACCCGCTACTCGGCGGCAACAAGGCCTTCGAAGAGCTAATCAAGCAGGCCCACAAGCGCGGCATGAAGGTTATCGGCGACCTCACTTCAAACCACTCTGGCGACCAGCACGAGTGGTTCAAGGCTTCGTTCAAGAAGCCTGG
>Ga0114964_10003187_pt1 | contig 11176 bp, 6 predicted proteins | sample C_131016_MF_Meta_FD_92638 | JGI IMG/M metagenome (GOLD analysis project Ga0114964, IMG submission 92638) | Freshwater microbial communities from Lake Croche, Canada to study carbon cycling - C_131016_MF_MetaG | ecosystem: Environmental > Aquatic > Freshwater > Lake | place: Lake Croche, Canada... | reverse complement strand
TATGGAGAAACCAATATTTCACGCTGGCGCCACGGTGCAATTTTATTAGCGATGCTCTTTTTCTCGGCGCGAAAAATCAAATTCTTATAAGCCGTTTGGTTCAAAAGCTCTTCCCAAACTGGGTAGGTCTAGATCCCTGGCCATATCTTACCTAAACCGCTTCTTGCGGTTTGGCTCCTGACGATATTTTTTCGCACTGATTATGCTCATAAAATACCAAAATTGTTAAGACAACATAAGTCGGTTTAAGATTGCGTCAATGATATTAATAATAATTCTACTAAACGCAATACGGTTTATAGGGCTGGATTTATCTCCTCCTGGTTTTTATGCGGATGAAGCTGCTGGCGCTACTCAGGCTCTATGCATTGCGCAGGATGGATATGACTATTATGGCAATAGACTGCCATTATTTGCTCCCGGTTTTTTCGGCTCTGGAATGTACACCCCGTTTTTTCTGTACGGGGAGATAGTTTGGACGTCTCTATTTGGTAATTCCATATCGGCGTTTAGAGCCTTCTCAGGTCTTGTTACCTCCATTACTATTTTATTTTTGTTTTTGCTGGTTCGTCATCAAGTTAATTTAAGGGCGGCGAGTTATGTAGCGTTCATTGCTAGTATTTTGCCTTGGTCTTTTCAATTCTCAAGAATTGCTTGGGATCCACCTCTAGCGCCCATGTTTTTAATTATTGGCATATGGATCGTTTTTACAAAGCGTCCTATTTGGCTTGCGGGTGTCATGCTCGCTTTTGCTGCCTACTCATATCCACCAGTACGCGTTACTGCACTTTTGCTGATTCTCTTTATGCCGTTGTTAGATTTTAGAAAAAAGGGCTGGTTATTTCTTAGTTTTCTGCTTGCATCAGTGCCCATGGCTTTTCAGCTGAGTAACCCTGAGTTTTTAGTAAGGACAAAGCTAATGGCAATCTGGAATCATCCAGAATTAAACCCCAACCCTGAACTCGGTATTTTTGGCTATGAGGGCTTATTTTTTGAGAAGTTTATTGCCCATTTCAAAGGGTCTTTTCTATTTAATGAGGGCGATAAGAATCTTCGGCATGGAATTATTGGCTTTGGACTTCTAACGTGGTTGGAAAAATTTTCCCTAATAGTATGTTTTGGCTACCTAGTCTTTTTAAAATTTAAAAATGTCTTTTTAAAAAATGACCGGCAAATCCTTCAAGATAACGAAATAACACTGCTTAAACTAGCCTTTCTAGGCATAATCTTTGGTGTTGTGCCTTCTGCATTAACCATAGAGGGTGTGCCCCATGCATTACGAAGCCTAGCTGCATGGCCTTTTTATGCACTCTTATCTGGAATTTTGATTTACTATTTTGGGCAGCTAACTAATTCAAAAATCGTACTCATTTCTGTTGTGCTTACAGGATTAATTTATTTTTGTATTTATTTAAAGTCTTATTTTTTAGACTATCCCCGCATCGCCAAAGACGCTTTTCAGATTAATACCTATGGAATTGATCATGCATATAAGCGGATGACCAAAGACGCTTTAACTTGTGAGCAAGCAAGATCTGAGTCGCGACCACCTCCAAGTCGCTAATGAATAGATTAATGAAAATCTTTTTAAGCTTAGGGAAAAAATGGGCAGAACATCCTTGCGCACCCTAAAAATACCCTACCTTCCCCTTATCCTTGGGCTTTGCCTTAGCATATCTGTAATCATATGCCTCCTACTGTGGGAGGGCCATATCCTGCGTCATTCTGAAAGCCGCGTGTATTTACAAGGTTGGCCTAGTGAACTCTTACAACATACTGTTACTTTAGTTGCATTACGGGATGAGCCCTTTACTAGCTTATGGAATTTGCATATCCAGCCACCTGCTTTAGATACCATCAGGGCAATTCTTGCTAATTTAGTTACCGCCTCAAATCCAGTTGAGCTTTTACATAAGGTGGACTCGGCTATGTATGTGATTTGGGCGCTTATTTATGGCGCTTTTATTTTCCTTATATATTGGTGGTTATTGCAAGCGTCTAACCTATTTATTGCTCTTATTGGCGCTTTTATTTTTGCACTGCACCCTGCGGGTTTACTATACGCAACACTACTCGATGGGACAATCCTATCTAGTTTTTTAATTGCTGTTTTTGTTTATTTATTGTGGAAAATTAAACAGCATCAAGTTGTATCTCCTCTAATTTTATCGCTTAGCTTTCTCTCACTATTTTTTACACGAGCCATATTTCAATGGCCTATGTTATTGGTTGTAATCTTCTCTTTAGTCTTACTTCGCTATCCGCATAGAAAGTTGTTGAGATTTAGTCTTATTACATCTGCCATAGTTTTCCTCTATTTAGCCAAACAATACGCACTTTTTGGCATTACCACCACCTCATCGTTTGCTGGGCTTAATTTTTGTAAGTCCATCGCAGCGTGTCAAACCCATCCATTAACAGTGCTATCTGATGACGCTATTAAAGCCTTACCGATAGTTTTAGGTAAACCCAAAAAACTAGACCAATCAATTAACCTTAATGATCTTCCACATCTGCAATTACATCAGGAGTTAATGCAGGACTACCTTGAAAAAATCAAAACCACGCCACTAAGTGAGCTGGTGAAGTACTACGTAATTAACTTAAATATTTACTTAAAGCCCTCTAGTTTTTATGCTGAGGATAACCGTGTAGTTTTAAGTCTACCGAAATATTGGCGTGAAACCTATGATGAAATTTTTTCACAGCCATGGCTTTCCAACATGCTATTTTTATCACTCTTGTTATGGCTAGTTAATTATAAAAAGGGGGCATTATTACCCAGTATTGGGCTGGCTATTCCGATTGTGGCAATTTTTGCCATCAGTATTCTCTTTGAGAATTTTGAAAATATGCGCTTTAAATTCTTTATTGAGGCGCCAGTCTATATTTTTATAATTACCCAATGGTATGGACTTTATCAACTTCTTTTCCAGAAATTTTTCCCTAGAAAGTCAGTAGCGCCCTCATAATCATTTTCTTATCGATGTAAAGCTTTTATGATGTGAGACCTTTTTTTACTGCTGACACTTTTAAAATACCTGCATGCGCCCTACTAACTCGCCCTATCCTGAAGTCAGTCAATCCCACTATCGCCCCGATATTGATGGCCTTCGTGCACTAGCGGTTTTACTAGTCATTGGCTTTCATGCTTTTCCCTCCTTAATTGCAGGCGGCTTTATTGGGGTTGATGTTTTTTTTGTGATTTCGGGTTATTTAATTTCGCGTATTCTATTTAACGAGATTCAAAGTGGTGCTTTTCATTTGTGGAATTTTTATAGTCGTCGTATCCGCCGCATATTTCCTGCCTTATTAACAGTACTGATTTTTGCTTTAGGTCTTGGCTGGTTTGTACTGATGCCCAGTGAATATGTGCAATTGGGTCTACATACCGAAGCCGGCGCAGGTTTTATTGCCAATTTCATTTTCTGGAAAGAAAGTGGTTATTTTGATAACGCTGCGCTTACTAAGCCGCTTTTGCATCTATGGTCTCTTGGTATTGAAGAGCAGTTTTATTTGCTGTGGCCTATCGCCCTTTACTGTATCTACAAACTGAAGCGTAGTTGGCTAATTCCTTTAGTGGTCCTAACACTTGGTTCTTTTGTAGCTAATCTCGTTGCGACCTATTTCAATCCGATTGCTGCGTTTTACTCACCCTTTACGCGATTTTGGGAACTATCCCTTGGCGCACTGCTTGCCTATATGCAGCTACACCATCCCCACAAAATGCAGGGCTTACCCCATACAGCGCTAAGCATCTTGGGGCTTGTGTTAATTATTCTGGGCGCTCTAGTAATCTGGCCTACTTTTGCCTTTCCTGGCGCTTGGGCGCTTTTACCCAGCTGTGGCGCAGCACTACTCTTAGCTAGCCCAAAGGGAGTGGTGAACCAGCGCCTATTGTGTCGCCCTATTTTTGTTGGTATTGGCCTGATTAGTTATCCCCTATATCTTTGGCATTGGCCCTTGCTATCTTTTGCCCATATTTTGGACGGTGGCTTACCCAGTTGGCCAGTACGCATAGGACTCATTCTTTTCGCTTGCCTTTTAGCAACATTAACCTACCGCTTTATTGAAAAGCCCTTACGTTTTGGTGGGGCTAGTACACAAAAAAGTATTGCGCTCTTACTAGCAATGCTCGCAGTCGGTAGTATGGCTTATGTAATCACGATTAATAATGGGTTTGCAGCGCGCGTTTCGTCGTATATCAACACCGCAAATTACTTTAACTGGACTAATCGCAACTGGGACACGGCTTGCAATGCCCGCTTTGCTGCTAATGAAGAGCAATATTGTCTGATTGATAAACCCAGCGCCCCAATTACTGCTGCCCTTTTAGGAGATTCGCATGCCAACTCTTTTTATTGGGGATTACGTGATTACTATGCAAGCCAAGGGGGTAATTTAGCGAATTTTGGGGTAGGCGACTGTCCACCATTTTTTGATATTGATCGCGGCCAACATCCTGCTCATGGCAACGCGCCAATGCGCTGCTATGCCAAAACCAAAGCGATGTTTGACTTTGTGCTTAATGATGCAAACATCAAAGATGTCTTTTTATTATTTCAACATGGCGATATGTTTAGGCCTGATGTGAAATTCATTGACAAGCGCGAGCAAATTCAAGAAAGGGATAATTATCTTAATACCCAAGCTGCGCTTATTCGTACTATTGCCGAATTACAAGCGCGCAATAAAAATATTATCCTCATCCAAGACTGGCCGTCATTGCCCTTTGATATTAGCCAATGCTTCAAAATGCGCCCGCTTGGCAAATATAAAACCGATTGCGACTTTCATCGCCTCTTCATGAACGACATGGATAGTTATAATGCCATGCTAAAAGAGGTTCAGGGAAAAACCGGGGTGAAGATTTTTTATACCGCCCCATTCATAGCGGGTAATTTTCCGGTTAATGCTGCGGGCATTCCAACCTACCGCGATCAGTTTCACCTCACCATCACAGGGTCACAATTTTTTACTGACAAAGTCGGTGAGATCATTAAGCAATAAAACTGCAATTGTTTAGCACCCGCTCTTTAAAGTCTGGCTTACTAGCTTAGTTAACGCGCCCTAAAATGAGGGCCTTCATGGCAAGCGCAATCCGCCTAGGGACCCAAGGTGCGATCACCCGGTAAGCGCGCTTTAAAGCTGCCTTTAAGCCCTCTTCAGGCGCTGGACTTGCAATTTGCACAGTACTTGTGGCAATTGGCTTGGGTTTGGGGGATACCAGATGCACACCTTCTGAGCGCGCATGAATATAGTCGATCCAAGCCTGCGTCGCTTTTTTGGGTGAAATCCACGGCGTATGCGTTACGCGAAAATGGTCTAGGCGATTGACAATCGCGCTCACAAATTCTTTAGCGTCAGGTCGCATAGCCACTAAATCCATGTCAAATAAGGACGCGTACCCGCGTACCCCACCTGAATCAGAGGACACAATTGCACAACCACATAAAGCCGCTTCAAGGGGCAAAAGTCCAAAGCCTTCGTAAATCGAGCAATCTACAAAGACTTTAATTTGGCGCATGACATTCGCTAGCGCATACCGATCTAAAGGTAAATCCACAAACTCCACTTGATTGGCATAGCGAATTTTTAATTCAGGATAGGTGCTCGCACAAATGACGACTACCTTCAGTTTAGAAAGCGGTAAAGAATCTAAAATTTCAGCAAGTAACCACTGCCCCTTATCTAAGCCAGCACGAAATACCATACCAACATCAAAGCGACGGGGTGCATCACTGGAGTAAAAAATCGCATCATTCACAATTAAGGGTAGCTGCACTAAATGGGCATCTGGAGCCAAATGGCGGCCCACTTTTTCCATTAGCCAAGGCGAAGTCGTTACGAGCTCTTGAGTTTGTGCGTAGGATAAATAAGCCGAGTGATACTGCGTGCCATTATGGAAAAAAACTTCATAGCCTTGGACAAACTGGACTGGGCAGCTACCGCGTAGCTTGGCAAATGCGCTAACGGCTGGGCTTGTAAAAAAGGCGGTGGAAAAAACCACTTTGGCATTGATCTGGGGATCATAAATAAATTGTTCTTCACTGTCATAGCGTAAGAAATTAAATAAGATCGGTTCAAGGTAGTTTTTCAAACCCACATCAGCAGCCGGATCAACTAATGCGCAACCGACCTTAAGACCAGCTCGAATCAGTTCATTACATATGCCAATTACTGCATGTATGCCACCAATGCCCTGATCAATACAAGGCAAATAAAAGAGGGCATCGTATTGATGTGTTTGGCTTATTTGTGCTGGCTTTGCGGCTAGTTTTGCCCTTAGCCGAACTAATGGGGGGTTTAGGTTACAGCGGGTTTGCAGTTCATCAAATTTTGCTGCCCATTTACTCATAAAGAGCTGATAATTTTTGGCCTTATGGGCCTCTATATCAGCTTCATAATCAAAGGTACCACCCCCAAAGTGAAACACGTAACAGCCCAGATGAACCATGCCTTTTTTGCCCATTTCCAGGGCTTTCATATGAAGATCTGTTTCTTCTCCATAACCGACCCCCCACTCAGGGGAATACCCGTTAACGGCTTGAAAAAAATCACGCCGCACAGCAAGGCAATTACCCACTACGGTGCACGCCTCTAATACCTGGTCAGCTAAGGGCACACCCAAATACGCTTGGCGAATTTGCTCGCTCATCTGGCGATACGAGGTGCCTGGCAACATCGGCAAGCTTAAGGCTGGAGAGTTATTGGAAACTGGACACACAAGCGCAATATCAGGGTCTAGTGCTAAGGCAGCGCTAAGATCATCGAGTACCCCAGAAGTTAATAAGCAATCGGTATTTAAAAAAACAATGGCCTGTGCAGTACTTTCTTTTGCCCCAAGATTGCAAGCAAATCCAAAGCCTCCTGCGGATTGGGTATTTTCCACATAGTGCACCTGGGCAAAGCGCTGGACAATTTGACGAATTTTGTTTGTTTGGTCTGGCGTACTGCGATCATTAACAACAATGACCTGCCCTAAAGATTGCGCAGGAAAACGAAAGAGTTCTTCCAAACACCACTCGAGCCACTGAGCCGCATTGTGGGTAGGAATCACCACATCTAAACTAAGTAATGGTGTCATAAGCAACTACCTAAATCCATCATCGGTTTATTGACCAAGACTGCGTTGTAATTTTTTATACAGCCGATAAGGCACATTACTCCAAGAACCTACCCGCTTTTGCAGGGCACTGATTTCATTATCGCGCTTAAGTAACTCTCCTTGTAAATGGGTAAGCTCCTTTTCATGCATCACAAGCGCGTCTTGCGCAGCAAAGCGCGCTAACTGCTTTTCTCCCAAACCTTCAAAGTAGCTTGTCAACTCGCGCTCTGATAATTCCGGTGGCAGACCTAGCCAACTGAGCTTACCTATTTCATTAGGAGCATCACTACCTAACTGCAAAACCCCCAGCCCATGCGAATGTAAAAAGTGGCAGTGCAGCGGATACTGCAAGCACAACTCATCCCACAGTTGCCAAACCCCAAAATCGCCTTTACGTACCGTCGTATCATGAAATAGTACGATTGCGTTTGGCGCTAATTTAGGCAACCAAGTTTCAAAATCATGCTTAACTGCCTCGTACGTATGTAGGCCATCAATATGCAAAAGCCCAATCGAGCCATTGGCAAATTGATTTAAGGCCTCATCAAAAGTCATTCGCAAAAGCGTTGAGAAGGCGGCAAAATGACTTGCGTTATAGGCATTTACCGCATTAAATATTGCATCATCATAGTTGCCAGCGTGTTCATCCCCTTGCCAAGTATCAACGGCAAAACATTGGGTGCTAAGGCCTGCCTCTTTTACTGCCTGGCAAAACGTAAAATAGGAATTTGCCGTATGAGTGCCAAGCTCGACAAATAGACCTGGCTTTCGGGTTTGCATGAGCCAGCTCGCAAACGGCAAGTGCCCGACCCATGCATTGGGATGGGCTAAAGACTGGGGTGAAAATTGGGCAGCTGCTAATAAAGAGAAAGAATGCATGCTATAGATTTTTCTGTGCTGTTTTTGGAGTAAATTACGGTATTAACACTACTAATCGCTCGCGGGCGTAACTCCAAATTGCCCCTATGATCTCTATTGTAATACCCGCCTATGAAATGAAAAACCAAGGGGTCGACTTTTTACGCCGGGCATTCGATTCTATCAATAAGCAGTTACTAGACCCCCAGATTCCGATTGAAGTTATTGTTAGCGACCAAAGCACGGACGCTGCGATTGCACAATTTACCGCTAGCTATCCATGTCGCTTTCCCGTGCGGCACATGCCTCAATATGCCCAATATGGCAACCTGTCCTATAACCTCAATGCCGCTATTAAAGCGGCGCTCTACCCCTATATTAAAATTTTGTTTCAAGATGATTTTTTAGTTGAGGCCGATTACCTCGCAAAACTCAGTTCTCATCTAGCGCAAGCGCCTGGCGATGCGATCTTAACTGCAGCTACCCATACTGCTGATTCCTTAGAATTTTATGATGAACTGATTCCCCAAAATAATCCCTTTTTGGTCTTTGGTCACAACACGGTGAGCTCCCCATCGGTACTCACGATTGCCCGTGCCTTTTGGGAAAAAGAGCCTTTTGATGAGCATCTGCGCTTACTTATGGATTGCGATTTTATGTTTCGTCTTTTTGAACATGGCAAAAACGTGACGATTCTCCCAAGCATCCATATTGCCAATGGCGTTTGGCAGGGGCAAACTCAGCACGATTTAATCGCATCCCATTTAGTGCCAGAAATAGATTACCTACTAGTAAAGCATGCTAGCCATGGGCTCACCAGAAGGCTAGAAGACTATGAATCTTTTTTAGAAGACCATAACCCAGCGCTAGCTTTGCGCCTTAAAGCAGAATTGCCAGTCTTTTCCCCACCGGCTACTCCCCCCATTGATGTGATTGTTAGTGCTTATGAAGACCCACTGCACTTAGCTGCTTGCATAAAATCGATCTTGCTTCAAGAGACCCCCGCTAACCGTATTTGGGTGATTCCCAGCGCAGAAAATGCCGCCGATATTCAAAAGTTAGTAAATACTTACTTCTCATCTTATCCACAAATTACCATAGCAAAGCCCATTTCAGTGGCTAGCGATCTGGCTGATTTTGCAGCTTGGTTTGCGGTTTCTAAACTCAGTACTGCGCCCTATCTGGCATTTTTAAACGCAGCTAATAAATGGGCTCCAAATCATTTAAATAGACTATGGTCTTGCCTTAAGGCATCATCCGCTCAATCCAAAACAGGGTCAGGTGCCCTAGGTTGCATTAGTGCGACTAAGCCTAGTGAGCGGCGTCCATTGGGCCAAGAGGTTTTCTGTGATGTGCTCTTGGGTTATTACTGGCAAGACCTTGGATCAAGCTTACTCATCGAACGCCAAGCCTTTGTGCTTAGTTGCGAAAAGGCAATCGACTTTTTACAGTTACAGCCAAAAGCAAGGCATTTAGGCCAGTGGCACTGGGCTGTCTTATTGGCAAGCACAACGCCATTAATTTATTCTGACCAAAGTACCCAGGCGATTGGAGGCTTGCCTCCTAAAGCTACTACCTACTTCTCGCAACGCTTACTCACCGAAAAGCACTTAGACCAATTGGGTTTATGGCAAACCCAGTCTTTGCTGCAGGTGCAGGACTTTTACCCGGTTTTAGAACACATTCGCCAGTATTACCTTGATCCTTGCCTAAGCGGCAATACTTCTGGCAATCCTTCCTTAAGGCGCCGGTTTATGCGCCTTAAGGTGCGCCTCAGGCGCCTATTGCCCCATACCGACCCCACGATCTTTAAAAAGGCCTGTGGCAGCGTATTCTATTTATATTTGTGGGTCTTGCAATACCACCTGATGCAATGGACTAAACAAAAAAGGGCCGTGTTATTTGAGCGCTTTCCATTTACCAAGCGTTGCTATCGTGGTGTTGCCATCACCCTAGGACTTGACCCATTTCCGCCTAACTAATTCGTGCCAATCTTCTTGCAATTTCGAACATTGCTCTACCAAACTACAAATCGACTACGCCCCTTCACCTTAGTAATGGTGTTTGGCCTGGGGTTTTTGTTGGCGCTGATTTACTTGCTATATTTTTATTTTGCCCTTTTTCATTCTGATAGTGCAGCCTACGCTATCTTGGCTAGTAGTGTGGTGCAAGAAGGCACGGTGTTGCCCCACCATTTCATTTACGGTAACCAACTAAGCTTACTAAAAAACCATCTTGGTATTGCACTAGCACTGCGTTTTGGATTTTCTGGTTATATGGCCTACGCTATTGGATCGGCGCTCAATTTTGCCGCCTTTTTTACGATTGCTTTTGCAGCACTTCGCTCCGTCTTTGCTCTTTCCACTAGCTTAATAATAATTCTTGCGCTTGCTTTCTTTTTTCCCTTGGGTACTGAAGAAGCGGATTATATTCTTGGACAACAATCACACTTAGCCGTTTGCACTTTTGCCCTAGTTCTTGCAAGCCAAGGCTTTTACATCGTAAGCAATGCCAATGCTCAAAAGCCTTCCTTGGGGTTAAGGAATCTTTTCTTTCCGCTAGTGATTAGCGGCACTCTGTTAGGTCTTTTGGCCATTGAACAACCTGCTAGAGCTTTACTGATTGCCATACCAATACTATTAACGCTTTTTTGGTATCGGGTCTTATCAAAAACATGGGTTTATTACCTAGGGTTGAGTGCTTTTATTGGCGCAGGGGCCTTACTGAACAGAAGATTTGGGCAAACCCGTGAGATCGTTGGGACCCATTTTGAGGTGAACTCCCTATTAAGTGCCCAGCAGAATTTGTCCACACTCATTGGCCAATTTCCTCAATGCTATTGGAATTGGTGCAATTGGATTACCCCCATTAGTGATCGCTTCATCGCAACTCCTATCGTGATCGCACTTTGTGTATTTACTGCGTGGCAACTTGCGCAGCCCAAGCCTGCTTCACAACCTAATGCAATGCCCCTTGGCTCCTTTGCCATTTTCCTGGGACGCTTTTCCTTATTGGGTTTACTAAGCGGCTTATTACTTACTAGCTTTATCAATGTCGAAACCGATTTGCGCCATGCCTTGTGGGCAGTTGAACTTTTTAAACTTGCATGTATTTTATTATTTGCCCAATTACTAACTCAGTACGTACATTCGATACGCCTAGGTATAGCAGGTGCCTGCCTCATGGTAGCTTTGCTATCGGCAGTAACGC
>Ga0114964_10003185_pt1 | contig 11179 bp, 19 predicted proteins | sample C_131016_MF_Meta_FD_92638 | JGI IMG/M metagenome (GOLD analysis project Ga0114964, IMG submission 92638) | Freshwater microbial communities from Lake Croche, Canada to study carbon cycling - C_131016_MF_MetaG | ecosystem: Environmental > Aquatic > Freshwater > Lake | place: Lake Croche, Canada... | reverse complement strand
TAGTAAATACTTTTCTTGCCATTATTAAAAGTTTTTAAATATTTCGTGATTTTTTCTAAGTACACCACCCATAAAAAAATCATTTGAAAGGTTATAATGAAAATCATATAATTCATCTAATGCGAATACGTTGTAATGTTCTACTTGTGCATTTTGTGAGAAATTACCACTACCATCAATTACATACTTATTTTCACTTTGTAAAATTAAGTGTATTTTAGAATGTACCCAATAAAAAACTAGGTTGCAATTTGATTCGTTTGCAAATTCGTCTTTCAATTTCTTATAAATAGTTGGTATTCTAAAAGATGCCGTTTCAGTCATTATTATTTGCAGCTTATTTATTTTACCTTGTTGCAAATATTCTTTTAATGTGTATAAAGTTTTTTCATCAATAGTATATGACATTATTTGCAAAAAATCAATGTTTCCACGTTTTAAAAATGAAAGTATAATAGTAAAGGCGTTTATTTGCTTTTGAGTGATAATATGATTAAAACTACCCTTTTTTGGTATTTTTATAAAATCGTGTTTTGATTTTAATATTTCAGTTTGTACTAAAATATTATCAGTAACAATATTTTTTATTTCATTTAAATCTTGAGTAATGTTGTCTTGTTTAAATTTAGCTAATTCTTTTTCAGAATTGTTATTAAAACGACTATTTTTATAGTGGCTTTCTTTTAGTTGTATTTTAATAGCCATCTTCAATCAATTTAATATTTAATACTCCCAATATCGCAAATAAATTCTTAGAGTTAATCCAATACTTACCGCTTTCCATTCGACACAAGGCTTCGGGTGTAACGCCTATCTGTTTTGCCATGTGTTGCAAAGATATGTCATTTAGTTTACGTTTGGTGCGAATGTAAGCAGATAATTTTTCTTTTGTCATAATTTGAAGTTAAGGGGCAATATTACTACCGCCCCTGTTGTAAGATTAAAGGTAACCAAAATAAATTTTATTACCTTGTTTGTAAAGTTGGTCGCAATCAATGTCATTTTCATTGCACCGCTCCCAAATATTAGCGTCTAATTGTTCGTCGTCTAATACTGTGATAAACTTAACATTTGTACACTCGTAATCTCTTTTAAAATTTTTTTGTTTGTAAGTTGTCATTATTTTTATTTTTTGTAAAGGTAATGATTTTTTTGATATAAATGTTAATTTAAAAAAGTTTTTTTTATTTACGTTCTAAGGCTTTAAATTCCTTCGGTGATATAACCATAAGGCAAAAGGTAGTATAATCGAATTTTGCTACCTGTATATCGTTTTTAAAGGCATAGACGGTATTATCGGAGAAGCGGCAGGAGTAGAGCATAGGTTAAAAGTTTGTCTAAAGTTTGTATAATTTAGATAAACTTTAATTATTAAAATTTAGATTAGTTCTGCCAATAATATACTCTTTGCTTGAAAATAATAGCCCGTGTTTTGCTGGCATATCCCTTTCAAACAAAAAACATTCGTGCTCATTGGTACAAATTTTTTCTACTTTTATATCTTTTGATATTAATGTCATTTTTATATTAACTGGTATATTTTTTCTTATTTGTGTATTTGTCATAATAATTAGGCAGTTTTGAAGGCCTGCCAACTTTGGGGGGTTATTAAAATATTTCAGTTTCAAAAACTGTTAGTTCGTTTTCATTGCAACGAATAGATACTGTACCTCCCTTGTAATCTGCAAAGTAACTTTCACTTGTATCGTTGTGCATTTTAATATAATTTTCGCAAAATTCTAAGGTTTCTGCAAATCCTTTGTTGTTACTGTTATTGTCATCATCAAAGAAAATATCATAAGTCAATATTTCTTCTTCAAATTCTACAACATCACAGAGCCAACCATTTTCGTCATTGTATGCTTGCGCTTCTTCTGGTGTATCAAACATCAATGCTTCTTCTTGAAACTGAGTAGTGTCTAATTTGTTAACGATGTACTTTGTACCCTTTGACCCTGAATCAAATGCTAATGTGTAACTTTTCATTTTTTTTATTTTTACGTTATCGCTTCATTGCTTTAACAGTACAAAGATAAGGTTATAATTGATATAAATATCAATACCAAATGTTAAAGTTTTGTTAAAGCCCTCTCAATGGCTGTAATTATTTGCTCGGGGTTATAGCAAACTTCAACTGTTATACCAACACTAGCCCAATGGTTATGCAAATAGTAAAATAGTAAATCGTTTTTCATAGTATTTAATTTTTAGGTAAAAAACAAGGTATTTAATACTTATTAATACTATATAATAATAATAATACTTTTTATATATCCTATGTTTTATTTTACTTCTTTACTTTCGGCTAAAACCTTTGCCTCTATTGAATAGTAAAGTAAATTTTATTTTTACTATTAGTAAATAAATTTACTAACTAAATTTTACTTTTACTAAAATTAGTAAATTAGTAAATAATAGTAAATTTATTTATTTACTAATTTTATAGATTCTTTTCATATAATCCCCTTTCCATTTGATTGAATAAAACTTTATTATTTTTTAACCACATTTTAAAAGTGGCATCCTTTACTTTAAATTTATCGGCTATTTGTATGCCTAATTTTGTAGTAAATTGTTCAGGTAGCTCGGCATATATTTTATCATAAGGTGCTTTTAAAGTATCTATCGGGCTTTCAGGGTTTAACAACTTCAAAGCCTTATTCATATTGGCAAAGAAATACTCCGTTAAACGGATAGCACGTTCCATACTATCCTGCATAATATAACCAACCCGATAACTACCATCATTGATGGCCTGAATGATAAGCGCAAAACGTAGGCAGTACCCTTGATACTTTGCAATAATACCTTTCACGTTATCATTATTCGCTTTGTTGTAATAGGTATTCTTATGGTCGTGCCACCGTTTATAAAGTTGCATTGCTTCGGGTGACATTGTATAGTGTGTTTTTACTTCATTTTCACGGTGTAAGTATAAATCGTTAAATAAAGCCGTAACACGCTCTTTTAAGTGAGTGGGCTTATATATCTGCTCAAATGATGCTTTCTCTTGTGGATTCGGGTAACTAAATAAGAAACGATGATAAAAACCGTTATAGGCGTTTTCACCATTTGATAGTTGGTCTAACACACCGGGCTGAATACCGCCCACAACATTACAAGTGTAGTCTATTATCTTAGTTTCTTCTCTTGTTATACGTTGCAACATAATGCTACTACCGTCCCACATTTCTAGCCACTTTTGTAAGTCATCCCCTTGTTTGTAGGCGTTCATTCTTTTGATAAACCCTATCAACTCATCTGCAAGCAATACACACCCTTTATTATTGTATTGTAGCACGTTTATAACCGTTTCAATCGTGGCATCCTGTATAATATTCTGTGATAGTATTGGCAATGTCGGCGGCGTGTTTGACTTCTTATCTTTATCAAAGATTGCCTTTTCTTCAATATAGGCAGCCTTCTTAGTTTTGTATTCTTTAAAGCGTTCGTTATCCTGTTGAGTAAGAAAATCAAAAGCTATCTTCATACTAGGCGACTTTGCGCTACCTGCATTAGCCACAACTGCAAGATAGATAATAGGCTTAACAAAATACCCGTCCAATGCTTCCAAATAGCAAGTATTACCTATTGCCGTACTAAGTGCTGAAAACATAAACGATGCAATGTACTCATGTTGAATATTATGGCACTTAATATATTCCTGTAAATAGTCTGGAAATATGTCATAAGGAAACTGCATTCTATCTTGGCGAAGAGGTTGTAGTTCGATAGGCTTTTGTTTTATTTCAATGCCTATACTATCGCAAATCATTTGTATTTCTTCGATAGTCTTAACCCAATCTCTTTTATTTCTGTAGTAAATAATCCTTGAGGGAGTAAGTACCCAACTTTTATCGCTTGCCCCTTTTCTATCTTGCCAATTAGGATAGTCGGGTAATGATGTTGTAAATAGTATAACTTTTCGTGACTTCCAATATACTTTAGCTGAATAAGTCGCTGTACTATGCTTTCGTAAATATGCTATGTGCTTATCATTCTTACTATATTTATAGGATAAGTTTCTAAATAAAGACATTTCATTTAACATCGTTTCAAATGCTTCATCCGTTATATTGTAGTCAAATGATAAACAAGTACTTTCGTAATCTAAAGGGTACTCAACGGGGTTAAATGAAGTTTCTTTGTGTTCAAGGTTGTCTTTGTACTCATTGAAAGTTGCCGAAACGGAAACAAGTAAATCGTATTCTTCTTGGGTAAGTTCCTCTAAATCTTCCCATGAATTATGAAACATAGTGTATCCGGGTGTAGGAGCGCAATAAGCTAGTAACCCACCCGTATAAACGCTTATTATTTCATTGCCTTTATCATTCGCTGCAATACCTATCTTGTGACTGAGATGTGGGTATTTAAAATAAATGTGATATCCCTTGTTTCTAGTTTCTTCGATGCAAACCTTTCTTAAAACATCTTCATTAGTAGCTTTAACTATTTGAAGCCATTCATTAAAAATAGTTTTATTTTCGCTGTTCTTAATATCTATGTCAATATTTGCATACGGAGGGAATAATTTTAAGGCTATCCCATTGGCTTGCTCAATCTCTTTTAGCCATTTATCAATAGTAGTATTGTTGTAATTATCGTCTGTAATTTCACTATGTTTAACAACGTGGCTATCTGCGGTCTTTGTTTCAGCGTTCCAATAAATAGGTATAGGCTTTAAACCGATTGCAATTAACTCTCTAAAAATACTAATATCCATCGTCTTCTTTTTTATGTAGCTTTTCGTGGCAAGGTGAACAAATAGAAATTAAATCAAACATAGGCTCATCAGTAACACGCTGGTATGTCAAATGATGTACTTGTGTTGCGGTATTTACTAAACACGCTTGGCAAAGATTTTTATCACGTTCCAATACTTTCAATCTTTTTTTTTGCCATTTGTCCGTCTTCAAATATTCTTTATAACGTTGCCACCATTCGCTAGATTTATCTTGCTGTTCTTTACGAAACTTTTCTGCTTCCGCTTCTTTTCTTTTAATATATTCGTCTTGCTTTAACTTAGAAAAGTAACTCCAAAGACTTCCATAGTGCTTTTCATCTTTTAGCTGATTAATTGAAGAAAGTTCCGCTTTGTCGTAGATGCCTATTTTTAAGGCTTCATCTTTTTTAATATTTTTTGAATTATCCCAACAATTAAGGCAAACATTTCTATAAATAGAAACGCCGTTTGACTGTGTTAATTCGTAAATTACTGTTTTAGGTTTTTTGCAGCATATACCTAAATTTTCTTTGAAGGTGTAAACGCCAAAGTTATAGCAATCGTTACAATAATAGCCGTATTGTATTTCAGTTTCTTTGTACTGAATGTTTTCGCTGCCGCAAACTGCACATTCTTTAGTCAATGATTCCATGATTAATAGCGGTTGTAAGGGTGGGGAATAATTTGTTTGTGATAGCTTCGGCTTCTTTTAATGCTGCAATAATGGATATCTCACCTTGCGCCGTTGTTACTTCAAATTGATGTATGAAGTCAATATACTTATCTTTTTTAGGGTGATAAATCCCTACACACGCACCAATAATACAAGCACTTGGAAAATCTTCCGTACGTTTTTCAAAGTCTTTCAACACTACTGATTTAAGACAATTTAATAACTCTTTATTAAAACTCATAGCAAATAAAAAAGCCCTTAACGGTTCGAGCTGGCACTCTCCCCGTTAAGGGCGTATTAAAATATTGATTAATGAGGTACTGCCAGATACCTATTTATGTTATAAGAACTGTTGCAAATATACTAAAAACTATCGAATATCCTGTAATACTTTTTCATAGCATAACCAAAAATCTTCTGGCGTTTTAACAAAAAAATAGTAACCTCCTGCCGCTATTTCCCGTGCTTGCTCTTTTAATTGGTCTGCTGACGCTTTGTCTGTACCTATCTTAATTTCAAATTTTACAGAACGTCCTTGAATGGTAGCGGTAACATCCGCCGTGCCTTTTCGGGTTGTAGACGGGATATATTTTTTTACTGTTAGTACTGTGCCGCTTTTTTGCTTTTCTGTTGCATCTACTAACCTGCCTGCACTACTTACCCTTGTGGCGTTTCCATTTTGCCAATTAATAGCGTTTACTATGTAGTTAGTAAGTCCATTGCTTTTTCTTATATCAGGGTACTTAGGTGGACTATAAAAGCCATCCTTATGTAAATTTGGAAACTTATTTTTACTCCATTCAATATGAATACTATTATACCGGTCCTTATGGTTCATTAGTTATTATTAAATTAGTTTTATTTTTTATTTGTCCGTTTAGATATTTTCTAAGAGTGCTTCTATTATATTTATAACTTTTTTCAGCTTGCATTATGCCATAATAATATATCCCATATTCGGTATCTAATAATATTTTAGAATTTTTTAGTAAAGATTCTGACATCTTTATTCTAGATTCTTTTGTTAATAACTTTCTTTTATCTCTTAATATTTGCAAAGTTTTTTCTGATTTTTTTCTTCCCCTACTAGATTCGCTAATTTTTTTTCTAGTCTCAATACTTATGTTCTTACTAGCATATCTTATTTTTTCTATAGATTCTTTTGTATGCTTATTCCCTGTATTTAATTCTCTTAAATATTGCTTTGTTTCTTCTGAATGTTTTTTACCTTTATTAGCAATGCTAATTTTTTTCTTTGTAGAATCAGACATAGCTGTAAAATTATCATCTTTTTTTGGTAATTTACAATTTAATCCTAGCTTGCTATTTAAAACATTATATAAATTTCCATAATAACACTCAAGTTCTAAAAGTTTATTACTTTCACATTCTGTAATTATTTCAAATTTATGTGCATCAACACCATATTTAATAAATGAATTGTAAAGTTTTATTTGTGCTTTGCAATGAAGTCTTTTATAAGAAGCCCATCTATTATCAATATCAACACTACTTCCTATATAAATCTTTTTAGAAGGGGATGTTATTTTGTATATTCCTATCATAATAAAAAAATAAAACCCGAAAGATGGACTAGGTAGAAGTGAGTATAACACTACTGTTACACTCGGCTAGTCCGCCTTTCGGGCGTTTGAAATATTTTTCTTTATTTATACACTTCTACCTGTATAAACTTTTACAAATATACAACATTCCCGTCAAACATTATACCTTTCTTTTGCTGTCATGTTAGAAGAGGGATTGTTGTTATTTTTTATACTTAGGCTCATAAAGTGCATATCCTTTAATTCTTGCAATATTTTGATTAAACTTATGCCAAATATTTTCGTTTAAGAACTCAAAATGCCCTGTACCTTTTTTAAATGCTTTAAAACGAAAATATGCAAATTCGTGCCACTTTCCAAACTCTAAATTTGCCTCACGATTACAAGTTTGATAAAGACTTTTTAAGCTATCATAATTATCACCATTAAGATAACATAATGCTTTAATAAAATCGTCTAAAATATCATTATTTCTATTATGGTACAAATTGACTGTAACCTCACCGCCGTAACCAACATTAAACAAATAAGGCATAATAAACTTTCTATTAACTAAATAATGGCTATTAGTTTTCCATCCCTCAACGCTATACCTATTATCGTGGTGGTGTTCTGTCAACTTATCAAATACTTCAATTAAAGCTTTATCCATACGCTGAGAGTTAGTACCGATAACTATATCAATCATTCGGTAAATATTACGCATTGTAAATGGTATTTCTGTTTGCTGCTCTACGAATTTATTAATATCTTCTTTTAACCCTTTGGTGGCATATTTATTCATATTCATTTTACTGAATATAAACTTCCACCCTGCTTTTTGTAAGTCTTTTTTAAATTCATTTTTAGTTTTTGGGGCATCTTTTTCAGTTATAGACATTCCTAATTTTGCGGAATAAAAACCGTTTGTAAGATTATTCATTTTAACGGCTGCTTGCAATTGCTCATCAAATATCTTTATTGCACCTGTGTAGCGATTAACTAAGTCACGAACAACATTATAAGACATAATACCGTTTTCCTGTTGCTCAAATTCTTCATCTAAAAAAAATCCATCAAACTCGTCTTTATTGCTTTCTCCTGCTTTCTTTATTCTTACTAATACAATCCCCGTATCTGTTGTGCGTTCTGCCTCACTAAAAACATTGCCTAAATATTCAAAGCTGCCATAATTTTCAATAATAGAAAACAATTCATCACGTTTATTTGAATATCTGTTTTTTATAGTTTCTTGATTACATATTGCAATAATATCACAACAAGGAGGAGCGATATTGTAGGCGTGTAAAATATGGGTATCAGCATTTGAAAAAGGGGGATTCATTACTATCATATCTATATGGCTAATCATATCGCTAGTGGTTGTCATAAAATCATCCGAAATTACTTTACACTTAGTCTTTAAAATCTTAGCAAGTTCTGGGTGTCTTTCTGCTGCAATTACTTCTTTTGCGCCATTCTGTAAAAGATAGCTAACAATATTTCCGCTTCCTGCGGACGGTTCTAGTATAATCTTATTTGTAAAATCATAACCGTTAATCATACGGTCTATAACTTCATTTGGGGTCGGGTAAAATTCTTTGTCAAACATTTTTTTTATTTTATATCTTGTATTAAAATTTCCTCCCCATTTAATTTTGCATCAATAACTTCTTCTATCAATGCCCTAAAGTCGGGGGCTAATAAAACTATCTTTTCTTGAATAGCAGGTACGGCAAATACATCGCTTTCCCATTCACGGCGGCAACCGTTACGAATTTCGGGGGTGAAGTGTCGACAAGTAATAAAATCATTGTAAATCCAATCAATTTTACTTTCGTAACGTTTACCCATTGTTTCTAGTAGGCTGTCTTTTTTCTCACGCTGCAAGTCCTCAAAACATTCTTTTGCCATTCGTAGGTAGTGCAATCCGAGTACTATGTTATTTTGCATAGAGCGAAATGTTTAGTTTCTTTTGATATTGCAAGTCATACTTAAGTCTTAGGTTTTCGTGACTAAGTATAACAGCTTCTTTTTTCAAATCTTTAATACGTTCTAATAATTGTTTATTTAAATCTATTAGTCCGCTATAATCTAAGGTTAAGTTATCAGTAATCTCTAAGGCTTGTTTGATAGCGTTCATATCTGTTAGCACTATACTATCTCTGGCCTCTATTAACTTCATAATCCTTTGCCGCCCGTTTATTACCGTTGTGTGGTCACGGTTTCCAACTTCTTTACCTATTACATTCAAAGGAAAGTGATAGTAATAGTGAGCGAAGTAAAAATAGTAATGTCTAACTTTAACTAATTGCGCCTCCCGTGATTTGCATTTAATTAGCTTAATCGGGGTGTTGAAAATGTCGCAAATGTCTTGCAATAACTTGTCTGTTGTAGTATATATTTTCATAATTTAACACATTAAAGGGTCAATAGTTGCCGCCCACTCCCAGGAAAAGAAGGTAGTGCTTAATTGTTTCTTTCTAAAAACAAGCGGTTTTTTTGGAAAATTATTATCTTTCATTAGTTTACTCATTGCTACCGAGCCGATGCCTAATTCTTTACGCATTTCGGAGTAAGTTAAATAGCTACAATTATCTAAATAAAACTGTCTTTGTTCTTGTTCTGTCATAAAGTTGTAAAAATGTGGCTGCTACGTTGTGGTGGTAGCAGCCTGTTCTTAAAAATGGTTACATCAAAAAGGAAGGTCTCCGCTTGCATCATCTACTATTGCTACCGTTGCCGTTGCCTGCTGTGTAGGGGCTGATGTAGCGGTCCCAATATTGGAGCCGTCTGCTTTACTTCCAAGTAGTTCAATATTATCTACTCTAAGAACTAAGCTACTAACTTCTTTACCTTCTTTATTGGTGTACGTTTGCATACCAATATCGCCATAAACTAAAACCTTAGTACCTTTCTTTAGATAGTCTACTATTGCGGTCTTTTCACTCCATCTACTACACTTTACCCATAACGTTTGCGGTTGGTCTTTACTTCCAACTGCCACGCCAATATTGAACTCCAATACTTTCTTTCCTGCGGCATCTTTTATGACGGCATCTGCGCCAAGATTGCCTGTAAATGTTGCTTTATTCATAATTATAAATAAACAGATTACCTCTGTTGGGGGTTATGTTGTTGAATGTATAGTGTAATATCCTCCCACATCTCAATAGGTATCGCTACGGATTCAATAAATGGGTAGTGCGTGCTGTCGGTAAATACTACGCTAGTGTCTGTTATTAATAGCGATAGTGTAGGGTTTAATTCCGTTGTCGCCATTGGTTATGTTTTAATTGTTCCTGTGGCGTTAAATACTCCTGCTCGGTATTATCTAATGATAGGTTTCGTTTTAATGTCGGGGCTTCCATAGCTTCTAACTGTTTCAACCTACTATCTAAATCATTTACGCAATCTTTAAGAAGTAAATTATCTTCTGTTAGCTTGTCGATTACTTTTGTAAGCAATTCTTTTTCGGACGGTAGTTGAACGTGGATACTTTCGAACGGGTTACCGTTAAAACTTTCCAATATCACCCTAAATCCTTCGGCGGAAACACCCCACACATTGTTACTAAGGTGTTGTAATAATTCTTTACTTACTTTCATTTTAATTTACTTATTATCGTTGCGTTTAATTACTTGCCATACTCTGCAACTAAAGTATGTGCAAGTTTGTTTAGTGGTGCTAGTAATTCGGGGGGAGTGTCTAAGTTAATTATATCCCTTATTACTGTCTTAAATAGTGGGTGTGTTAAAGGGCATTTTAACTTCTTTGCACTTTCAAAGTTAATCCGCATTTCACGGGCTTTGCTGCTATATATCTCGTGCAAGTCTTTGTCTATTGTAGTACTCATACTCTAACTGTTCTATTTGTTCGGGTGAATATTGTTTACTCAATTCAATCTTTGCCGCCCATTTACTTTGTTCTTTTCGTGGTGGTCTGCCTGTTGGCATATCGTCTAAATATTGCGATATAATTTCTTCTTGTAGTAGTTGCATTTTGTTTAATTTATGGGTGCAGCCTAATAACTGCACCCTGTGAAAATTATAGAGGATAAGCAGCGTTTACTTCTACTAACTGCTCGGTTGTCAATTCACATTCAGTAGTTAAGAACGTGAAGAAACTAACATCGCTATTTGGCAACGTTGCGCCTATTTTAACTCCTTCTAAGGCTTGCTTATACTTTGCTTCGGTTAGCTTCTTTTTAGCCACTATTTGCTGCTGTGGTGCTTCTAC
>Ga0114964_10003182_pt1 | contig 11187 bp, 8 predicted proteins | sample C_131016_MF_Meta_FD_92638 | JGI IMG/M metagenome (GOLD analysis project Ga0114964, IMG submission 92638) | Freshwater microbial communities from Lake Croche, Canada to study carbon cycling - C_131016_MF_MetaG | ecosystem: Environmental > Aquatic > Freshwater > Lake | place: Lake Croche, Canada... | reverse complement strand
GCTATTGACGAATATGCACATGAAGTTAAAGCTAAATTCTTAAGCCTAAAAGATCAAATTTATAGTTATCTTAATAAATAGATTTTCGATGTAAAAATTAAAGCACACCGTGAAGTGTGCTTTAATTTTTTATTGAAAATAGGCATTTAATAAATTCATCGCAGCTGCAAAAGGAGATATTTCATCTTTTTGAACTGCTTTTTTATTTTCTTCAAGTAGTTTAATGATTTTGGGATGGTTATAAAAATTAGATTGAAGCTGATTATTTATGGTTTCCAACATCCAAAATTGGTTTTGTTCGTGTCTTTTTTGTTCAAAATAATGATTGTCTTGCACCAATATTTTGTATTCAGAAATGTTTTTCCAAACATCGGCAATACCCTCTTTTGTATAGGAACTACAGGTAGAAGCAGTTGGAATCCACCCCGATTTTTTGGCTGGAAATAAATGTAAAGCTCTATTAAATTCCGCTTTAGCTAATTTTGCTTTGTTAATAGTATCGCCATCGGCTTTATTTATAACAATAGCATCTGCCATTTCCATAATTCCTCTTTTAATCCCTTGTAATTCATCACCTGCTCCCGATATTTTTAAAAGCAGAAAAAAATCAACCATGCTGTGAACTGCGGTTTCACTTTGACCAACACCTACAGTTTCGATGATAATAGTATCGAATCCAGCAGCCTCACATAAAATAATTGTTTCTCGAGTTTTTCTTGCAACACCACCCAAGGTTTCCCCAGAAGCACTAGGCCTGATATAAGCATTTTCATCTTTAACCAATTCTTCCATTCGAGTTTTATCTCCCAAAATACTACCATGAGAAATCGTGCTGCTGGGATCGACTGCCAAAACAGCCACTTTTTTTCCTAAAGAAGTTAAATACTTTCCAAAAGCTTCAATAAATGTACTTTTTCCTACACCAGGAACTCCTGTAATTCCAATTCTAAAAGATTTATTAGCATAAGGCAAACATGCTTGTATAATAGCATTAGCCTTCTCTAAATGGTCTGGATTGGTACTTTCTACCAAAGTAATAGCCCTACTTAAAGCAGTTTTATTGTGAGTTAAAATACGGTCAATTAACTCCTGTGCAGAAGGTTGTTTCCGGCGCATCTTCTGAATCACCTCTACAGACGAAGTGCTCATGTTTTGCGGTGGATGGATCCCGTCTTTTTCTGTTAAAGCTGATTTTATAGAATTTGTTTCCAAGTAATTAGTTTTCGAATAACAAATTTACACAAAAAAACGCATTATATTAATAACTTCAGTAGTCTTAATTAAATGCGCTATTTTGTTTTGTTATTTCTATAAAACTCCCAAGGCAAGCATGCACTCTTTCATAGACTGGTAGGTTCTTTCAATATCATTATCCAATCCAATTGAAAAACGAATTAAACCATCGGTAAGTCCCATTTCCTTTTGCTCTTCCTGAGGAATTTCAGATGATGTTGAGGTTCCAGGTGCACTGAATAAGGTTTTATAAAATCCTAAACTCACAGCTAAATAGCCAAGATTTTTTTCTTGCATTAACTCCATTAACTCATTGGCTTTATCAATACTTCCAGCATCAATTGTCATCATACCACCAAAACCATATTCAGGATTAATCATGGTAGCATATAAAGTATGACTTGGATGACTTTCCAATCCAGGATAAACCACTTTTAATCCGTCTTTTTCAAATTTTGTTGCCAAATACATAGCATTATAACTGTGTTGTTTCATTCGAATATGAAGCGTTCGCAAGTTTTTCATTACCGATGCCGATCGCAAACTATCCATCGTAGGTCCAAGTAGCATGCTAGCACCTGAATTTACATCTTTCAAACTATTAATAAATTCTCTCGAAGCACAAGTAACACCACCAACAGTATCGCTACTTCCATTAATGTATTTGGTCAAACTGTGAATCACAATATCTGCCCCTAAAGAAATTGGTGCAACCGATAAAGGAGAAAACGTATTGTCTACTACTAATTTTAAATTGTATTTTTTAGCGATTTTTGCCAAACCAGCAATATCTGCAACTTCTAGTAAAGGATTACTTACTGTTTCACAATACAAAACTTTGGTATCTGGAGTAATTGCTGCTTCTACAAGATCTAATTTAGTGATGTCTACAAACGTTGTTTTAATACCAAATCGTGGCGTGAAGTTCTTTAAAAAAGCATAGGTTCCGCCATAGATGGTTCTACTTGAAATAATATGATCACCAGCACTACAAAGTTGTAAAAGAGTAGGAGTAATGGCTCCCATTCCAGATGCAGATACATTAGCAGTTTCGGTTCCTTCCATTGCTGCAAGGGCTTTATCAAGATATAAATTACTCGGAGAAGAATGACGGGAATATAAGTAACATCCTTCGGCATTTCCTTCAAAAGTATCAAACATCGTTTTGGCAGAAAGAAAAGTATAAGTTGAAGAATCGGATATAGAAGGGTTTACGCCTCCAAATTCTCCAAAATATTGTAAGTCTTGTATTTTATCTGCGGGGTTGAATTTTTCCATTTTTTAAGTTTGTTGTTTGTTGTTTATTGTTTATAGTTTGTGGTTTATTATAGTTCAAAATTGATTAATTTTAGAATTAAAGTCAATATTATTATGATTATTTAGAATTAAAATCTATTTAAGTTATATTATTTAGAATTAAAATCTAAATTTGTATTAATTATATTAGAATGTTAGAAAAACTATCGGAACCCTCAAGACCTAAACCCAAAACCTAGAACCCAAAACCCAAAATGGACGCTATCGATAAAAAACTCCTACAATTATTACAAGCAGATACTAAGAAAACCACCAAGGAACTTTCTTTAAAGTTGAATCTTTCGGTGACTGCCGTTTACGAACGGATAAAAAAATTAGAACGGGAAGGAATCATTGATAAATATGTAGTTTTATTAAATCGGAATAAAATTAATAAGGGCTTCGTGGTTTTTTGCCATTTAAAATTATTGCAACATACCAAAGAATTCATCAATCAATTTGAAAAAGAAGTAGTCAAATTAGATGAAGTTTTAGAATGTTTTCACGTAAGTGGGGATTACGATTACATTCTAAAAATTTGTGTAAAAGATATGGAAGAGTACCGCGAGTTTATGGTTACCAAATTGACTACTTTGCAGCATATTGGCAGTACGCATAGCACTTTTATGATTGGGGAAGTGAAAAACACTACTGCTTTTACAGTATAAAAAAATCTCTATTACCAAAAGAAATTCGTTTTTTCAAAACTTTTAAGTATGATTTGGGTACCAAAAAAAAGCATTTGAAAATTATAAATTTCAAATAAAGTATAAATTTCTTTATTATAAATTGATTTTTTTTCTCATAAAAATGCCCCAAATAGTGTCTAACTTTTTGGGGCATGTTCAATTTCTTGGAGTTTTAAAGTTTTATTTTTTGACTACTAGTCTAAATCCTTCGCCATGTATGTTAAGGATTTCAACGTTTGGATCTTCTTTTAAATACTTACGTAATTTGGCAATGTAAACGTCCATACTTCTGGAAGTAAAGTAATTATCGTCTCTCCAAATTTTAGTAAGAGCTAATTCTCTCGGCATCAAATCTTCTACATAAACTGCTAACATTTTCAGCAATTCATTTTCTTTAGGAGATAATTTAATTGGCTCGTTTCCTGGGAAATTAAGAAAACGCAGTTTGGAATTCAAATGAAATTTTCCAATTTGAAATTCGAATTGTACATTTTCTGGCTTAACTTCAGAAGATTTACGTTGCATGATCGCTTTAATTTTCATTAACAATACTTCCGAATCGAAAGGTTTGTTAAGATAATCGTCGGCACCAACTTTGTATCCTTTAAGAACATCTTCTTTCATGGTCTTAGCCGTTAGGAAAACGATAGGAACTTCTTTATTTTTATCCCGAATTTCTTTTGCAAGTGTATATCCATCTTTATATGGCATCATAACGTCTAAGATGCACAAATCGAAGGTGTCTTTTTTGAATTTTTCAAAACCTTCCATACCATTTTTAGCCAAAGTAACGTCGAAGTCGTTTAGCATAAGGTAATCTTTAAGAATCGCTCCAAAATTTTGGTCGTCTTCTACTAATAGTATTTTTTTGTTTTCTGTTTCCATAATCTTTTAATTTATCAATGGTATTTTAATAATAAACGTACTTCCTTTTCCTTTTTCGCTTTCCACGAAAATTTGACCATTATGGTCTTCGATAATTCTTTTAACATAGGATAAACCTAGTCCGTGACCTTTTACATTATGTAAATCTCCAGTATGCTCGCGATAGAATTTTTCGAAAATTCTTTTTTGAGCAGCTTTTGTCATTCCGGCTCCTTGATCTTTAATTTTAATGAGAATAAAATCATTTACATTCTCGGTGTATATATCAATAACTGGATTTTCGGGTGAATATTTTATTGCGTTGTCTAAAATATTGACTAATACATTGGTAAAATGAACATCATTTAATAAAACGGAAGTTCTATTAGCATTAAAATGTGTTGTTATTTCACCTTGTCGGTCTTCAATAATTAGATGAACGTGCTCTATAGCATCTTCTATTACTTGTTGTACGTCAAGCGATTCTTTAGCGATGTCCAATTCTTTTTTCTCTAGTTTGGATATTCTAAGAACGTTCTCAACTTGGGCATGCATTCTTTTATTTTCGTCTCGAATCATTTGTAGATAACGTAAGACTTTTTCTTTATCGTCAATTACCTTTGGATTTTTAATGGCGTCTAATGCTAAATTGATAGTTGCAATAGGCGTTTTGAATTCGTGGGTCATATTGTTTATGAAATCGGTTTTGATTTCTGAAATTTGACGTTGTTTTATTAATTGGTGCAAAGCGTTGGCATAAGCAATAATTATTATTAATGTAAAAATTATCGACAATAAAGTAATTCCAAGAATTTCAGAGAATAAAAATTTCTTTTTTTGCGGGAATGTAACCAGCAACATGTATTTGTTATTTCCATCATTATCAATAAAAACGGGAATTGAATAGGAAGAATATTTGTCGTAGGAAAAATGTTCTGATTTTATTTTGGTTGCAAGACCATTACTGTATATGTCAAATTCAAATGGGGTTTTTACACCATATTCTGTTAATTCGTTTTCGAGTAACTTTTGAATCATTTCTTTGGATACACGATCTTGAATGGAATAATTAGCCGCAATATCTTTGTAAGCAATTTCAAATTGAGCGCTTTCTAACAAATCTAAACTTCCTGATTTCTCTATAGTTAAATCGGGTGTGATTTTGTTTTGCATTCCCGAATTATCCAAAGAATTAGTATTGAAAATCTCTGTCTTTCGTTTTGCAGTATAGTTTTTAATTTTAATACTGTCTGTTTTTTTATCAAAGAACGTTGAAAATATATCGTAATCTTCCGATATGATACTATTAGAATAGATTATCGTTTCGTTGGTTTTAGCATTTCTTTGGTAATAGCCATATTCTAACAAATCATTTTTTAGAGGTGCTTTACCAGTGCTGTCTTTTAATTTTTTGTATTTGCTGTAAAAAGTATATTCCTCTTGCTTTTGCAGTTTTTGTGAAACATTTCCTAAAACTTGTTTTACATGAAACCGAAACTGTTCTTCGTTATTTTCTAAAGAGGTATTGAACCAATATACTTGCACAAATATGATTCCTAAAAGGGACAAACTCATTAACAGGACCAACAATCTAAAAACAAACTTATTCATTATTCAAATTTACTATTTTAACATTTATTCTGTTAATCTATTAACCAAACATTAACATTGTACATTTTAATTATTGATTTTTCAATAAATCAAGTATTGTGTCCGATTGAATTTTAGTCTGCTCAAAATTTTCATTAGTAATAATATATTGGCTTCTAGCAATTCGTTCTTCATCAGAAATTTGGTTCTTTATTCGCTGAAGAACTTTCTCTCTAGTTGTTCCATCTCTTTCTAAAACTCGAGCAATTCTAGTTTCTAGTGGAGCAGAAATAGTTATAATGGCATCACAATCTTTATAACTTCCACTTTCAAATAGTATTGCAGCTTCTTTAATAAGGTACGGAAAATTTTTGTTATTTCCTACCCATTGTTCAAAATGTTTTTTTACAGCTGGATGTACTATAGCATTGAGCTGGTTAAGTTTTTCGGGATCATTAAATACAATGGATGCTAATTTTTCTCTATCTAAAGAATCGTTTTTAGTTGTAACCTCTTTTCCAAAAACAGAAACAATTTGACGAATTATTTCGGGAGATGCCATTACTTTCTTTGCTTCTACATCTGAAATATATACTGGAATACCTTTGGATTGAAAATAATTAGCAACAGTAGTTTTGCCACTTCCTATGCCACCAGTTAAGCCTATTATCTTAGGTTTTTTTGGCACTTCTACTTCTTGATTTACATTAACAGGAGCTGATTTTGAAATTGGAGGAATGATTTCATTTTTTTCTATTATTATTTCTGTTTGTTTTTGACTTTCATCATTAGAATTAACTTTAAAAAACAATTCTGGAAATGCAACTTCAGGTTTTTGATTTTGAATATTTATTTTAAAAAATGATTTTAAAAATCCAAATCCATAACCAAAAAATTGTTTCCAAACCGCCACAATAGATAGTAATCCAATTAATGGATTTTTGTTTTGAATGCTAGAAACAATAAAAATTATAACAAAATATAGGAAATACAATTTTAAAGCCCAATCGAATAGAGCAAAAAGCAATACAAAAGATACAATAAATCCCATTACAAATAATGAAGGAAACCAATAGGTTATCTTGCTGTATTCGGGATACCATGAATTTAAAATTGGTCGTGCTTTTCCAAACTTAGATACTTGAATGCTAAATTTGTCCCAATCAATTCTTCGCTTATGATAAACAAAAGCAGAAGTAAATAATCTAGTTTCATAACCTAATTTCCATAATCTTATGGATAAATCAGGATCTTCTCCAGGATGAATGTTTCCGAAACCTTTAGAATCGATATAAGCTTTTTTGGAAATTCCCATATTGAAACTTCTTGGTTGAAATATATTTAGTTTTTCAGAACCACCTCGAATTCCTCCTGTAGTAAGAAAAGAAGTCATGGCAAAATTTATAGCTTTTTGAATGTTAGAAAAAGATTTCAAAGCTTTATCCGGACCTCCAAAGCAATCTACATAATTGGATTTAAGTTCTTTTTCTACTTCATTTAAATATTGGCTTGGAATGATACAATCCGAATCGAAAATAATAAAATAATCTCCTTTGGCTTTTTGCATTCCGTAATTTCTAGAATCTCCTGGTCCAGAATTAGTTTTAAAATAGTAGGATATTTTTAAAGTACTTGAATATTTAGAAACTATCTCTTCACAAGTAATAGTGGATCCATCTTCTACAATTACAACTTCATATTCATTGGTGTAATTAGATTGAAGCAAACTTTCTAGCAGTTCGTTTATTTCATCGGGTCTGTTGTAAACAGGAATAATAATGGAAAAATACATTGGGAAAAAATTTTAACAAATATACTCTTTCTTAAAAATAAAAGTCCTGCCGAAGCAGGACTTTTAATAAAAAAATATAAAATTGTTATTTATTCTTTAATCACTTTAATAGTTTTAACTTGATCATCTGAAGTTACTTTTACTAAGTAAGTTCCAGTTGAAAGTTGTGACATATCTATTTGACCTTGATTTTCATTCATAGTTTTAACTAACATTTCTTGTCCTAATAAATTAATCACTTGAACTTTAGAAATATTTTGAGAGTAAGATAAATTTAATACATCTTTAACTGGATTTGGATAGTAAGTAAAAGTAGCACTATCAAAATTAGCATTTGCTAACGAAGCATCGTAAGTAGATATTTGAAACTCACAGCTTGTATCAGTTGGTGCTAAACTACTATATTTCCAAACCCCAATATATAATGTACTACCTGGAGTTTGAGCGGTTATATTTAATAAAGACATATTTCCAATTCCACTGTCATCATCACATCCAATTGAAGTTAATGCACCACATGTTCCAGTAAAGGCAACCACTACAGTATCAGTCATGCTGTTTGTAACAGCAGCTTGAGTTTCAATAGTTAAGCTGCCAGAGGCTGGTACAACCACAGAGTACCATGCATCGGCATTAATATTACCTTGACAAGTAGGAGTAATACCGGCTGTAGTAGTAGCGCCATATAAAGTACCAACTTGCGGACTATCACTAAAAACACCACCTGGAGTTAATGCTACAGCATTAATACATGCATCATTTGTTGGCGGAGTAGGCGGAGTTGTAAATGTAATTGTGATCCAATAACTACTGGATGTTAAAGTACAATTAGTTCTTACATGGAAATAATAAGTTGTTAAAGGGGATAATGCAGTAGCATTATAATTCAATGAAGTAGTTGTTGTTCCTGCAATAGTAGGATCTGTAGCTACTTGATCTAAAACATATTCGTATCCAATTAATGAAGAAACCGAAGCTCCCCAAGATAAATTTGCACTTGAGTAAGTAACTCCTGAAACCGTTACTGGATTCGGTTCAATACAACTTGGAAGTGGTTCCCAAATTACATCATCAATTAAAACACTATTTCCAGGTACGCCTGTATGTCTGAAAGCTAGAACTTCATTAGCACCAGGAGCTGTTCCTAAAATAGCAGAAAAGGAATCGTAAACGGTTGTAGATGTTGTTGTAAACGTTTGTAATCCAACAAAAGTTGTAGCATCAGAAGAGTTAGTTAAATAACCAACTTCCACATTTCCACCTACACTGAAATTACCTCTTGCTTTAAAACGAAGTCTATGAGAGCCATCGCCTGCATTGGATACTGGTATCATGGAAACTACACCTAAATCAGTTGCACTCCAACTAGCAATATATAAATTATTAGGTGCTGAACTTGCTGAAGCAGATGCTTGAACAAAAGCACTTCCTCCAGTTCCTACTTTAGCCCAACAAGCTGGAAAAGCAGCATTGTCATCAAAGCTCTCACTAAAATCAGTTACAGGAACACACAATGTTGCAAAACTAGCTACAGAACTCCATGAAGAAATATCAGTAGCACTACAAATGGAATGAATCCAAACATAGTAGTAGGTACCAGGAGTTAAAGATAATAAATCTGTTGAAGTTACACCAGGTCCCTCACCTGCAGTTGCAGGATCCGAAAATGATGGAGCAACATTGGATGTAGATAAATAATATTCATAACCAAAAGCTGGATTAGTAATTGAAGCAGTCCAAGAAATAGTAGCAGAGGTTGTAGTAATATTAGAAGTTACCAAATTAGTTGGTGCTATACAAGTTGGTGGAATTCCACATATTACATAGCGTGTTCTACAAATGTTTTCTGCACCACATGCTCCATCATCTAAACTTGTATAAAACCAAATATCTCCAGAAACAGTTGAAACCCAAGAAACACTTCCAGTTCCGAAAGTTTCAGCAGTTGCACCAGAATCTGTACTTATTGTAACAATATCTGTTGGAACAGAACTTCCAAAAGTATAAGTCTCTCCTGCTACAACAGTTACTACCGAATATTCACTATCGTAGCCACAAGTTGTAACATTATTATGAGTTAAACCATCACAAACAGGAATTGAATAAATATTTGATGGGTACTGACCATTAACTGAAGTTAAACATTGTGCCGATATCCAGGAGGTAAATCCTAGCATTAGCAATAAAAAAGTAATTTTTTTCATATTTATTAAAATTAAAAATTAATATAGTGTAAAGTTACAAAAAAAAACCCAAAATATTAATTTTGAGCTTAATTTTTGTAATAAAATAAGGGTTTTTTAAATTTCAATTAAACATTTGTTAAAAAACCTAACCTATACTCGGTATAGCAACCATTTCATTAGTATCCGCTTCATAATCTACTCCCTCAAATCCAAATCCAAATAAATTTAAGAAATCTTGTTTATATCCTGCTAAATCTCCAATTTCTGGTAAAGTTTCGGTGGTAGCTTTAGTCCATAAATCGGCAACTTTTTCTTGTACATCGTCACGCATTTCCCAATCGTCTATTCTAATTCTTCCGTTAGCATCCGTTGGAACCTCTTTGCCTGTGTATAATCTTTGGCTATACAAACGTTGGATTTGCTCAATACAACCTTCGTGAATTCCGTCGGCTTTCATAATTTTATACAATAATGAGATATACAATGGAATAACAGGAATAGCTGAACTTGCTTGAGTTACCAAAGCTTTGTTAACTGATACATAGGCTTTTCCGTTAAGATCTTTTAAAGAATCGGTAATAGTAAATGCAGTAGCTTCCAAATGGTCTTTGGCTCTTCCGATGGTACCTTTTCTATAAACTGCTTCGGTAACCGATGGCCCTATGTAAGAATAAGCTAAAGTAGTTGCTCCAGGAGCCAACAAATTAGCGTTTTTTAAATCATGCATCCACATAGCCCAATCTTCACCACCCATAACTACAACAGTGTTATCAATATCTTCCTGATTAGCAGGCTCTATAGAAACTTGCGTTATATTACCAGTATGAAAATCAACCGTTTTGTTTGTAAAAGTAGATCCAATAGGTTTTAAAGTGGAACGGTGCAAAACACCTGATTCTGGGTGCATTCGCACTGGAGAAGCCAAACTATAAATAACTAAATCTATCTGACCCAAATCGGCTTTAATAGTGTCTATAACTTGTTGTTTTACTTCTTTTGAAAATGCGTCTCCATTAACACTTTTAGCATACAAACCAGCTTTTTTTGCTTCATTTTCAAATGCTGCCGAATTGTACCATCCAGGAGATGCAGTTTTTCCTTCTGTTGGTGGTTTTTCAAAGAAAACGCCAATAGTAGCAGCACCACAACCAAAAGCACTAGAAATTCTAGAAGCTAATCCAAATCCTGTAGATGCGCCGATAACCAAAACTCGTTTGGCACCAGCAATAGGTCCTTTGGATTTTACATATTCTATTTGATTTTTAACGTTTTGTTCGCAACCTTTTGGATGGGCTGTTAAACAAATAAAGCCACGCATTCTTGGTTCTATAATCATAATTTGAAAAGTTTCTTGTTTAGGATTTGTATTTTTATTATCATAAAAACAGCAAACAAATATAATTCTATTTTTTAGTTAAGCAATTCCTTGGCGTGATTTAATGCCGAATCGGAAATAGTAGATCCCGAAAGCATTTGTGCAATTTCTATAACTCGCTCCTCTTTACTAAGCAATTTCAATTAGGATTGCGTTTGATTT
>Ga0114964_10003180_pt1 | contig 11189 bp, 8 predicted proteins | sample C_131016_MF_Meta_FD_92638 | JGI IMG/M metagenome (GOLD analysis project Ga0114964, IMG submission 92638) | Freshwater microbial communities from Lake Croche, Canada to study carbon cycling - C_131016_MF_MetaG | ecosystem: Environmental > Aquatic > Freshwater > Lake | place: Lake Croche, Canada... | reverse complement strand
CTGCTCAATCCAGCATTACTAACATTACCATTGCTATTAAAAAATCTAAAGAACTCACCAACAAAATTTTCCCAAGCAGCGGCTCTGCTCTTAATCTCAGGGTCAGACTTTGTACTAATGAAATCTATTATAGCACCATTAAAGAGTGGTGATGTGACCTGATTTATTATAATATCATACCCGAATGCAACTGGGTCTTCATTATCACCAAAAGTTTGAACAAAGGATCCTAGATGTATATCGTCTGGTATATAACCAGTACTTGTAATATCAGGTAACGGGTTAATCCCATCAAGCGCATGTATAAAATCATATTGTCCTACACTTGTTGTATTGTTATCAAAACTCTCATGTGATTTCCTACCAATATCAAGTTTGAATACAGGTGTTGTTGGTTGAATTTTAGATTTATCAACTATATTAAAATAAGGGTCCTTATTTTTTGGCATTGTCCCATACTCAGCATTTTGACCAGTATCTGGATTTATAACACCATTTATAATATAATAGTCGTCATCAATCACACTATAACCAACCTCTCTATCAAATATTATATCCTGACCTATTTGATTAGACCTACTAGTATGGTATGCCGCATAGTTTGGTGTTATATTATCAGGGTAGTCTCCTGCTTCAACTGGAAGTCCAGTTATTGAGTTTACTGACTGAGTTCCTTTAACATAGAAAGCCTCTTGTGGTGTGAAACCTGGTATGGCATTACCTTGATTGGTCTTAACCGGAACCATTACACTTGATGGTGTATTTGATGGTTGCATAGTTCTATAGGTACCTCTTGGTGGAAGTGTATTGAGTGGTAGGTTTAATAGGTTACCTCTATCATCAGATATATTAAATGCCATTTTTAGTATAGTTTTTATTATATATTAATTTTTCAACTCGTTATGCTGAGAAATCACTAAAATGTGCAATCTTATTACCGCCCTGTGCATTTAACTGAACTGCGTATGAGGCAAGATGTTTTCCACCTGTTGAATAGCTGAAGGCTGTTGAAAGTCCATTTTGTCTTTCTTGTATTAATATCCTAGCCAATGCACCCGAGTCTTTAGTTCCACCGTCATATGCTTTTTTAGTAATTATATAAATACCCTTAAAGTACGCTTCTCCATTCCAAACAGCATAGGCAAAATGGAATAGGAGTCTACCATCAGATTTTATTAAATCTAGAAGTGATTTATCAGTTATATATCGATTCACAAACTTATTGAATAGCTTCAGCTGCATATTCGCACACAGTTGAAACAATTTAGACTTAAATGGTCCTGCTGGTGGTATGTAATTTAGATACCAAGCATGTCTATTTTGTGAAATAGCGGCCCTTTTATCTTCATCTATGGCTCCCCAGAAAGCATCAAACTCCGCAGTTCCCTTGGCGGCATCTTGTTTTCTATCAATACCAAACATAGTTTCACCGGATGTTTTATAACCTGAATACTTAACTGGGTCTTTAAGATATAAATCAGGTGGATCATAACCTCCTTCAAGATTTGCAATAACAATTGTGCATATATCTGTCCAGTTTGTTGTCTCTTTACGCAATAGTAAATACCCACCCTTATTCGTAATACTACCCGACGCAGCACCACCTGTTATCGCAGGTGTTCCATTATCTGGGTAACCACCTGGATTGTCATGAGTTCCTCTTGTCCCACTATTACCCTTATTGACAGTTACCAATTCAGATGCCAGCTCATCAACTGCCAGTTCTAATTCTCTCTTAACCAGTGATACTCTTTGACTCACTGCACCATCCATATATCTAAATTCTATATCAACTATTATCCAATCACCTGACAAACGGTTGTTAACCATAGATGAGGCGGGCGTGGATGAGTTTGAACTTAGAAATATCTTAATCTTTTGAAACCTATAAATATTATAGTTTGGACTAGGTAGTTGTAGTTCCAATGATATCTTTTGACTCTCATATATATTTCTATTATTATGTATTTTTGAATAGTTATAGTTCTTGTGCATGTTATCACTATCTATCTTACCACCATAAACATAGTTAACATTGGATTTATAAAATGACTCATCTTGTGGAGCACCCTTTAATATAATTGATTTATCAGAATTGTTATTCATCGAATCAACATTAAACTTTAATAATGACTTGTCATTAGTATTATAATACTTTAATATATCAGTATAGCCATGCTCTACAGCAACCTCTGTTGCATTATTGACTATTCTAAATGATGTGAAGTAGTTATTCTGTCCTTCTAATGCAGCATCATTAGTTAAAAATAGATTAGATAAGTCCTTCTCACCAGCTACCTTCAATATTCCCTCCATACCAGTATTTGACACCCCTATCTCATTATCTATATTTCTCGATAATTCCTTCTGTATATCAACAAAGTTAAGGTTGTAATATAAGTCAACATTACCTGCTACAAATGAGTCATCGGATATGTAAGCACTATCTATAACATCTAATATAAAGTCATATGGTCTTTTACCCAAATTCAACCAATTCATCTTATCATTTGTCTCAGTGATATTAGTATTGAAGCCTAATCCTATTTCTTTACATACATCTTGAAGGGTTTTATTACTTGTTGAGCCCGAGTATGATTTAAACTTCTTAAAATACAAACCATCGACATCAAGTATTGAATCAATTATCATTAATCCATCATTATTCGTAAAGCTTCTTATTTTAAACTGTATATAAACTGGTTTCAGTTGTTCTGATCTAGAATTAAGGAATAATGTGATTTTAGTATCATCTAATGGGAATCCCTTATCTTTCATTACACCAATAACATCTGTAAATGAGAGTCTCATCGCAGGTAGTATACCATCGTAATAAACTGATACATATTGTAAGCCACCAGTATCAATTTGAATACCGTTATACCATACGACTGGTACATACCCTAACCCGCTTATTACCTCATCCGCATATGCTTGATTATCTGGTGGTGTAGTTATCTGAATCTCTTGTGGTTGTATAGTGGTCTTAAATAGGTTAACTATACCACCGGTTGTAATATTATTCTTTTGTGTATCAGAAGCAGTCTTAGAGTCATTCTGAGTTGCAATGTCACCACGGCTAGTTTCTTGTGGCACAGGTTGCCCTGGGGCTAGAGTTGTAGTCGTAGTCGTAGTACTAGTTGTAGTGGTTGTAGTTGGCATGTCTTATTTATTAAAATAGTTTATTCTCCTACTTTATTGGTGAAATAGTTATCTTACCATTTGAATAAGAGATTGGACTTTGTGGTGTATCTAAGAATGTAGGTGCTATTTGATAATTATTCTCAACATAAGACACTCTATTTGGATCCTTAACATTTGATTTATTCTGATTAAGTAATGTTTTATTAGTCGCAGTAACTGTTACATCTACTTTGTATAAATCATATACCGCCGGTGGAACATAAAATATTACATCACCACTCATTATATTAAGTGGGTTATCAATATCATTCAGGTCCATAACCATATCAACATAATCAACATTATTGTAAAGTGATTTGCAGATATTATCCATTCTCATCTCATGATCCTGTGTAACATTAAATTTGAACGGGGTTACTCCAGTTTCAATTAAGTGAAATGTTGGTGCTATTAAATCATATAATCCACCTTGATTATCATCTGTTATTAGCGTTTTTATGTCATAAATTTCCATGTCATTATTATATTTTTTTCGCAACACCCGCAGCAATATTGTAATTCATACCAGATTTTGGCAAGCTCGCATTTACAGTCCCATCTGCATTGAGTGCCCAAGATCCCACTCTAACTGGGGTTGCTTTACTATCAGCACCAGTACTATAAATACTCTTATCTCCCGCAAATACAAAGTCGCCATTAAGACCAGGTAATGCGATTGTTTGTCCTGGTAAAAATGTTTTACCACCATCTGCTGAAACTCCCACTGCTTTCCCTTTGAGTGCATCTGGTGTAACTGATGCAGATCCTGATGTATATGTTGCTTCCGCGGCAGCTTGTTCAGATGAGCTATATGTCCTATTAGCAGCAGTAGAAACTTTATTCTGATCTATAGTATTTGCTGCATTATTTATATCAGTCTCATCAATAGTCATCTCTGCTTCTTGGAATGACTTTCTCTTCGCCACAAATGTTCTTGCTTTACCACAGGAAAACTTTTTAAATATTTCTTGTAAACCTATATTTCTAGCGCTTTCCATTTTAACTTTTAGCTTAATTGATGATGGTAGATCATTGAATGCTAGTACCTTACCTAGGGTAAGTTGAACGTCCTTAACTATCATATCACCTGATGAGAATATAGGTCTTCTTGGGTTGCCTACTGTAACATGCCATGGTCCTGATGGTGTACCTGTTAAAGAGTTAACTACACTTATAATTCTCAATTTATATTTACTTATAATACCCGCGATTGCTTTAGCACCAATCTTACCAATAAGATCCGCTATTCCTAGTTTAGCTTTATTTGCTTGCTTCTGGTCATTACCAGCCTTTTTAGCATCATCCTTTGTTGATGATGAGTTTCCTCCAAATAAATCAACTATCTTTGTACCAATTGCTTTTAGTGCGGATGATACCGCTGCTACAAAGGTAACTAATGCAGCTTTTAATCTGTTAGTATCACCACTACCAACATCATCTAAAAACTTCTTAAATGCACCAGTAGATTCACCTCGGAATTGAAATACTGATTCAGAAGTACCAAAAGAAAGTGCATTTGCTATAAGGTCATAATATACCGTAGTAGGATCAACACCATTTATAAACTTCTGCTCATACTCAACCTCAAAATCTATACTGTATATACATTTTAGTCCAGATCCAGCGGATTCTTTATCTAATGTGGCTCTTCTTTTAGATTCTCTAATTAAATTTGGATTACCTAGAGGAAGTTTTGTAGCATCTAGATCTGTTAATCCGAACGCATTAAATACTTCATATTGTAACCCTTCTGTGAAGCCAGGAAATGGCACAAGATTAGCACCTGCTGCTAATAAATTACCAAGCTTTCCACCTTTATTATCACCGACTAATACATCACCACCAATGTCATTTAATACACTCTTGAATGATGCTTCACCATTAGTCCATTCTTCATTATAAGTAACATCTATAAATTCTTTATTATCATCAACCCATGAAACTAATGTTGATATCGGTGTTCTATCTTTTACGGTGAGTAAGTCGTCCTCAACTGGAGCTTCATATCTTCTAGCTACTATTAATCTGTTGTTTGTATATACACCAAGCTTTCTAAGATATGCAAAGTCGGCATAAGAAAGTTTCATTGAAGGTATCTGACTAGTATAGTCAATTATTGATGAGGTTGATATATCAGAACTATAATCCTGATCATCACCACCTGCTGATAATTTAGCTAAATTAAATGAGGTATTATTATTATTATTACTATCTGATTTTCTTGAGAATAAGGATTGTATGTTTGATGATGTACCGACAACTTTATAGTTTCCAATTTGGTTATCGTTACGATCCATAGGGTAAAATGTTATCCCAAGTGGAGATGAACCCATTTGATTATTGTAAGCCATTTAATGAAATTAATTTTATGTATATATTAATTTCTAATATGCTCTTAGTAATCACGTATGTAAGTGAGTATAGACTCCATTTTAATATCTATATCATCATTATATTTTATGATAAAAAGTTTAATATTATTCTTTATACAATAATCAACTTTTAATTTATCCCTATATTGGTAAAGTTCAAAGTTTTCTATTTTTCGAAAAATGTATTCAATATAGTTATAATGTTGATACCCATTGAACTCAATAAGACAAATAAGGTTATTATTAGAGTCAAGTATAGCAAAATCAAAGAGTAGATTTCTTTTATGTTTAAGGTCTTCGAATTTATACTGAGTAGCATAACTTATATTATTTAGTTTTAAGATATTTTCTATTTTTAATTCACCTTTTGATGTGTTGCATCTTGGGCAACCTTTTCCATTTAGATGATTACCCGCAGTTTGTATAAAGTCACCATGTTTAGGACATGTTATTATAACCTTCAATCTATTATTTTTATATTCGGTATTATTATAATTATACTTATTATTGTGTATTATATTTGACTTATTGACATGGGGTTTGTGTAAACTCACCATGTTTAGGGCATATTATCGTGACTGGGGTTCTTATATTTTCATAATTTACTTTACTATAGTTGTATATATCACCATGTACTTCTACTGCCCTATTAATAAAGTCTGACTTAGTCATCTTTTGTGTTTTGTCACATTTTGGACAACCCTGTCCATTTATATGATTGGCTGCATTTTGCTCAAAGTCACCATGTATAGGACAAGTTATAATAACTTTTAGTCGGTTATTAACATAGATTGTCTTATTATAGTTATATTTATTATTGTGTGTTTTACAGGTTTTTCTATAAATTGTTGTGTGTTGAGTTTTTTGCTCATAGATTAATAATCTCTAATTATTTGAGAATTGCTAAATTTTGAGAGGTTGCTTAGAACGTCATCTAATATCTTCTGCTCCCGCCTGAAGTCATTGAAGAATATCAATGTATTGAATTCGTTATCCTCTCCGAGTATTTTTTTAATATTGAGTAGTTTTTCTATCGAGAATTCGCTATCAAAGTCGGGAATATAATAGATATCTTTCTTTTTCTCAACAGCTTGCTGAATTTTATTAAAGATTAATATTTTCAGATAGGTCTTCTCAACCGTATAATCTACTTCTTCTTCTTCGATTATTTTCTTTATATCTATAATATATTTATTCTTTACTCTATTAACTTTGACATACTTATCAAATTTCTTTCGACCCTGAACATATACACAGAAAAACCTCATTATTTAGTTAAATTTAAGGATATATATAAAATTTTTCACCGCCCATCCATCTAATTAGGCTTTTCATTCTTAATCTTACCGATTATCTTCTTGTTATCTCTATCGATTACGAAGTCACGTTTGTGTATAAAGTCATGTTTTAAGAAAATATCTTTATCTACCTTATTCTCATTACCATTTGATACAATAATATATTCATAGCTCTCAGCAATAACATCTGCCTTGAAGTCCACTCCACCAGTATTGTATGTAACTTTTTTACCAGCTCTACTATCATCAATTTTAGATTTTAGTATCTTGATAAATAAAGCAGCCATACTTCTCATTACTTCTAAGTAATCTTCCGTTTTAAATGCGGCTTTCAACATATCTTTTCTACAAGACATAAAGTTTAGTGATTGAATATTAGTAATTGCCTTGTGCCCGCCACTTGTAGCTTCTATTATATCCCATAGAGATACTTTATACCAATTCATTTCATTTTTATCTTCACTTGTCCACTCGTTATATGGCTTATCCATACACTCCTTAACATCTTCCAGTGTGTCTAAATCAACAACTAAAGTTGATGTTCTATCTTTTCTATTAGATAGTGTATATACTTTGCCTTTATAAAATGCTTCTAAATCTTTAAACTTGAAACCAACTGCTTGATAATCAGTGCCGTATCTATTTACCATTTTATCAACATCACTCTCACTAATCCTCTTAATATCAGCTATTGATACTCTGATAAAGTCTAAGCCCTTTTTATAATGTGCTAGAACTTCTTTAGCTATTGCACCCATATCAATATCTTTAATTCTTCTTTCTTTGAAAGGGTTGCAAGATACTTGAATTAATCCCATAGGGAATGTTGTACAAACAAATTCCGCATCAGGGAAGTTTTTAAATACAACATATCTATCATAAGAACCTGGATCCATGACATAGCCAATACCATATTGACTAACTATTTTATAGTCTTTATCATATTCAATATCTTTATGTTTACCATAAGAACCGTATTTCTGTCTTGTTCCAATATATTTATTTAGGTTTCTCATTATTTCCTCAGGAGTAGTTAGCTTTTTTGGAGCATTGTGAACTCTTGCGGATCTATCCCACTCAAGTGAAACAGCATTATTGATATAATGTCTTAAATTATTAAAAATAGAATATAAACTAGGGTTAGAATCCAATACAATACATTCCATTAGGTTTCTATTAATATGATGATTCTTACCATCTAAACTTGTAACTGAGATTCTTTTATTCTTTAATGACAATAATAATCTATTAACAACTAATCCCATCAATAGTCTATTTCTTTCTGGTGACTTATCTTTTTTGTATGAAAAGATTGCATTTTGAATATCATCAGGTGTTAGTCCTTGCTCAAGAAAGTTAGCAGAGTCAACAGTTTGTATTGACTTAACATCGGTGGATATAAAAATATCACCTGGTGATATTACACCAGATATTGTCTCAGCATTTGATCTAGAAGGTTTGAAGTGTGTGGACGTTCCTTTCTCAACACCGGCTTGACCAGTGTGGTGGTCGGTGTGTATTGAAAACATTGGCTTTGAGTGTGCAAAATCTACTAAAGCTGCAAGTGAGTCAGTTTGTTTATCCTGAATTACATATTCTGCTGATCCATATTGGATTATATGTGAGTCAACTAAGACAAGATCATAATCTTGTAAATATTTCTTCATTGCTAATGCCGAGCAAACTCCATCAAGATCTTGGTGAAAGAATATTTCAAAGTTGTTGCCATGTTCTTCCTTATGTGTATTAATTATATTAGTAATGTTCTGCATACCAGATTCATTAACTATCCTAAATGTTGAATATTTCTTTATCATAAACATATATATTAAAATAATAATATTCTTTTTTTAATAATTATAAATTTTATATATAATTAATGATAATAACTGTATGGAAGCCATCATTTAAAAATGTAAATAAAGTTAAGATAATACAACATTATGATATTATTCCGGTGGACTTATTGGTAAGTGAGAAAAAGAAGGGATGTAAAGTGATTTATAGATGCGATAGGTGCAATGGGTTGAATAGTACAACATCACATACATTATTTGGTGATAATATGAGTAGTATCACTAATCAGTTATGTAGGAGTTGTAGGTCACATTTATCACAGGATTATATTGACTGGGATAAAATTAAAGGGTCTATAAGAGACGCTGGATATAAAGTTATTACAACAGAATCGGAGTATCTAAGTGGAATTCATAGGTCTGGGTTTAAGCTTAAATTAGTTTGTACAAATGAACATGTATATGAATGTAACTGGAACAATTGGAGTAGGGGTAAGAGATGTAGAAAGTGTTATATGGATAATCGAACTAAAAATTCAGTTAAGTATAAATATGGTTACGATTTATATAAATTTTTAGTATGGAAGCACACTGAAAAAAGTTATAAGAATAATATACATATAATTAATCCATTAGGCTTAAAAAGAATTGAATTTAATATAGATCATAGATTCTCTATAGCACAGGGGTTTAAATTAGGTATTCTACCAAATATAATTGGTAGTGTTATTAACTTGGAGATGTTACATCACAAGATTAACTTATCAAAAGGTACAAAATGCTCCATAACCTTAGAATACTTATTATTTTATTTTTTGAATCCTTTTATAGCACCCTCATCTTTACCCTTATCATAATCATCATCATCAAATTTAGTATTGAAGAAGTTATCTGTTTCGGAAACGATCTTAGTATCAGAGCTAATGCTTGCATAAGGTCCCAGTTTACCACTACGAAATATACCACCTTCCATATCACCATTCAAGTATCCATTCATGAAGAAACATTCTTTTAGTTGTGATGCTTCAACATTACAGTTTAAAACTTTTGAATGAGTTACATCGCATCCGTTTAGCTTTGATTTTATTATTTGGGAGTTAACAACTTTACTATTAACTAAGTCACATGAATCAAATATACCATCAGATAGTGTGCAGTTAATAAAATCAAAGTTTTTAAGATCGAAGTTTGATTTTATATTTGCATCTATAATTTCCATACGTTGTGAAACAGTTACAAAGTTTATAATACCGTCCTTTATATCGTCACTTGAGTCTATTAGCTCAAATAGTTTTTTATATATTCTATCATAATACGCATTAACAACATCATAGCCATTGTTCTGATCAATCTGTATTGATATTGTTGGAAATTCTACAATAAAGTTATCATACCTTGAAAATGTTTTAAAGGTGTTGATATTTGCGTCCAAGTATGTCTCTAATTCGACTATATCATCATTATTAAATGGAACATCAATTGAGTTATACACATCAATTATGAATCTATCTAAGAAATAGATAATATCACCTGGGTTCTTTTCATAGTCTTTACCACCAATATATCTAAATTCTAATCTTTGATCCGACTTACCTTTCATTGTGTGTAGAAAGTTTATACCGTAGTATTTATCACTTGGTAGTCTAAGATTATTCTTAACAATATCAATCGGAATATTATTGAAATCATATTCTTTGTAGGGTATCATTTTCTTTACTGTCTTAGCATACACATTATTCTTTCTTGATGGGTAAACTCGGTATATCTCATCTTCATCTGTTGTGAGTATCAGTTTCAATGCGTTTAAATCATTTAAATCTTTATCACAAGTGTCTTTAAAAGATATATTATAGTGTATCGATGATTTATCAGTTGTATATCCATGTTCTTGTATAAACTTTAATATCTTAACTAAGTAAAATTTTGCATCAAAGTAGCTTAGTGGACCTGTGATTAGCTCGACCATGTTTTGCCCACCACTTAAATCTGGTTCTAATTTAAAATTATCTTCATCTGGTTTGAAATCAGAGTGATATTGATTAAACCCATGAACTTGAATTGGAGTAAGATATTGGTTAATTAATTCCAGTGTTTTATAGTAGGATAAGTCTTTCATAAAAAACTCAAACTCCATGCCACATCTGGCATGTTTTAGTATATCATGATTATTAATAAATCTTTCACTGTATTTCTTCATACATCTATATATTAAAAAATTTTAGTGTAAATTAATTTTAATATATACTTTAATGAAGTACCTAAAATTATTTGATAACTATTATACAAGGTTGGATATATTACCTGACTTAGATGAAGTGCCATTCACTAAGTATGAGCGAGAGAAGTTATCTGATCTTGGATTTGTACAATATGGGTTCTTTGACGAAAATGTGTTTGTAAGACGCAATAGATCTGATACCTACATATATAAAATTAAGGATGAGTGGTTTTATGTACAGAGAATACAAGATGGTCTTAGTAGAAGGATATATAAGTGTGATCAGTTTGACGGAGTACTACATTGTCTTGATGAAGAGTTT
>Ga0114964_10003176_pt1 | contig 11198 bp, 11 predicted proteins | sample C_131016_MF_Meta_FD_92638 | JGI IMG/M metagenome (GOLD analysis project Ga0114964, IMG submission 92638) | Freshwater microbial communities from Lake Croche, Canada to study carbon cycling - C_131016_MF_MetaG | ecosystem: Environmental > Aquatic > Freshwater > Lake | place: Lake Croche, Canada... | reverse complement strand
GACACCCGCGGCCTGATCCGCCAGCACCAGTTTGACAAGGTGGAAATGGTGCAAATCGTGCACCCGGACCACAGCTACGCCGCGCTAGAAGAGATGACTGGTCATGCCGAAGCTATTTTGCAAAAGCTGGGCCTGCCTTACCGTGTGATGAGCTTGTGCACCGGTGACATGGGCTTTGGCGCGGCCAAGACCTATGACCTGGAAGTATGGCTGCCCGCGCAAAACACCTACCGGGAAATCAGTAGTTGCTCTAATTGCGAGGGCTTTCAGTCCCGCCGCTTGCAAGCGCGCTTTAAAAATGCGCAAGGCAAGAACGAACTGGTGCACACGCTCAACGGCTCGGGCCTGGCCGTAGGCCGCACGCTGGTGGCAGTGCTAGAAAATTACCAGAACGCTGACGGCTCGGTCACTGTGCCCGACGCGCTGCGTTCGTATATGGGCGGCCTGGAGACGCTGAGCCCCTGATAGAATCGCGATCCGCTACGACAGCGACCCGGAGAGATGGCAGAGTGGTCGAATGTACCTGACTCGAAATCAGGCGTACCGCAAGGTACCGTGGGTTCGAATCCCACTCTCTCCGCCAAAGGTAAAAATCCGTTTTAAGTCGTTGATCTGTAAGGGCTTATTTCTTTTTGTCTTCAAGCCTTTACCACACTCGCTTACCACATTTCCCATTTGCGGAACTGAAAGTCGTTCTGTTGAGTACCTGGGACATATGTAATCTTTAGGATTATTTATGTTAGTGTCAGGTCACATCAAAAAGGAAAAGCATGAGCACCCAAGCTTCATCTACAGAAGAATTTTTTCTGAAAATATTTAAATTCATAATTCTGACAATCATGTCGCTCACCTTGCTTTTTGCAGTTGGAGCAATAGTGTTTGCAGCTTATCAATTCAGCCAATCGCCTAAGCCGCCCGCACCAGCACAAAAAGCCCCAGCAAAGGCTGTCAATGTGGACGAATTTTTAAAGCAACTTAAGACTGATTCGTCGAAACAAGAAGCGCCGATCGAGAGCGATGAAGAGAAAGTTGAGCCCGCTCCAAAACCAGCACCTGTTAAATACAAAGAAGAAGCTAAAAAAATATTCGGATGTGACCTTGATTCAATCAAGCAAGCAAAAATCGCTGCCACAGAATCAGGTGAAGTCAGGGTTGAGGCATTCAGAAAAGAACTTCAACGTATTGCAGATTATAAAAGTGCCGATCGTGGACAGCCATTCGTCACTGACTTAGTCAAAGTCTCATGCGCTATCTTTCTTCATTCCCAAGTGATTGACTTTCGTAAGTCGCATAACGATGCAGAAATTTTTGCTAATGCAATAAATTTTCATATCAAAGCTTGGGACACATTGAAAGAAGAGGCAGCAAAGTTTGAGCAGGACGAGCGCGATCGTGTCGAACAAGCAGAACAGAAAGAAACTCTGCGAGTTGCTTTATCTAAAGAAGCAGCTAAGTTTTCTTTACTTGTAGCAGCAGGAGCCTTTGCTCTCTTCATGGTTTTGGCTCTTTATCTCATCATCTCTGCAATTGAATCTAATTTGCGTGGGATTAACCTAAGCATGGTCAAGTTGAGTCAAATAAGAACTGCTGAACCGTCAATTGAGGCAATAGAAGCCACTTCTTAACATTCATCATGAAAAACCCACCTTAAGGTGGGTTTCATGACGCGATGGAAAGAATCAATAACTGTTCCTAGCCAGAACAAGGCGATCTAACTCCAATCACGTTAGCTCTCTCAGGCCCCGCACCACGCGGGGCTTTTTTGTGTGCGCCAAGCATGGGCGCACTCCTACGGGTGCAAGTCCCGTCGCAAGTTGATCCGACTCACCCCCTTGTTTTTGAATTTCTCAAATGGAAACGCTGTCACTCCCTAAGCGCTCAATCAAGCTACCCGCTAACGCCCCCACCAAGCCCTGCGGCACCTCAGGGTAGCGCGTGTCACTGCCGGGCGGCGGGTTCAGCCACTTGAGAGCAGAGTCAGCAGGTAACTCATGGCGGGCCAGCATCTGGCTGGGCACTGGTATGCGCTGCACCGCGGCTACCCAAGGGACTTCCAGCCCAAACTCTAAGTTGAAATGGAATAAGGACGCATCTATCAGCAACTTGCCACTGGTGCACACCAAGTGTCCGTCCCACTTGCCCTCTTTGGGGGCGTTGCCCAAAAAGCCGATGACGTAGCTTGCGTGCGGACGGCTGCACCAGACTTGGCAGGGCACTAGCTGCGCGTCCATGCCAAAGTGCCTGAGTACGGCGCAAGATACGGTAGCCGTCAGCGTGCAGGCTGTGCGGTACCGGATGTCTACCACCTGGTAATAGGCGTGGGCCAGCGCATAGACAAGCGCCTGCTCACTCTCAAACTTGGGGGCCATAGGCTCCTCCTTGCCAAAAACATTGAATAGGCACGCCAGCATGGTCAGCGAGCTGCCTAGGGGCTGTCGGTGTTTAGGCTTTTGGGAGGGTGGTCTATCCGTGTGGCAAACAGCCGCTGGGGAAGCAGGTTGACCTTGGCCACTTGCGGGGATTGGGCTTGGCTGGCCTCAAAGACAGTTTGCAGGGGGATCAAGCCGCAAAGGTGTATGACCAGATTGAGCGCGTGACTGGAAGACTCACCAAGGCTGACTTGATGATTGCTCACCTTGCATTCTGCATCTACCGAAAGGCAGGTGCCAGCGTAATACTGCGCCCGCTCCATGCCGCTGTGTACAAACTGGGCGCCGCTAAGCAGTTGGGTGGCTACCAGAGCGAAGCAGACAAAGCGCCCAAGGCGTTGCATCAGGCTGGAGCTTATTAGCTGGGCAAACATCGACAGATGATAAGGGAGCGCCAGGAGAGGCCATTTTTTCGGCCTTTCATTTGTTGGCGACAGTAGTACCTGAGTAACTTCACCACCAGCGGGCGAGTTGATCGAGAATCACGGCACCTTCGCCGCCGGCACATTCACCTCCGCCCAAACCTGCGTCAACACCGGCTTGATGATGGCCGAGAAGGCCGCGTAAGCGGGCGGATGAAAATGCAATTTGTCCGCACGGTAGAGTTCCAACTTGGGGTGGCCATTGGCGTCTACCAGGGCGGGATTGATATCAACGAACGTGTGATACGGCGTCGCGGCAACATAGGCGCGCACCAAGGCGTTGTAGTGATCCACCCTGTCCCAGAGTTCTACACGATCTGGCGAGCGGGTTGTTGACACGAAGATCAGATGCGTCCCCGGAAACCGGTTCTGCACCCGCTCGGAAAACTCGCGAAAGCGGCCGAAGATCGCCTCAGGTGAATCCTCATTGGCCTTGATGTCGTTGCTCCCGCAATAATAGACAATGATTTTTGGCGCATAGGTTGGCACGAGTTGTTCGAAGCGCGCCAGTTGGTCGGCAACGCGTGAACCTCCAAAAGCGCGGTTCAAGACTGGCAGCGGCGCCAATTGTTCAGCGGCATCGACCCAGAGCCGAAAAATACTGCTGCCCACCAACAGAACGCCGCCCTTGGCCACAGGCTTGGCTTGATCCGCCTCGGCGAAACTCTTGAATGCAGGCTCATAGCGCCCCCAACGCTGCACCGGGTTGTCGACGGCGAAGGCGATCGCCGGAGACGCCAGCATCAAGAGAAGAAATAAACGAAAGTTTTTCATGAAGTGTTTTTCTTTTGTGCTGTTTACAAGGATCTTTGGGAAAACGACGACTACTTTGCAGCGGCTCAGTGGGGCTAATGCTTTTCTCTACGGTCCTTTGCACCCATTTTTTTGTTGACTCGAGAAAGCGGATCTCGCCTTGGGCGAGGAGGGCACCAATGATGGGCATGGGGCTTGGTTCGGGCTTTGCGTCGAGCTACTGGCTCTGCGAACCCCGGTGCGCCCAACCGGTGGTGCGTTTTTCGATGGCGTTAAACAGCTCGTACATCAACATGGCCATAGCGCCGACCACTACCAGCCCCGAAAAGGCCAGGCCCATTTGCATCGCCGAGCCGGCCGATATCAGCAGGTAGCCAATGCCTTCGTTCGAGGCCGTCATTTCCGCCACGGTAGTGCCCACAAAGGCCAGCGTAATAGCGATTTTGAGAGAGCCGTAAAAATAGGGCATGGAGCGCGGTAGGCCGATTTTGAAAAGCACATCGCGCCGCGTAGCGCCCAGCACACGCAGGACGTCTTCCAGCTCGGGCTCCAGCGTGGCAAGGCCGGTGGCGATATTGACCATGATGGGGAAAAAACTAATCAAAAAAGCCGTCAATATGCCTGGCCCGATACCAATGCCAAACCACACCACCAAGATGGGTACGAATGCCGCTTTGGGCAGGGCGTTGAACGCCGTCATCAGCGGATACACCGCCGCATAGGCCAGGCGCGAGCTGCCGATTAAAAAGCCCAGCAGCACGCCCACCACAATCGCAATTCCAAAGCCAGCCATAGTGACCCAAAAGGTGCGCCATGCGTGGGCGGCGATCACGCCACGAAACTCTATGGTTTGCTGCGCAATGCGCACAGGGCTGGGAAATATAAATTCGGACACCGAAAATACGCTGCACAGGGTCTGCCATATAAGCAGCGTTAAGAATAGCAACAGCCAGGGAGCCCAACGTTCGCGCGTACGGGTGTTCATGTTTTTCTGATCGCTCCGATATGGCTGCGCAGCTCATGCACGATGTCGCCGAAGGCCGGGGTGTAAGTGAGTTCCAGATCGCGCGGGCGTGGAAGGTCAATGTCGCGTCGCACTAAAAAACGGCCCGGGCTCTTGCTCATGACATACACGGTGTCTGCCAGAAAAACCGACTCGCGCAAATCGTGTGTCACCAGCACCACATTAAAGCGCTGGACGCTCCACAGGTCGCGCAGGATGCACCAAAGCTCTTCTTTGGTGAACGCATCGAGCGCGCCAAAGGGTTCATCGAGCAACAGCATTTGGGGCTCGTGGATCAGCGCGCGGCAAATGCTGGCACGTTGCTGCATGCCGCCCGACAGTTGCCAGGGAAATTGTTTTTCGTAGCCTGCCAGCCCCACGGTTTTCAATAAGTCCAACGCGCGCGCCTCGTATTGGGCGCGCCGTGCTTTGAACTGCGAGCGGTACGGCTCCACGATTTCCAGAGGCAGCAGTACATTGTCCAGCGTAGTGCGCCAGGGCAGGAGCGAGGGCGACTGAAAAGCCATACCGCTTATCTTGAGCGGCCCGTTCACCGGCTTTCCATCGACATGGATGCTGCCTTTGCTGGGTTTCTTCAGGCCGGTGGTCAGCTTCATAAATGTCGATTTACCGCAGCCCGAAGGGCCAACGATGGCAATGAATTCACCGCGCTGCACTTGCAGGCTGATGTCTTCCACGGCAAACGTTTGCTGGGCCAAAAGCTCGTCGTTATAGGCCAGCCAAACTTTCTGGAAATCCAGAAAAGGTGCCGCCTTGGGGCTGTCGCTAGAGGGCATTTATTTTTTGGCAGCCGGCTTGGGCGCGGGCAACACATCCAGCGCTTTGGCGCCGGGTAGGAAATTACCGTTCCACACCGCGTCCGGATTCACGCGGGTTTTGGTGTTGAAGGCGTCCGACACCTGGGACGCCATCAGTGACAAGCGTCCAGGCTTGACCTGCCCAAAGCCTTCGGCCCGCGCTTCCGGGCTGTTGATCACCGTGTCGATGGCCAGCTTCAGGCGACGGGTTTCTAATTCGGTGGTGATGATGCCGTCACGTGCCTTGACGGTTTCAACCGCTTGTTCGGGGTTCGCGATCACGTCTTTCATGCCTTTGGCAAAGGCAGACAAAAAGGCTTTGACGGCGGCCGGATTCTCTTGCAACAGTTTGGGCGACACGATGATGGCGTTGCCGTACAGGCGCACACCGTATTGGGGGTAGGGCAGCACCACCACATCCTCGGCCTTCACACCACGCGCCTCGATGTTGAGTAGCGAGGTAAAGGTAAAGCCGGTGATGGCATCCACATCGCCGCGCACCAGCATGGTCTCGCGCAGTGGCGGGTCCATAGCGGTCCAGTTCACTGCGCCTACGCTATTGGCCTTGGCAAAAATGGGAAAGGCGCGCCGGCCTGCGTCAAACACGGGGGCACCGAGCTTTTTGCCCGTCAGGTCCGCCGGGCTTTTGATGCCAGATTTCTTCAGTGCCATGACCGAGGCTGGCGTATTGTTATAAACCATCATCACCGCTACCGGCTTGTTCGGCGCATCCGGGTTATTGGCGTGGAACTCCATGAGCGCGGCCAGGTCGGCAAAGCCAATGTCATATGCGCCTGAAGCTACGCGGGTGACGGCGCCGCCGGAGCCATTGCCCGCATCAATCGTCACGTCCAACTTGGCATCTTTGAAATAGCCTTTTGCAGCAGGCACTAAAAACAAAGCGGCCGGGCCTTCAAAGCGCCAGTCCAGCTGAAACTTGAGTGCCGTGGTTTGCGCCAAGGCGGCGCTGGCGCTGGCGGCGAGGCTAAGGGCGATAAGCAGGGGTCGAAAGCGTCCTCGCATGGGTTTTCCTAAAAGTGAAAAAGTACAGCTGCCATTCGCAATGTACATGCCCACTTTGGGTGGGAAACATTATGCCAAGGGCAAGCGATCGGTGCGGATTTTGCACCATGCAGGACAGGGCACGGTTTGGGTGCATGCGGCCTCACTTACCTTAGCGGCTTCAAAGGCACAATAAGCGTATTACTACATTCGTTGGAACGGGACACTATGTCTTGGTGGAACTGCTTCGCTGGCGCTTTGCTGCGCCTGTTTTCGCGCCTGCTTGCGCCCCTGGCGCTATTGGCTTTGTGGAGCGCATGCACCGCAAGCGCTCAAGCTTGGGGCATACAGGGTCACCAGGTGATAGCGGCCATGGCCTGGCAAGACCTTAATCCCGCCACCCGCGACCAGGCCGCGCGATTGCTGGCTCTGGAGCCTGGGCAAACGCTGGCGTCGGTAGCCACTTGGGCGGACGAGCACCGCAACCCGAGTACCGCCCCCTGGCATTACCTGAACTTTCCGCACGGCGTATGCCAGTTTGACGCCGCGCGAGACTGCCCGGAGGGGCAATGTGTGGTGGCAGCGATCGAGCGGCAAGCCGCTGTACTGGCCTCTTCGGTCAGCGATGCAGAGCGCTTAAAAGCATTGAAATACCTGGTTCATTTTGTGGCAGATGTGCACCAGCCCTTGCATGCCGGTTACCGCGATGATCGGGGTGGCAATACGGTGCAATTGCGCTTTTTTATGCAAGCGAGCAATTTGCACGCCTTGTGGGATAAGGGCCTGCTCGATCGACTGAACATGGACAACGCGGCGCTTGCGGCAGCAGCGCTAGCCCAGACTGTGGCGCCCGATGCGGGCAGCAGCACGGGGGCAATGGTGATCGGCATGGCCGAGGAGTCCTGTCGCATCGTGGCCCAGACTGGTTTTTATCCGCAAGGTGATCCCGGAGAGGCCTATGTGACGCGTATGACCCCTGTGGTGTTAGCTCGCCTGGCCTTAGCGGCAGCCCGATTGGCGACTATTTTGAATCAGGCTTTACCCTGAGCGCACCTGGCGACTGGGGAGCGCACTTGCGTTGTATGCTCAGGGCAGTCGCTGTACTAGCCAAACACAGGCCAAGCCTATAGCTGCTCCTAGTGCGACTCTGTGAATCCACGCCAGGGCATGGGCATTCTTATTGCGCTGCAGCCACCCGAGCAGCACAACCACACCGGCTGCAATAGCAATTTGGATTGCTTCGATGCCCAGGTTAAAGCCCACCAAACTCAGTACCAGATGGTTTTGGTCCAGGCCGACGGCTTGTAGCGATGACGCGAAACCCATGCCGTGCACCAGTGCGCAACCAAATACCAATACCATGCGTTGCCAGACAGGCGTTTTGATCGCCCGTTTGCGTGTTTGGTAATCAAATAGCGCCATCAAAATAATGGTCACTGCAATGGCGGGTTCGGCGAGCGCGGGCGCTACCGACCAACCAGTAAAAACACTGGCAGCGAGCGTGGTCGCGTGGCCCAGGGTAAATGCGCTCAATGTCAGAACCAGTGCCGCCCAGCCGGTGCTAGCGGCCAAGACTACCAGCAGGAAAAGCAGATGGTCTGCTCCGTCCAGAATATGCTGCGCACCCAGCACCGCATAGTCGGTCAACACCTGGGCGGCCGGTGGGAAAAGTGCATGGCTGGCGTGTTCACGGCTGAAATAGATGACCTGGCGCTCAAGCGGCGCTCCAGGCTTGCCCGACCGCGTGACGGTCGCTTCAATCTTGGACCCCTGAGGCGCTTGGCCCCACAGGCTGATGTCCCAACGCTGGGCTTGCGCTGGCGAGCGCAAGCTGTATTTTCCTAGCGCGATGACGGCGATGGCTTGCTCCGGCGACGCATGGGGAATGTCAAAGTTAATAAGCAGTGCCTCCAAGGGAAGCGCGCCACGGGCGTCGCTGACTTGCACCGAGTTGCGCACAGCCTGCTCCAGCTGGGCTTGATGCGCGCGCAGTTCGGTGATGGACAACTTACCATCGCCATCGTCATCCATCGCTACACCTGAGAAAGCACTGCTGGGCAAGGAGAGCACCATGTAAGCACCGTCCTGCGTAATATTCAGCGTTGCCCGCTGCACGGCCATAAGATGGGCCTGCGCCGTGGGCAGGGCGCAAATACTGCAAAGTAAAAGTGCGCGCCCGATCGATGCTGTGCGCTTGCCCTGCTGCCTCCACCAAGACAGGGAGATCAACTCAGCTTGCCTTTGATGCAGCGCTGCAAATAGGGGTAGCTTTCTGTGGCTACATAGTAGTAAGTGCCTTTGGGGAACTCTGGCGTGACGCCGGTACGGCCATTGCACTCATCCAGATCGCCCCCGTTTGTTGCGCTATAGGCCCAGTCATCGCGAAAGGTGCCCAAGGGGAAACACTTGCTAAGGGTCGGTTGCTCAAAGTGGTGGCGCTTGAATTGGGCTTGTAATTGCCTTTGAGAAGCACCAGGCCGGAGTTTGCATCCGTGGCAATTTTGTAGCCGTATTTGTAGTAAATTGGAAAGCCGTCCGCGGCCCAACCGACGATCTGCATTTTGTTGCCTAAGCCATTGCTTTCGCTGCCGCCCATAGCGGTATATACGCCGGTAGGGGCGCCGTGGTAGTGGTACTCCCCGGTAGGTTGTACGTGCGCGTTATTGCTGTCTGCTCCAAAATTGAAGGGGCTATTGGGTACGATGGCCTCCAGACTCCAGTCGCCACGGCCCAAATAAGTGCACTGGGCGCCCGCGCCTTGGGTGGCCGCTGAGGTGGCGTTGTTATTGCATGCGCCGCCGGTGTTGGGGTCGAACTTCACGCCGTTGAGCGCGTAGCCGATGATAGGCACCGGCTGCACGGACGACACACTGGGGGAGAGCGTGGTCGATTGGCTGGCGCTGTAAGCGGCTATGGTGTTGGGGTTGTTGGCATTGGGAAAACTACCGACCGTGTGGTTGGGGATACCGTTGGCCAGCAAAGTACGCAGGGCGCTAGAGCATGACCAGGTAAATTGAAAGGGAAGGCTGCTGTTGGCGGCTACGTTGGTGACAGTGTTACCTTTGTCGCTCAGGGTGCAGAGCACGCCAGCGGTGGAGTAAGTGGTGTCGTTGCTTGAAGAATCGCCGCCACCGCCACACGCACTTAACGATAGAGTAATTACGAAGGCTGCAGCGCTTAAAAGCCAGTGAGCGCCTAGGGTGTGTTTTCTAGCTTTCAATGCTTGTCTCCGAGGTAGTTATTGCGCGGGCTGCGTGCGACATAATCGTCAGTGTTTTGGCCTAACGGGTAGCTGGCGATTATTTCGCATTGGGGTGGAAAAATAATGTTGCAGATGGTAAATCTCCGTAAAGCTGCTTTGCACTGTATCTGCTTATGACGTACGCAACAAAAACCGTTCTCCTGACCGGCGCTGCCGGCAACTTGGGTAGTGCCGTGGCACAGATGTTTGCGCACGATGGCGCCAATTTGGTGCTATGGGATCGCAGTCCCCTCAGCGACACAGCGCTTGCAGCCCTGGAGCCCGCGCTGTGCCTGCCTATCGCGCTTGATTTGTGCGATGCGGGCCAAGTGCGCGCAGCGGTCGATCAAGCAATAGCCCGCTTTGGCCGCATTGATGTTTTGTGCAACTTGACCGGCGGCTTTGCCATGGGCCAAACAGTGCATGAAACCAGCGATAGTGCTTGGGATGGGATGCAGGATATCAACGTGCTGACGTTGCGCAATGCGGCCCGCGCCGTAGTGCCGCAGATGCTGCGCCAAGGTGGTGGCAAGATCGTTAACGTGGGTGCTTACTCTGCACAACGTGGCTTGGCCGGCATGGGTGCTTATATTGCCGCCAAAAGCGAAGTGCTGCGCATTACGGAGGCCATGTCTGCCGAACTGCGCATGAAAAACATCAACGTCAACTGCGTGTTGCCTACGATATTGGACACGCCGCAAAATCGCGCCGACATGCCCGACGCTGACCCGACGCATTGGGTCCACCCGCTAGACCTGGCACGCGTCATCGCCTTCCTGGCCTCTGATGCCGCCCGCGCCATCCACGGCGCGGGTGTGCCGGTCACCGGCTTGAGCTAAACCGGTGTTGCGTGGTGCTAGCGCAGGCTTGACAAGGTGGCGCCAGGGCTGATGTATTCCGGGTCGGTCAGCACATGAATCAGCGTAGGCCCATGGGCTGCGAAGCCGTGCAAGATGGCCGCTTGCAGTTCGGCCACGCTATGGGCGCGTAGGCCCTGGGCACCAAAGGCGCGGGCCAGGGCGGCGAAGTCCGGGTTGTTGTCCAGCGCAGTGCCGTGGACACGGCCGGGAAACCATTTTTCTTGGTGCATACGGATCGTGCCGTACATCTGGTTGTCAAACACCACGATCACGATAGCCAGTGCCAACTGCACTGCCGTGGCCAGTTCGTGCGAACTCATCATGAAGCAGCCGTCGCCCGCCAGGCAAAGCACCGGACGCTGAGGATGCGCCAGCTTGGCGCCAATGGCTGCGGGCAGGCCGTAGCCCATCGCACCGCTGGTAGGGGCAATCTGGCTGCCATAGCTGCGGTAGCGGTAGTAGCGGTGCGCCCAGGCGGTGTAATTGCCCGCGCCGTTGCTGATGATGACATCGTCCGGCAAGGCATCATTGAGCCCCAACCAGGCTTGTGCCATATCGATGGTGCCGTCTTGGCAAGCGCTGGCCGGGCGCGGGCCGCTAAAGGCTTCATAGCCTGCGCGCAGGGCTTGCACATGGCTCGCCAAGCGCTGGGGCAGGGTGTCGGGCACTG
>Ga0114964_10003172_pt1 | contig 11210 bp, 9 predicted proteins | sample C_131016_MF_Meta_FD_92638 | JGI IMG/M metagenome (GOLD analysis project Ga0114964, IMG submission 92638) | Freshwater microbial communities from Lake Croche, Canada to study carbon cycling - C_131016_MF_MetaG | ecosystem: Environmental > Aquatic > Freshwater > Lake | place: Lake Croche, Canada... | reverse complement strand
CGACTTGCTGTACGCAACGGCATTGCCTGCCGCTGCAGCAGTACCAAAAAGCAATGACAAACCGTTCATCAAATTGACACCTTTGGTCGTATTGATGGTGTCCTCTGTACGAAGCAACACAACGTCGACCAAAACCATTCTGTTTCTATCTTTCTCCTCAAGCCCACTCAAGTCTCCGCAGGTGGGTCTAATCCCATCATCGAACTTCTCATCTGCTTTCCTTATCTCTGCTATTTTGTCGTCAATAGATTTATCTGTTGAGGGATGTAATGGTGGTTGATTGTCAAATGCTTTGATAAAGCTACCAGGAGCATCTCGATTTTGACTTTTCAATGCAGGTTGGGAATCGAAGAAAACTTTCCATCCCATGATGCGGCTGTCAAGCATCTCGATGTCAGAATCTTTTGGATCGATTCTTTTCAGATTGGCCAATGATTTTTTGGCAAGATCAAAGTTTTTGCATGAGGAAAAAACAGGAATGCTGACTTTCAAGACTTGCTTGATCATTGGATTTTTATCATCCACTTCCTTGAGAACCTTGTTGGTGATGGCGCAAGACGTTGTTGGGTCTCCTCCCATGTAGGAAGATGCAACAAGACGCATGGCGATTTCATTGTCTGCAGGCTTCAATATCAAAGCATTGGCAAATGCTGATTGCGCCTCAGGGTAATTGCGGGATTCATAATACGCGTTCCCAAGAAAGTAATAGGCATTGCTATTGCTGGGATCGAAATTAACGGATTGTTTGTACCCTTCAATGGCCAGTTCTGTTTTCTTTACATCGCCATTTCTAGCCATCATGTGATAGGTCACGCCATTGAGAAAATGCAAATTGGCATTGCTAGGATCCAATTTCAATGCTTGGTTAATCTTAGTACTTGCCGGGACCAAATCCATGGCAGCAATCAACTTGACAGCTTCGGTTGTCAAAATGTTGATGGTGTTCGTTGACTTTGAGTCAACTTTCTCGCTCATTGACCTTGCAAGATCTTTCAAATCGAGAGTACTGGCAAAACCAGGTTGAAAATCAAAAGAGTATGAGGGTGCGCTGACCAGAGAAGATGCCAGAGAAAACAAAACGGCCGAATATATTTTGCTGTATTTCATCATTGAATCTTTAGTGTCTTTTTAATTGGATGCGTTGAGGGCTTTCACGGCACCATCATGAACTTTGAAGTCGATTTGCGACATGTCTTTGAGCGTTGAATATTCTTTGTTGAGTGTTGGCGAGTTGTAGTAAATTTGATCATAATTGGCCTTCAAGACAGTCACCAATCGATAGATGGCTTCAGTGCTGACTTCTTTGGTCGTGACCAAAACAACGGGTACGCTTATGGATTTAATTTCTGGATCATTGGGTGAGTAGACACCCTTGGCCTTGACCGATGGCAGAGCCGATGGAATTTCTTCTTGCATGACCTTCAAAATATTGTCTGGGATGGGAAGAATTTTGGCTTTGCATGCCATCAACCTTCTCATCACTGGGCCAGGATGGGCGGCTACAAAAACACCAAAATCATAATTGTTATTGCAAAACTCCGGGGCGATTTCAGCAGCACTCAAGTACTTCACTTCCTTAAATTCCGCCTCCTTTAGATTGGCGGCTTTTAGAAAAACTTTTCCACTCATCGAGCTCGCTGAACCACGTGCATTCGCGTTGTAGACTTTGCCTTTCAGGTCGTTCAAAGAATTGATGTCCTCTTTGACAATCAAGTTCACAGAAAATCGACCCAACAAGCCCAGAAGTCGCAATGGAGTTGGACCATCCTCCTCGTCTGCAGTCATTTTTAATAGGTTATCGCCTTGAGTGATCGTGACCTCAAAGGACTCGTTTTCGGTGGCAACCACATTGAACTCGGCGCCAGGGGTTTCGATCAAAACACACCTAATTTTGGAGAAATCAGTATTTTTATTGATGATTTTGCAAATGGACTCAGAAATGGGGTAAAACGCACTGCCTTTAATGCCAGCACCAAAGCGGATGAGCTTATTAGGGAAGTCAATGTTTGGAAATCCATAGGGATTGGATCCTTGCGTTTGAGCATAACCCATTGAATTTGCGAATAAAGCCAAGGCCAGACACAAGATTTGCACAGCGAGTTTCATTGATCACTTCCGACAACTTGAGAAAAAAAAGAGAATCCAAATTTATTGATTTGGATCAATTAAGAGCGATCAACCATTGTAAAAGAGTGAGAAAAATCTTACGTTGATTCTGATTACAAAATCGTCATTGAAAACACCTCTTTTTGCTGACAACAAAATATTTGATCTATAAATTAATTTAAATGAATTATTTTTTATAAAATATGTATTCTTAAGAATGTATATATGTGCATTTTTTGAAATTGACCAATTTCATTATCAGCAGTAATTGTGTAAGGTCATGGTAACTGGGTAGTTGTTTAAAAACATTGCAAAATTACAAAGACTGGCCGATACCCAATGGCCAGTGACGAGACGTCCGCACAAGGAAGATGAAAGAATTTTTTAAGAATATGAAAATGCTGAGCAAGCCATGGATATTGAAAATTCAGTGTCTCTTGCCCTGTTTGCCCCTCATCCTGGGTCTATTGATGACCAAGCCTGTCTATGGTGAATTCATCAATGTGGACAAAAATGCATCTACTTTTTATTCAAGCACAGTTCCTACCCCAACACTGTATTGGCCAGGACAAAATCCACTGGCCTTGCTGATTTACATACCCGGTGGGAGTGGTACTTTGGGACTCAAAGAAAGTACAACAGACTTGTCGTATCCCTTTTATCAGACCCTCAAGAGCCTCACCAATCCATCCTTGACGTCGGGTCGAGTGGATGTGGTCTTGCTAGATTTTCCTCGCCCATTGGAACAAAACAACTTGGCCTTTCGTGATTCAAGTGAGCACTTGACTCGAATTGCGAGGGCCATTGATTTTTATCACCAAAAAACTGGACTCCCCATTTGGCTGATGGGGCACAGCAATGGAGGTGTGAGTCTTGGAAACTACATTCGGTATCTTCAAAAATACAAAAAGACTATCAATATATCGGGCCTCATTGCGTCGAGCATTAGAAACGAGTCCTCCTTTCATTTTGAAGAACCGTTGACAATTCCAGCTTTATTTATTCATCACCAAAAGGATCAGTGCTCCAGTGCATCCAGTGATTACTCAATGATCAATTACCAACGCATCAAGAGTTCATCCCGCAAAGTAACTGATTTTAAGTGGATCACCGGTGGAGAAGCAGAAAACGCCGATCCATGCAAATCGGGTTATCACATGTATTTCAATTCAGGAAATGAAGCGTCCAAGATCATCGATCAATTCATCCTCAAGCAACAGCCTATCTTCTGATGTCTGAACATCATCATTGATGCGCATCAATGATGAGTCTTAGCAATGCAGGACAATTCCTTCTGAGTGTGGAAATTGACTTGACGTTGGTGATACTGGGATCATTATTTACAAATGGGCATGAGATGGCAATTCAAGACATTGAACTTCAAATATCAGGAATGACCTGTTCCATGTGCAGTCGAGCAGTTGAAAAAGCGCTCAGCAAGGTCACAGGTGTGCAATCTGCGACCGTCAACCTCGCCATGGAGCGAGCCCACGTGAGCTTCAACGCCAAAGTGGCACCTGAGGCCTTGAGCCAAGCGGTCTCCAATGCTGGCTATCAAGCCTCCTTCATGCTTGAAGGTGAGGAACACGCTTTGAACGAGATGCCCAAAATGTGGCCCATTGTGATGGGCTTTGCCTTGACGCTACCGCTCATGTCGCCGATGATTTTTCATTGGCTGGGTTTGAAACTCTTGATGCCCCCTCTTTGGCAATTTCTATTGGCTACACCCGTTCAATTGATCTTGGGTGCGAGGTTTTATCAAGGCGCTTGGCGCTCATTAAGGGCCATGACACCAAACATGGATTTATTGGTGGCGATTGGAACCACGGCCGCTTATGGCTTGTCAATGTACTTGTGGCTTTCCCAGACACCAGGGGTGTCTGGGATGGATGCGATGGAGGGAATGGACAAGACAATGAGTTTGGACAGACCTCTTTACTTTGAGTCTGCTGCGACCATCATCACCTTGGTCATGTTTGGCAAATGGCTCGAAGCCCGAGCCAAAAGGCAAACCACCCAAGCGATTCAAGAACTCAACGCACTTCGCCCAACACGGGTGAGTGTGATCCGTGACGGTGTCACTCAAGAGGTTGATATCGCTTTGCTCAAAATCGGCGACCAAATGTTGGTGCGAGCAGCTGAGCGCTTTGCGTCTGATGGCCGCATTGTTGAGGGCAGCACCCACACCGACGAATCCATGCTCACTGGCGAGAGTGACCCGGTCTACAAAGTCAAAGGCGATCAAATATTTGGCGGCTCCATCAATTTGGATGGATTGGTTACAGTGGAAGTCACTCAAACAGGACGCTCAACACTGCTGTCTCGCATCATCGACTTGGTCGAATCGGCACAAGCGGGTCGGGCTCCTGTCCAAAAATTGGTTGACAAAGTCAGCGCCATCTTTGTACCGGTGGTGATTGCAGTCGCCTTGCTGACTCTTGTCTTTTGGTTCTCATGGACGCAGAACTGGGAGATCTCCATCATCAATGCCATATCGGTCTTGGTGATTGCTTGTCCTTGCGCCTTGGGACTGGCAACGCCCACGGCCATCATGGTCGGAACGGGCTTGGCGGCAAAAAAAGGGATCTTGATCAAGGACGCACAAGCATTGGAGTTGGCTCACTCCATCTCCATGGTCGCTTTTGACAAAACAGGCACTCTCACAAAAGGGCATCCATCATTGCTGAATATAGAAGTGGTATCACCCGATTTCTCACAAAACTTCGCACTCGAGACGGCCGCTCGACTGCAACTTGCAAGCACCCACCCCTTGGCACAAGGTGTTGTCAAAGCTTGGGTGGATGGTTTTTACAATAACGAAAACAATAACGAAACCAAACTCGAACTCATCAGCGAATTCAACAACACAATCCCACTCGCCTCAAACACCCCAACCCGGGACTCATCTTCTTTGCGCGTGGCCACCGATTCAGTGACACTCCCAGGTCTTGGGGTGAAGGGCGTGATTGATCAGACACACTATATCTTGGGCAGTGCATCTTGGATGCAGCAGTTGGGCGTTCCCAGCGAGTCCATGGATCCGGTTCAATCGAGATTTTTACTTCAAGGCAGAACATGCTCGTGGCTTGCGAAATCAGAAACATCGATCAACACCACCCAAGTGCAATTGATTGCATTACTGGTCTTTGGGGACGCATTGAAGTCGACTTCCAAAGAAGCCATTGATCAGCTCAAAGCTTTGGGCATCAAAACTTGGATGCTCAGCGGTGACAACCAGGTGAGCGCCGCATGGGCAGCACATCAGTTGGGTTTGGACGGATTTGATGCACAAGTGATGCCCCAAGACAAAGCCGCACGCATTGAGTCCATGAAAAAGGGGGGGAATGTGGTGGCCATGGTGGGCGATGGCATCAATGATGCACCCGCCTTGGCTGCAGCAGACATTGGTTTTGCGATGTCCACAGGCACCGACGTGGCCATGCAAACGGCGGGTGTGACCCTGATGCGGGGAGACCCCATGCTGATTGCGCAAACGATTGAACTGTCCCGTAGAACTTACAGCACCATCAAGCGGGGATTGTTTTGGGCATTTGCCTACAATGTGCTTGGAATTCCCTTGGCCGCAGCCGGTTTTCTAGACCCCATGATGGCCGCAACGGCCATGGCACTCAGCAGTGTAAGTGTGGTGATGAACGCCTTGTGGTTGCGCCGGTAGTGCTGAATTCAAACTCTGAATTCTCAAGTTTCACAAACCAAGAAACTTTTTATTGGGCCTTGTTTTGGGTGCCCATTTATTTTGAATTCCATTCATCCCAAGGACCACGCCTAGGGTGTTTTGTTGTTATTGATCATCAGTTCTTTGAGCTCAGCAATTTGCTGCTTGAGTCCTTCCATTTCATTGCCTTGATCTTTGATATTTCTCAATACGCGCGTTTGAAATGAGGTGCTCTCTTCATCATCGTCTTCATTGTGATCGGTGATGCTCGCAAACGAATCAACAATCACCGCCACAAACAAATTCAATACGACGAAGGTGGCAATCAAAATAAAGAGGATAAAAAAGATCCATGCATAGGGAAACTTTTCCATGATGGGACGAGCAATGCCATCTGACCAACTCTCCAAGGTCATCACTTGGAATAGCGTAAAAAATGAGCTGCCAATATTGCCAAAGAGGTCAGGAAATGTACTGCCAAATACATTGGTGGTGATCACGGCGGAGACATAAAAGACAATCAACAACAATCCCATCACCGAGCCCAAACTCGCCAATGACCCCAAAAGGCCAGCGACCACGCGCTTCATGCTTTGCACTTTGTTGATCAAACGCAAAACCCGCAAAACCCGAAGGGCACGAAGAACGGACAAAGACTCGGTCGCCGGCACAATGGCGATGGCGATCACGATAAAGTCAAACAGGCACCAAGGATCAGTCCAGTAGCTTTTACCCTTGCAAAAGATCAACAACAGTGTCTCGCAAATGAAGATCATCAAAATGGCGTGATCAATGATGGAGATCTCTTCTCCAAACTTGTCCATGATTTCTGCACTGGTCTCTGTGCCCAGCAAAATGGCATTCAAAAGAATGAGTGTCACGATGGTCATTTGAACCACGTGATGATTGATGAATTTTTGGACTTTTTCTTGAAGTGGAACAATGTTGATCATGTGATGCAAGCTGTATTGGGTGTATTAATTTGAAAAGGCCTGAGTATGACAGTCGTTGGCCAATAGCTGGGCAAAAGCTGCTACAAAAAGACAAGGTGGCAACAATTTTATTTAATCTTGAGTTGTTTGATCATTTCTTTCATTTCAATGAGCTCCCGTTGAAAAGCCAAAAACTCTTCTCTCTTGACAACAATGTCGTCACTGTTGGTGTCGTTGGCATCTTGGGTCGTATCATTTTTCAATGACGCAAAAGAGTCCACAATCACGGCGATGAACAAATTGACCACCACAAAAGTGGCCATCAAAATAAAGGTCACAAAAAACACCCACGCGTAGGGGAACTTTTCCATGATGGGGCGTGCGATCCCGTCAGACCAACTCTCGAGTGTCATCACCTGAAAAAGTGTAAAAAAACTGTGTCCCAATGAGCCAAACAAATGTGGGAAAACTTCCCCAAAGAGATTGGTTGATATCACAGCAAAGACATAAAAGACTATCAATAAAAGTCCCACCACAGAGCCCAAACTCGACAAAGAACTCACCAATCCAGAAACCACACGTTTCATGCTCTCCACTCGGTTGATCAGTCTCAAGACCCTCAGGATTCGCATGGGTCTGAGCAAATTCAACTCTCCGGAGGAGGGCATCACCGCGATGGCAATCACAATGAAGTCAAACAAACACCACGGATCGGACCAGTACTTTTTGCCCTTGGCAAAAATCATGAGGAGAGTTTCAATGATAAAAATCAACAACAATCCGTGATCACACAAGCCAATTTCTTCCCCAAACCGATTCATGATTTCTGCGTCGGTCTCCATGCCAAGCAAAATTGCATTCACGATGATGAGAGCAACAATGGTGTGTTGAACCCAATGTTGATGCATAAAGTCGTCAACTTTTTGCTGCAAAGAAGAAATGGCCATCATACGAATACAAGAAACATGGAAAAGAAGTCAAAAAGTCGCTTAAAACGCAACCTTGTATTCTAATCTTGAAAGTTTCTGTTTTAAGTGGCTGGCCACAATCCTTGCCTTGTAAAGGCACAAAGAATTCAAATGCCTATGAACCGTTGGGCAAAATTCATTCAAAAGTAATCATCTTTGCCGATGGGCGGCGAAATGATGAGCCTGAGTGCACAAAAGTGGTGCTCTATGCCGTTTATTGATCACGTCGGCCATGCCAATCGCCTGCGGCCCATGCGCTCGCATGACGAGCAGTCGCTGGATGGGGTCAGTGATTTTTTCCTTGCGAAATATCCATGATGAGTTTGGTGAGCAAGTACATGCGAGGCTCGATAGAGCTGATCAAAACATATTCATCGTCATTGGAGTGTGAGCCAAAGCCTTGCAAGCCCATGCTCTCGATCACGGGGTTGCTGGTCTCAAGACCCGCAAAAGCCGCATCGGTGCCACCCCCTGCGGCCACCGTGCCCAATACCAACTCACGGCCCACCTCGGCGTACACTTTCTTGGCATACTGCGCCATTTTGAGGGTTTCATCGCTGGTCACCATGGGGGGGCGACGGCGCTCAAAATTCATCTCAATTTTGACCGCTGGGTTTTGTTGGGTTTTGAGCCTTTCTTTGACCCGAGCTTCGATGGTGTCAAAATCCTCCTTGTGCAAGACGCGCACGTCGGCGGAGGCACTCGCCACTGCGGGAATCACGTTTCTGTTGGTGCCTGCACTTGAGAGCGTCCCATTCATCTTGATGCCCAAACTGGGGTCCGAGAGGTCTCGCATTTGTTGAATTTGAAATGCCAATTCTGTCAATGCATTGTGACCCAACTCAGGTGCGGCCCCAGCATGGGAGGCTTTTCCGGTGAGCTCCAGCGTCACCGCGGCTATCCCTGCTGTGGTCAAGGCAACGCGATCGGATTTCACTTGAGAAGCTTCGCAAGAAAAGGTCGCATCGTGTTGAGCTCCCAATTCTGTGAGGTAGGCTCGGGCTGCCGGTGAGCTGATTTCTTCATCTCCGTTCAGGAGGACCGTGATTTGCCCATAATCTTTGAATTTCAGTTGTTTCAAGGTCTCCAGCGTGTGAATGATCAAAGCGACACCTTGTTTGTCATCTGCGATCCCCAAGCCGTAGGCTCGGTCGCCCTCGACTCGAAAGGGTTGTTTGGCCAGCATTCCCTTGAGATAGACGGTGTCCATGTGGGCAATGAGGAGGATTTTTTTGCTGCCATTTCCCTTGAAGACCGCTTTGACCATGCGCCCAGGTCGCTCTGGTGTGTCATACATTTTGTAAATTCGCTCACCCGGCTCAATGAACTCCACTTGTGCGCCCAAGGCTTTGAGGCGAGCGTGGACCAAGGCAGAAATTTTGTTGAGACCTTCACGGTCCCGGGAGCCCGACTCAATGGACACCAATGACTCCAAGGTCTTCAAATAGGGGGCTTTTTGTCCTTGAACAGTCGACAAAAGGGGTTGCTGGGCCTGCGAAAGCGCACAGCCCGCATAGACCAAGCCGACAGCAAAAGTGATCACAGAACGTTTCATGGGGTCTCGATTCATCGTTGAGGGTGGTGAGGTCGCTTGATTGGCAGAGCCAGTCCTGTGCTCGCCAACCCAGGCCCCATCCTAACCCAAGGTGTGGTCTATCAAAGAACGGGAAAGCCCCAGTTTTGGGGTTCGTGATGAGACGGTTGATCTCGCGCGAGGGCAGCTCAGCGGGTTTTGTGTTTCATGGCGCGTTCCACCTCTCGACGGCCTTCACGGTCCTTGATGGTGTCTCGCTTGTCATGCTCTGCTTTGCCTTTCGCTAGGGCAATCTCAAGTTTGATTTTGCCATTTTTCCAATGCATGTTCAGAGGCACCAAGGTGTAGCCCTTTTGCTCGACTTTGCCCACCAAGCGCTGAATTTCCGCTTTGTTGAGCAGCAGTTTCTTGGTGCGATCGGGCAAGGGGATCACATGGGTGGAGGTGGTACGGGTGGGGTTGATTTGGCAGCCAATCACGAAAAGCTCCCCTTCACGAATCACCACATAACCATCGGTGAGTTGCACGCGACCGTCTCGGATGGCCTTGACCTCCCAGCCTTGCAAGACCATGCCTGTTTCATAGCGCTCTTCAATGAAGTAATTGAAGATGGCTTTTTTATTGTCCGCAATGCGAGCGGGCGTGGCTGGTTTGGTGCTCATGGAGGTAAAGACTGACGCGCTTTCTTGAAAACTCTACAATAGTGGGGGCAATCGGTTCAAACCGAAGGGGTGCAACACTGTTCAATTGGATGGGGCTGTCCACCCCAAGGTCGATTGTCTCGAGTTTAAAGCACAATGGGGCGGGGCTTGTTCTAATTCCAAGCCCTTTTTTGTGGCGGTGCTCAGTTGGGTCTTTTTTACTTTCAATCAGGTTGGCTTCAAGTGGTCCGGCGCACAAAGGTCTGACCCAGCTCTCATCATGAAAACAGTTCATAAATCCGTTCTTATTTGGTTCAGTGCTCAGGAGATGTACAACCTGGTCACCGACATCGAGAGCTACCCCAAGTTTTTGCCCTGGTGTGAGCAAGGTCATATTTTGGAGACCCATGCCGATGGTGTCACGGCTCAAATCGGCATGTCCATTGGAGGATTCAAGAAGTCTTTCACCACCCGAAACGTGAACCAACTCAACAGCCAAGTTCATCTTGAGTTGGTCCAAGGGCCCTTCAAGGAGCTCTCTGGGGTCTGGGACTTTCACCCATTGGACGACCAGCGAGCTTGTCGCATCGAGCTGCAACTCAATTATCGGTTTGAGAGCGTCTTTGGTAACTTGGTGGGCCCATTGTTTGACAAAATCGCCAGCACCTTGGTGGACGCCTTTGTCAAACGCGCCGAGCAAGTCTATGTGGCCACCTGAAACGATGGGCAAGAAGGCTGCTGTTCCCCACCGCTGGCATGGGCTTGCTTGAATCCATGCTTGCAATGAAACACCAAGACACGAGATCAGACACGAGATCAAACACGATTGAGGTGGTGTTTTGCCCAAAAGCCAGGATGGTCGTTGCTGTGACCCTGGCGTTCTTGCCACAAGAGCGTCTTTTGGACGCGTTGGTGCGTGCATTGAATCACCACCAGGAAACAACCCCAGAGCAGCTTGCAGAGCATGGGCATCCACAACAGCATGAACCCAAGCCAAATCCCCAGCACTTGATCCCTGTCAAAGACCTCCTGAATTCCTTTGAATTGCTCGACCCCTCCCATCATCACCCCACGATGGGCTCAGCCCAAGCTGTTGAGCAGCAATGGGTTCAAAGTGTAGAAAATCGGCATCTTTTCATCAGCGTTTGGGGTCATCCCCAGGGCTTGAACCATGTGCTCAAGGCAGGAGACCGCGTGGAGCTCACCCGTGCACTTCGCGTCGACCCCAAAGTTGCTCGTCGGGAGCGCTTTGTCAAGCAAGGTGCCAAGGCTGCAGGCCTTTTTGCCAAGAAACGACCCCAGGCCAAAGCTGGCTATTGATCCTTGTCGAATTGAGCCTGGCGTTGCTCCACT
>Ga0114964_10003171_pt1 | contig 11212 bp, 6 predicted proteins | sample C_131016_MF_Meta_FD_92638 | JGI IMG/M metagenome (GOLD analysis project Ga0114964, IMG submission 92638) | Freshwater microbial communities from Lake Croche, Canada to study carbon cycling - C_131016_MF_MetaG | ecosystem: Environmental > Aquatic > Freshwater > Lake | place: Lake Croche, Canada... | reverse complement strand
GCCTCGATCATCTCGATAGAGCAAATGGCGTCATAGGGGCCGTCGGCGATATCGCGATAGTCTTGAAGGCGCAATTGCTCCGGCGCTTGGCCGCTGGTCAGGTGCAGACGCTCCTGTGCAAAGGCCAACTGTTCGTGGCTGAGAGTGACGCCATACATCTGTGCGCCGAAATCCAACGCACCCATTTCAGCCAAAGCACCCCAGCCGCACCCAATCTCCATGACACGGTCACCTGTTTGAACGCCTGCCATGTGCAATGCGCGGCGTACTTTTGCGCTTTGTGCGTGGGAAGTGGTACGAGAAAAGTCACCGTCAAACCAAGCCGATGAATAGTTCATTGTTTCATCCAACCACAGCTTGTAAAAATCATTTCCTAAGTCGTAATGGGCTTGGATATTTTTTTGGCTGTTTGCTCGGGTGTTCCGTTTTAGGAAATGTTTGATGCGGTAATACGTGCGGCCTAGCCAATTGCCAAATATCAAGTCATCAATATGTTTGCGGTTAGCAATAAAAAGGCGCAACAAACTGGTGACATCACTGGATGTCCAGTCGCCTGCAATAAAGCTCTCTGCAAAGCCGATATCACCTGACTTCATGGCGAGCGTGAAGGGTTCCCAATTGTGCAAATGCAAACTGGCGTGCAACTCATCGCCATGGGCTTGGCCAAATTGTGAGACTTGGCCTTCAGGCCAGTGCACGGTTAAAACGCCATACTGCAGTTTTTCAAGCAAAACAACTATGCGTTTTACAGATGCAGGCATAGTTTCAAGTAGCGCATCGGTTTTAACAAAAGACGTTGAACTTGTAATAGTCATCAAAAGGCCTCAAAAATATCAACGGGTCACAAAATCTTGCGGAGGAGTGGGTTTGGAGAAAAATGTTACTTTTTTACGCCACAACTTAAAAGCTTGCCAATGGATGCGAGCTACCACCATCAGCGTCATCAAAGGGTATCGAATGAGCGCATGCCATTGGCCGCGAGCAGTCAGCGCAACAAGTTGCCCACTCACACTGGTTTGTATCAACGGACCCAAGTCGTCATCGTGGTCAATGCGTGCAACGATACGATCTGCCGTGCGCATAAAGCGAAATCGATACTGCCCTTCTACTTTGCAAAAGGGCGACACATGAAACACCTTGTTCGCAATATGCTCAACACCCCATTGCGGCTTGTCTATTAAATAGCAATGGCGCTCACCAAAAGTGTTGTTCACTTCAACCACGATGGCGCGAAGATGGTTCGATGCATCGTGGCAATACCAAAAACTCACAGGTTTGAAAGTAAAACCAAAAATGCGTGGGTAGCAATGCAACCACACCTCACCATTTGCATCATCAATGCCTTCGCTGTGGAGTAATGCATCAAGCCAAGCCAAAGCACCGCCTTCACAAGGGCTTCGGCCATCGCCATGGTCTACGTCATGAAAGCTGATAGCGCCTTTTCGATTAACAGCTAGCACCTTGCTCCCTAATTGCGTCAATGAGCGCATGGGCAGCATCAGAAAAAATGTTCCGTATGCAAACGCGTTAGTTGCAGGACGCAGACGTGTGTGGCGCACCTGGCCAAAACCAATTAGCGGTTGATTCTTCGTAGACGTCATGCTGCCAATATGCCTAGAGCAGCATCACGGCCAGCTTTAAAGCCATCTTCGTGAAACCCATAACCCATCCATGCACCTGCATACCAGGTGTTCAGCTGGCCTTGCAAGGTCGGCAGCTGAGATTGGGCCTTGATGGCTGCAAGATCGAACACAGGATGCGCATAGTCATATTCACCCAACACTTTGCTGGGGTCGATAGCGCTTAATGGGTTGAGCGAAACCACAACGTCTTGTGAAAACGGAAGCGGCTGCAAACGGTTGATCCAGTAATGCAGGCAAACGCGACTAGATTCGAGATCAAGATCTGTTGCGCGCTCGTAATTCCACGCCGCCCATGCGAGCTTTTTCTTGGGCATAACCGATGTGTCGGTATGCAAGACTGCTCGGTTGGGGTGATAGCGTATGGCGCCAAGTAACGTTTGTTCTTGCGTTGTGGGTTGCGCCAAAAGCGCTAAGGCTTGGTCAGAATGGCACGCCAAAACCACGCCGTCAAATGCTTCTGATCCAGCAGCTGTGTAAACGCGTGCACCACTTTCACTGCGCTCAATGCGCGTTACAGGTGTCTGCAAATGCGTCTTAGGAATATGCTGTAACAACTTTTCAACATAGTGTTTAGCACCACCCGTCACGGTGAACCATTGCGGGCGATTCACAACTTGTATCAACCCATGGTTATGGCAAAAACGGACCATGGTGGCAACTGGAAATTGCAACATTTGGTCCGTAGGGCAGCTCCAGATGCACCCGAGCATGGGTAATAAATACCAATGGCGGAACGCGTGACCGAATGTATGCGCGTCTAAGAACTCGCCCAGGGGTTGCATCAGCGCATCGTCTTCACCACGTTCAGCCAATGCATTGGCTAATGTGTTGAAGCGTAATACATCGCGCAACATACCCAAAAATGTTGGGCTGAACAAATTGCTACGTTGTGCAAATACGGTATTTAAATTGGAGCCACTCCACTCCATGGCGCGTTGACCTGAAGCGTCTGGCGTTTGTACTGAAAAAGACATGTCAGACGCCGAAGTATTTACCTGAAGTTCTGCAAAAAGCGCAATCAGACCTGGGTATGTACGTTCGTTAAAAACCAAAAAACCGGTGTCTACTCCGTGCGTTACCAAGCCCTGTGGGCCGGTCAATGAGACGTCCACCGTGTGGGTGTGGCCCCCAAAATACGAGCCTGCTTCAAACAAAGTGACTTCTGCTTGTTCACGTAAATGGTAGGCCGTAGATAAACCAGAGATGCCCGATCCGACAACCGCAATCCGTTTGCTCATTCGCTGAGGCCTTTCGCCGTCAACATTTTTTCAATCTCGCCAACAAATCCTTTGTCTTGTGGACCGGTGATCGAGCCATAACTTTTAACGGTTTTACCATCACTGCTAATCAGGTACTTATAAAAATTCCACTTAGGTGCGGTGCCGGTTTGTTCGGTTAATTGTTTGAACAACGGTATAGCGTCAGTTCCACGTACTGCCGTTTTGGTGAACATAGGAAATTTCACGCCAAAGGTGTTGTCGCAAAAATCAGCAATCTTGGCGTTGCTCTCAGGCTCTTGCGAAAAATCGTTGCTCGGAAAACCCAGCACTACCAAGCCACGGTCTTTGTATTTGGCGTAAAGCGCCTCCAAGCCTTTGTATTGCGGCGTAAAACCGCAAAAGCTTGCCGTATTGACAACTAACACCACTTGCCCTGCATATTGACAAAGCACTTGTGGTTTTTCGTCTTGCAGTCTTAGCATGGTGTGTTGTAACAGCTTGGGGCAGGTTGCAGGAGCTGCGCCCGCTGAAGTAGAGGCATCTGCTGCAGCCAATACCAAGGTGCTGTTGCCAAGACCAAAGCATAGAAAAGAAAAAAAGATTAAAAGCTGTTTCATAGGACCATCATGTCTGAATATGTGCAATTCGTTGCAAAGACGAGCCAATTCCCTTGACTCTCTTCTGGAATTGTCGCGCCTAGAATGATGCCACCATGCAGCAAACCCTCGCAGCCCCTGATTTTTTAACAAAAATTGCTTCACCCCAAGAGGCCGTGTTGCGCATAGCGCAATTGCGTAAAAAAGGCGCTGTTGTATTCACCAACGGTGTGTTTGATGTCTTGCACCGAGGACATGCCACCTACTTAGCGCAAGCGCGCAATTTGGGGGCGAGTTTGGTGGTGGCGCTCAATACGGACGCATCATCCAAACGCTTAGGCAAAGGGGACGATCGCCCGCTCAACACATTAGAAGATCGAGTAGCTTTGATGGCGGCTTTGGGTAGTGTGAGTTTGGTCACCTGGTTTGATGAAGACACGCCCTACCAAATCATCGATGCGCTGCGTCCCGATATCTTGGTCAAAGGCGGTGATTACGACATGGCGACACTGGCCGAAACCCAATTGGTCGCGTCGTATGGCGGGCGCGCACAAGCGATCCCCTTTGTGTCAGGCTATTCGACGACAGCATTGGTTCAAAAAATCCGCGCGCAATAAGCGCCAAATATCCAATTAATTTCCAAACACGGCACGCCACAGTGCCAACACATCTTCGCGCCATTCGCGCGCATCGGCCCATGGAATTTGCGTTGCCAACTCATCAAGACGCGCTTGGTGTTGTACTTTTCGCAACGCGCGGTATGCATTGCCTGCTGCAACGCCGACGCCCGCTGGCAACAAGCCAGCTTGCTCGCTGCGTTCGAGCAGCTGGATATTGCCAACGCTCGCTGACAAGGCAGGGTGTTGACACGCAAACGCCAACACCAAATACTGGACCGCAAATTCCACATCTACCATGCCACCTGCGCTGTGCTTGACATCAAACATATCTGGCTTGACGGGGCGTGCCGCGCTTAGCTTGTTACGCATGGCGATGATTTCATCTTTCAATGCGTTGTGATCGCGCGGCGCATTGATGACTTCTTCACGAACCGCTTCGAGTTTTTCGCGCAAAGATGTCTCGCCACCACAACTGCGTGCGCGCGTCATGGCTTGGTGCTCCCATGTCCACGCGGTGTTGCTGCCGCGTTGGGTTTGGTAATCCGCAAATGCTTCTAAAGAAGTGACCAGTAAGCCAGAGTTGCCGTTAGGCCGTAAGGCGGTATCGATTTCGTATAAATCGCCTTCGCTGGTTTTGACGCTTAACCAGTGGATCAGTTTGCGCACGTAGATGGCGTAAATTTCCCCCGCTTGCTCGTGGTGGTCGTCATAGACAAACACAATGTCTAAGTCGCTGCCATACCCCAACTCTTTGCCACCTAGTTTTCCATAAGCCAAAATTGCAATGCGTGGCGTATCGCGATGGCGCTGCTTCATGCGTTGCCAGACCCAGCGACTGGCGATGTTGAGTACGGCGTCAGCTAGGGCGCTTAAGTCGTCGGCCACTTGTTCAACTGTGAGTCGACCTTGCACATCGCGCGCCAAAGTACGAAACACTTCGGCATGGTGCGCGCGGCGCAACACATTGAGCAAGCTCTCTTCATCGTCTTCATGGGTCGATGTCAGCGCTTGTAAGCGCAAGGAGAGTTCTTTATCAAATGCTTTTGGATCAAAACGCTCTGCCAACAAAGCGTCAGTGGCCAACTCGTCAATCACACCAGGATGGCGCATCAAATACTGTGCAGGCCAGCGCGCCAAACCAAGAAGTCGCACGAGTTGTTCGTGTACAAGAGGGCGCTCTACAAGCAAAGCAATATAGCTATCGCGACGCAGCATGGGCGTGATCCAGTCACACCAACGCAATGCCGCTTCTTCGCTGATACGAGATTCTTGCAACCACTGTTGTGTGCGCTGTAAGAGTTTGATTAGCCGTTGCAAGGCATCTTCACGCATGCCGCGCAAGGCAGGTAACTCAACCCACGCGGCGACTCTTTCTCGTAACTTTTCTTGTAAGTGTGGCAACACACTGGGTAAGTCAAAGAAAGCCGGATGGCTTGCAAATGCTGGGCGTGAATCGTTCTGGGTGTCTTCGAAGGTTCCAGAAAGAGGGTCGGAAGAAACCTGTTTTATCGCAGCGACCCTTGGAAGAGTCGAGGTATCAGAACTCTGTTCTGAAGAGCCTAATAACCGCTCAAACTCAAACGCCACGGTGTCGCGGTGCGATTGCAGTTGCGCCAAAAAAATGGGCGCATCTGCCAACCCCAGTGTCTCGGCAATCCATGCCAAGTCTTCAGCATGGGTAGGCAGAGCGTGGGTTTGTTGATCGTCTAAGTACTGAATGCGGTGCTCCACCCGTCTTAAAAACACATAGGCTTTTTCCAGTGCATCTGCAGCATCGGCCGTCATGACGCCGGCGATTTGTAGTTTTAGCAAAGCATCACAAGTCCCGCGAGTCCGTAACTCTGGGAACTGACCTCCACGCACGACTTGCAAAAGTTGCACAGTGAATTCAATTTCACGAATCCCGCCGCGCGAGAGTTTGATGTCGTTGGCGCGCTCAGGTCTGCCCGCATGGCGGGTCGCCGAATGTTGACGAATTTGCAGATGCAGTCCGCGCAAGGCGTCGAACACGCTGTAATCTAAATAACGCCTAAATACAAAAGGCAAAACGGTGTCGCGCAAACCAGATGCGCGAGACATCGAGCCGCGGGGTGCGACCACACGGCTTTTGAGCCAAGCAAACCGTTCCCATTCGCGTCCTTGTACTAAAAAATATTCTTCTAGGGCTTGACGAGAAATCACAACAGGTCCCGAGTTGCCATTGGGACGTAACGCGAGATCTACACGAAACACGCAACCGTGTTCGGTGACTTCGCCAATCATGGATTGCATCACCTTGACGATTTTGGCGAAGTAGTCGTGGTGACTGATGCGCCCCATGCCCGAAGCAGATCCTGATGAATCAACCCCGCCAGTAGTCTCACCGTCTTCGTCGTAGACATAAATCAAATCGATATCGCTGGAGACATTGAGTTCGCGAGCGCCCAATTTGCCCATGCCAACAATCCAAAGCGTGGCTTCTTCGCCGTCAACTTCCTGTGGCCTGCCATGGCGCTCTGCCAATTGACGCTGGGCTTCGGAAAAGGCTACGTCTAATGCGAACTCTGCCAAGTCGGTCATGGCGTGGGTAATGACGGATAAATCTGCTTGTTCGCAGCAATCCATCACCACCAAGCGCTCAAACACCAGCTGGCGCAAGATGCGTAAGGCATCTGCAGGCGGGAACGTAGCCGAAAGCTGGCTGAAGCATACGTGCAAATGGGCGGGTGTTGGTGCTTCAACTGCTAACAGCGGCAATTCCTGCGCATAACGCCGCCGCAAGCGTTGCACTACCCGCGAATAGGCGCTTAAGTCTGTGTTGGCGCGAGAGATAATTCCACCCACTGTGTCAGCACCATGAATCCAACACCCGAACCTGCCGCTCCCGTCCCCGTGAGCGAATCCCGAACCGACAGCATCTACCGCGTGATGAAGCGCGTCTTGTGGGTGCTTGCGTGTGCATGGGGATTACTAGTTCTCGTGTGGGGCAGTCTGCATACTTTCATTGTGCCTCGAATAGACGACTACCGGCCCTTGTTACAGCGGCAGGCGTCGCACGCATTGGGTGTGCGCGTAGAGATTGCCAATGTCAGCGTGCTGGGTGGATGGTGGACGCCACAGTTGCGCATTCAAGATGCCCGGCTCTTTGATGCGCAGGGCCGTGAAGCCATGCGTTTGCCGCAAGTGGATGTGGTTGTTTCTGCGCGCTCCTTGTTGCGCGGTAAATTCGAGCAATTGGTCATCGACCAACCTGAGTTGGATATTCGCCGTGACATACAAGGACATATTTGGGTGGCTGGGCTCGACACCTCGCAGTCGAGTGACGCTTCAGGCGCAGATTGGTTTTTTTCACAGCCAGAATTTTTGATACGCGATGGCATTTTGCACTGGCGTGACGAGTTACGCGATTCGCCCGAGTTAAGTTTGTCGCATGTCAATGTGGTGATGCAAAACAGCTTGTACCAGCACCTGATGCGCGTAGACGTCACGCCGCCAGTGGCTTTGGGACAGCGTTTATCGGTACAGGGTAAGTTTTCGCAAAACCCCCTGCAGCCCAGCGGCGATTTGCGTTTATGGAGTGGCGAGTTGTATGCCGACGCACCAGATGTGGACCTTTCTTCCTTGCGCCAATGGTTACGCTTTGACCGCGGTATCGCAATCTATGAAGGTAAAGGCGGTGTGCGACTTTGGACCGACTGGGTGCAAGGGCAATTGACAGGTGTCACGGCTGATATGGCGCTGGATGCGGTCGATGCGAGGCTTGGCGACAGCCTAAAACCTTTGGTTTTGCGCCATGTTAGCGGCCGCATCGGTGCCAAATGGCTAGACGGTGAAAACGAAATCAATAGCCAAGACTTGGTCTTCGATACCCAAGAAGGCGAACGTTGGCCTGGCGGTGTGCTACGCCTGAATTGGCAAGGCGATGACTTTCGCACGGGCAACTTGACGGCCGATCGTCTGGACTTAGACGCCTTGGCGCAAATCAGCCAACGTTTGCCACTGCCAGAAGAGTTGCGCACCGTGCTCAAGCACGCACAACCCAAAGGCCAAGTCAACCATCTCACTGCGAATTGGATGCGACCTAGTGCACAGCAAGCAGATGCAGAGTTCAGTTACAAAGCCAAAGGCACGGTGCACAACTTGCAATGGCTACAAGACGTCAATTCGCCAGCGCCTTATCACCACCTTCTAGGCGTGGCGGGCGCCGATGTGGAGTTTGATGTCTCACAACAAGGCGGCAAAGCACAAATTGTTATCAAGCAGGGCGGGGTCACTTTGCCAGAGGGCTTGGACGAATCCAAGATCGCTCTAACGGAAGCGACTGCCAACCTCAGTTGGCAAATTAAACCGGCTGATAAAAAAAGCTCCGTCGAACAAGAGTCTGAAATCTCCGTGCAAGTCAAACAAGCACGTTTACGCAATTCCGATGCGACTGCAGAATTAAGTGGCACCTGGACTACAGGCAAAGGCGAAAACCGTTGGCCTGGGGCACTAGACCTCACCGCCAACATCAGCCGCGCACAAATCAAACAACTTCACCGCTATTTGCCTATTTATATAGATGCTGAGGCACGCGCCTATTTAAGAGATGCCCTCACCGGCGGCGAGGCCACGCAAGCAAGTTTGCGCTTGCGTGGTAATTTGGCGGATATGCCTTTTGACAATCCCAAATTGGGCGAGTTTCGGGTCGTCGCGCAAATCGCCAATGGCCAGTACGCCTATGTGCCGTCCGCAAAAGGCAAGCCTACTAATTTGGCGAACACATGGCCTGCGATTGCATCGCTTAACGGTGAATTGGTGGTCGACAGAAGTGCTTTGACATTCAAAGGCGCAGGAAAGTTGGCTGGTGCGCCGCAACTGGCGTGGGACAAGATTGAGGCGACTTTGCCTAACGTGAAGGCGCTTGACGTCACAGTCAAAGCCCAAGCGCGCGGCCCCTTGGCTGATATGCAGACTTTGGTTGCGCGCTCAGCCCTCAACGATCTGCTCAACCGAACGCTTGAAAAAGGGCAGGCCACGGGCATGGCCGAATTCAAAATGCAACTCAATTTGCCAGTGCGTGCTTTACAAAAAACGTCGGTGAACGGCAGCTTAACTTTGCAAGACAACGATTTGCAAATCATGCCTGGCGTGCCAGTCCTCAGCAAAACCCGTGGCCTGGTGCAGTTTGATACGCAAGGACTCACCACCAAGAACCTCAAAGCCCGCGTCTTTGGCGGCGACGCCCAAATTGACGGTGGCCTTTCTTTTGACCCGAATAAAACGGACGCCATGGAACCACTACGAATAAAGGGGGTGGTGACCGCTGATGGCTTGCGGCAAGCCGGCGAACTCGGCATGTTTTCTAACCTGGCTTTGCGAGCCAGCGGTAGTACCAGCTACAACGCGACCGTGGCATTACGTAAGGGGCAACCCGAGATCGTGTTGCAAAGTGATCTTAAAGGCATGGCGCTCACACTTCCCGCTCCTATGAACAAACCCGCGGCGGCCATCTGGCCTTTGCGTTTGGAAACCCAGCTCACCAAAGAATCGTTGGTGCCTAAATCTAAGGTGATGCAAGACCAAATCAAGCTCTCGGTCGCGCGTGTCTTGTCGCTCAACTATGTACGGGATGTGAGTGCAACTCAGACGCGCGTGCTACGTGGCGCGATTGCGCTGGGCGTCTTCACAGCCGAAGCAACACCATCGCGCGACTCAGGTGTGAGCTTGAGTTTGCAGCAGCCCAACGTAGACCTCGACGCATGGAATGAGGTGATGACGCAGTTCACCGCCGCCCCTGCCAACAAGACAAAACCTAGATCCACCAAAACCAATTTGGTCGGGCAAGAAATGGAAGCAACGGGCGCGCAAGATTATTTGCCTTCGCTCTTAACCGTCCGCGCTGACCAAGTGAAGTTGGCGGACCGTTTCATTAACCGCGTTGTGGTGGGCGGCGTGCGCATGGGAGAGTTGTGGCGCTTAAATATCGCAGCTGATGAACTCAATGGCAACGCAGAAGTTCGACCCGCCACCGCTACACAACCCGCACAGTTATACGCGCGCTTGTCTTTCCTCAACATCCCCCCCAGCTTGGTGCCCGATGTAGAGCGCATGCTCAGCGACGAGCCTTCCAGCATTCCGGCATTAGATGTGGTGGTCAATGATTTAACCCTGCGCGGCAAAAAACTAGGGCGCCTTGAAATGGATGCGGTGAATCGCACAAGTGCCAATGCGGGCCGAGAGTGGCGTTTGAATAAGCTCAACCTCACTGCCCCTGATGGCAGCCTGAGTGCCACAGGTTCTTGGGCTGCAGATGGACCCAAATTACGACGAACATATCTCGACTTTGTGATGGACATCAAAGACAGCGGTCAGTTGTTGACGCGACTTGGCACCCCGAACGCCGTTCGCAATGGACACGGCAAACTCCAAGGCAAAGTGTCTTGGCAGGGCTCGCCCATCACCTTGGACTACCCCAGCATGTCTGGTCAATTGAACTTAGCGATCGAAAAAGGCCAGTTCCTCAAATCTGAACCTGGTGCGGCGCGACTCTTAGGCGTGTTGAGCCTGCAAGCTTTACCAAGACGCCTGATGTTGGACTTCACCGATGTCTTTGGCGAAGGTTTTGCTTTTGACTTCGTACGTGGCGATGTGCGCATTGAACAAGGCGTGGCGACTACCAACAACCTTCAGATGAAAGGTGTCTCGGCTGGCGCTGTCATCGAAGGCAGCGCTGACATTGCCAAAGAAACTCAAAATCTGAAAGTGGTGGTGGTCCCTGAAATCAATACCAGTGCCGCTACGCTTTATATGGCAGCTATCAACCCGCTGGTGGGCTTGACTACGTATTTGAGCCAGTTGGTTTTAAGCAAACCTTTGACCAAAGCCGGCACCTCGGTGTTTGTGATTGACGGTTCTTGGAGTAATCCACGCGTGACCAAGAACGACTGATGCCCCGAATCGCACCGCGTTTGTTGGGTCGATGGGCCCTGTGGCTGTCACTTTTAGTCTTACTGGTGTGCATGGTTGGCACCTTGGTGTGGCTAGCGGCGCGCTACGAAGTCAGCCAAGTTGAAAACCGTATGGCCGAAGATGCATCTGACGCAGTGGCCGATATTCGCAATGGTTTGACGCGCAATGTGCAAACCTTGCAAGCGCTGCAGTTTGCCGGGCAT
>Ga0114964_10003170_pt1 | contig 11213 bp, 6 predicted proteins | sample C_131016_MF_Meta_FD_92638 | JGI IMG/M metagenome (GOLD analysis project Ga0114964, IMG submission 92638) | Freshwater microbial communities from Lake Croche, Canada to study carbon cycling - C_131016_MF_MetaG | ecosystem: Environmental > Aquatic > Freshwater > Lake | place: Lake Croche, Canada... | reverse complement strand
TTGCAGCAGATTCGTGGTTTCTACGCTTTTGCGAGTTCACTGGACATTGATCGTTACTCGATTAATAAGATCAAGCGCGGCACAATCCTTGCTGTTCGTGAAGTTGACCTAGCTGGCGTTTCTGATTCACAGCGCAACTGGTTCAACGATCACATGGTGTTCACTCACGGCTATGGAGTTGTGGCAGCGCCCGATAACACTGCCAACGTTGATGGTTCGCCAGCATTCAGTGAAAGCAATATCCCGCCGGTTGGATCTTTGGACATTAAGCAACCACGTGTTTATTTCGGCGAGCAGTCACCGGCTTATTCGATTGTGGGCAGCCCAAAGGGTGGCGTCCCTCGTGAGCTGGACTACCCGGATGACAAGAGTGCCAACGGACAGACCAATAACACCTACGACGGTGCCGGTGGCGTCTCGATGAGTAACTTGTTCCAGCGCGCAATGTTTGCATTCCATTACCGTGAACCAAATATTTTGTTGTCGAACCAAATTGCTCCTGGCTCCAAGATTCTTTACAGCCGTGACCCAAAGACACGTGTGTCCAAGATTGCGCCTTGGTTGACCCTTGATGGCGATCCGTATCCAGCAGTCGTCGATGGTCGCGTTCAATGGATTGTTGATGGCTATACAACCACTAATGCTTATCCGTACGCAGACCGTATCTCGCTGCGCGATGCCACCGCAGACTCGGTGAATTCGCAAAGTAGTAGTTCGTTTAATTCAGGCGACATCACATACATCCGTAACTCGGTGAAAGCCACCGTTGATGCTTATGACGGCACAGTTCACATTTACGCGTGGGATGAAACTGATCCAATCTTGAAGACGTGGAGCAAAGCATTCCCAGGAGTTGTGGAACCTAAGTCTGCGATGCCGCCCGGCATCGTTGCACACGTCCGCTACCCAGAGGACATGTTCAAGGTGCAGCGCGATGTCTACGCGAAGTATCACGTTACTGATCCGCAAGCTTTCTATTCAGGCCAGGATTACTGGATTGTGCCTAATGATCCAACCAAGCCTGATGTGAAGCAGGCTCAACCTCCGTATTACTTGAATTTGCAGATGCCTGATCAGAAGGCCCCAACGTTCTCGTTGACGACGGCGTTTGCGCCGTCAAAGCGTCAGACATTGGCATCGTTCATGTCGGTGAATGCGGATGCGGGTGCCGACTACGGAACTATCCGTGTGCTTCAGTTGCCACGCAATACAACTATTCCTGGGCCAACGCAGGTTCAGAATAATTTTGAATCCGATCCGAATGTGTCGGCGAAGTTGTCGCTGTTGCGTCAAGGTGGTTCGACGGTAGTTCTCGGAAACTTGTTGTCGTTGCCTGTTGGTGGCGGTTTGTTGTATTTCGAACCGGTGTATGTGCAGGCGAGCCAAGCGGATGGTTATCCATTGCTTCGCAAGGTACTGGTGTCATTTGGTTCTAAGGTCGCATTCGAAGACACGTTGAAGGCAGCGTTGTTGGATGTGTTCTCAGGTGAAGCAGGCAATGTGAATCCGGGTGGTGGCGGAACAGGTTCTACTACGGGCACACCAGCTGAGCAGTTGGCCGCCGCGATCGTGGATGCGAATGCTGCATATGCGGACGGGCAGGCAGCGTTGGCTAAGGGTGACTTTGCAGGCTATGGCGTTGCACAGAAGCGTTTGGCTGCGGCGTTGGCAAAGGTGACCACTTTAGGCGCACAGATCAGCGGAAAGCAGTTGGCGTCGCCGACTGCGACACCGAGTCCGAGCGCTACCAAGTAGTTCCAGGGGATGCGTTGTTGGCCGCGAATTTTGTGTTGGCGCGCTTGTGTCGTATCCTTGAGGGACCGACGCGGGGTGGAGCAGCTCGGTAGCTCGCTGGGCTCATAACCCAGAGGTCATAGGTTCAAATCCTGTCCCCGCTACGAACGAAAAAGGCCCCCGCTGGGGCCTTTTTCTCATATGGCGGTTTCTGGATTTGAGGAGGAACAATTCACCCTGAGTGAATTGTGACGGAGTCCTGTCCCCGCTTCTAAATTCAAATCACGGAGACTAAGTATTAGCAGGCAAAATCGCATTCGAGACAGAATCCCCACAGAGTTAAAAGTCGCTTTCACCGTATTCAGCCTAGAATTGGGGTTATGCCTCACACTCGACCGCACGCCTTTTATGCAGTTGTCGCAGCACATGGCTTTAAGCAAGCAGCCAAACCTGGCAGAGTTATCTTGCTGCTTGGTGGTATTGGTGTGCTCGGCGTGGCCCTGTTCCCAGTCCCGCATGTGATCAATGATTCTAATTTGCACACGTTTATGGCAACAATTGCTCTTGGATCTATGTGTTTGTGGCCAGTGTTTTCAGCTACTAAAGAACATGCCTCACCGTCGGTACTGAAGCATCGTGGTGCCTGGACAAGCACAATTTGTTTGGCAATCATTGGGCTCGTATTTTTACAGGCCTGGTGGACTCACAGCCATGTCACCGGATTTTTAGAACGACTTCTGATCACGAGCCAAATTGGGTGGCTGATGGTTGCACTCCGCATCTCACATCAGTTTGGTGTGCGAGCATCCGCTGATGAAGCAGCTCCTACCGTGAGCCCGCATGACAATGCACCCGACTTGCAGGTTCCCATTCCGGTACCTATGTGAAATCAGTTAAGGGCTAACCAAACCGTCTGAAGGGGAGCCCCCGGCACCATGAGGCAAGTTTGATTTGCATGAAAAGTTGTAGTTAAGCGTGCCTGTAAAACGTCGAAAGTGTGCAAACCCTGTACTTTTGGGTGAGAAATGGGTACGTTTTAAAAAGAACAAAGTTAGTTTTGAACACTTTGGCTAGTTCTCGGGACTAGTGGAAAGTGGTATTCAAAATGCGCAGAATTTCTTTTCTTGGCACGATCCTCATTACATGTTTTGCCATGGCTCTGTCGAGTCTTGCCATTTCTGGCACTGCTCAGGCAAAAGCAAAGATAATGAAGCCTTCTGCACCGACAATCGTTTCCATTAAGTCGTCCACACCAAAAAGTGGAAAAGTGGATGTGACTATAAAGATTAAGTTGCCAAAGAGTAACGGTGGCTCAAAGATCATAGGGAGCAAAGTAACTGCAGGTGGCAAAAGCTGCGCCATCGCAAAAACCAAAACTTCCTGCACGATTAAGTCGATCAGTAATGGTAAAGCATTGAGCGTGTATGCCTACTCAAAAAATATTAAGGGATTTGGCGCCAAGAGCGCCAGAGTTTCTTACGTTGCCGGGGCAAGTGCTTGGCCAAGACTCGCAACTGTTTACGTAGTGGGTGACCCAGGCCCTGGCGGGGGAATTATTTACTATGTGAACCCAGCGGGATTTAGTTGTGGCAGTGGATTTACTGTGACTGGAAGCCCAACTGGTGGCAAGTGTCATTACCTAGAAGTTGCGCCAAGTGGCTGGAGCGAAACTGCCGAAACTACTGGCTTAATTTGGGCGGTAACCGCCAATGAAGCTGTAGATGTTTCGGGTATTGCCGGTGATTCCTCTGCCTATAACAACGCATTGGGAATTGGCCTTGGCTATAAAAACTCTGACTTCATAGTTGCCCAGGGTAATGACACCTCTACTGCAGCTGGGGCCGCCCGTGCATACACACACAACGCCAAGTCTGATTGGTACTTGCCTACAACAGCCGAGCTAAACCTACTTTGTCAATGGAATCGCGGGGTGGCGCAAGATGTCACAACCCGATGCGCAGACGGAGGATTCAATACCGGCACGGGTGCAGGTGGGTCAGGGTTTGTGAACGACCGCTACTGGTCCTCGTCTGGTTACGACGCGGGCTTCGCGTGGGGCCAGTTCTTCAATGGTAACCAAGACGGCGGCAATAAGTTTGATACCTACTACGTTCGTCCAGTGCGGGCTTTTTAACTATTTATCTATTCATCTTTTGATTTTTACGTTGTTCAAAGTGAAGAGATTCATGGTGGGTCGGGCTCGAACCAATGTCTCACGGATGAAAAGTTGTCCCAAATATGGGTCAAAGTATCTTCGATGATCCAGACCCGAGGGTCACGGACTGCAAGTAGGGGCGCAGGGTGATGGAGTTCTGCCCCGCTACTAAATGCCTTTGGGCAATGATCCTTGGACCTCTTGCCCAGAATCAGGCGTGTCTCGTGCCTGCCCTCAGGAGGATTGCAAATAATCAAGGTTTACGAGCCTTACCCTGCCAGTATTGACACATGAATTCACCCTTTAGTCTCAAAGGTTCAAACGCACTGATAACCGGGGCCGGCTCAGATAATGGCATTGGTTTTGCGAGTGCCAAATTGCTTTGTGAGATGGGAGCCTCGGTTTATGTAACTGGCGCCAGCTCGCGCATCTTGGACCGAGTAGATGAACTGAAGGCACTTGGTCACAACGCATTTGGTTCTGCAGCAGATCTCACCGACCCTGAACAAGCAGAGCGCATTGTTATTGATGCAGTTTCTCAACTCGGTAGCCTTGACATACTTTTCAATAATGCGGGTATGACAAGTGTTGAAGCACCTATGAAAGATGTTGGCGAAGCCGGCGATGGGGTAGAAATTTCAATCGAAGGCTGGAAGAAATCAATTGATCGAAATTTAAATTCAGCCTTTTATGTAACAAAGTTTTCGCTACCGCATATTAGGTCAGCTGAGCATGGACGCATCATCATGATGTCGAGTTTGACTGGACCGGTTATGGCGATCCGTAACGATGTTGCCTACGGCACGACAAAAGCAGCGCTTGTTGGATTGACTAAGGAGCTCGCAGTCGACGAAGCAAAGCGCGGCGTAACAGTAAATGCTGTAGCGCCGGGTTGGATTAAAACTGGATCCCAAAGTGTCAGCGAAGATGATGAAGGTAAAGATGTGCCGATGGGACGCTCATCTACCCCAGCTGAGTGTGCTGCGATAGTCGGTTTTCTTGCGAGTCGCGAAGCCAGCTACATTACTGGTCAAGTGATCGTTGTTGATGGTGGTAACTCAATTTCAGAACAGCGTGGAGTGCGCTAACTACGATTTGAGTGCGGGCTCTCTTGGAAAAATATTTGCATGTGGTGGATCAGCTTGAACAGCATCTGGATCTGAGTCGGGTTCAATTTTCTCCACAGTCTGAATTGAGCCTGACTATTTAGCGGCAGTAACAGCAAAGGTCGTCAGACTCTTTGTCAACTTTGGCTTTTTGCCTTTTTTGGGTTTTGGTTCCTGGACTTTGAACGTCACTTTGCAAACCCCAGTTTTTAGTGTCTTAAGTTTAGATCCGGTGTAGACACAAATTCGCTTCGAAGCACTTGCTACTTGTATCGACACAAGTGCATTCTTAGACACCACTTTGACCCCAACGCGCTTGGCAAGAGTCTTGGCCGCGTAGGTGTGCTTTACGGCCAGGGTATGAGCTGCATCGAGTTTCCACTTTGCATAAAGCGTGATGTCGTTGGCGGTACTCGGTGTGTAAGGAAATTTAATTGCAGCACCATTTATTTGGAGGGACCAACCATCAAATGCGTAGTCAGTGCGCTTTGGCGACGTAGGCGTTGTTGCGATAGGTCCACCGAACACAAAAACACCGTTACTCACTGCGGTACCGCCACTTGAGTTGTACGTCACTGTGTGAACACCGCTGCTGGAAGCCACTCCGTTGAAGGCGGCGGTTACCGCATCAAAACCGGATGCACCGTCTCTCACATAAACCCGCGAACCGGAGGGAAGAGATCCGAATGCGGAATCTCCCATTTCAGGAGCGGAACTACCAAGAAAGAAGACGCTGGTGAGTGACGTATCGCCGCCGAAAGCCGATTGGCCGATTGTTGTGACACTTGCTGGGATGCTGATGGATGTCAGCGACGATGCATACCAGAATGCACCAGTTCCAATTGAAGTGAGAGTGTCGGGCAAGGTGATTGAAGTCAGCGCAGTTGTGAACTCAAAGGCGCTGCTTCCGATTGATGTAACACCTATTGGGATTTCCAAACTCGTGATTGACGAGACGTTCTGGAATGCTGAATTTCCAATTGTTCTGACACTCGTTGGGATGTTTATGCTTGTAAGGCGAGTGGCATTATTGAAAGCGCTCGTCGCAATTGTTATCACACCCATCGGGATGTTGTAACTTGTGTTACTCGCCAAAGGTGGGTACGCAACCAAAGTCGTTAAATCTTTACTAAACAACACCCCATTTCGTGACGCAAAATCCGCATTAAGTGGCGATGCGTTAAAGCTTGCTATAGAGGTTGCGTTTTCGAATGCATAATCTCCAATCGACGTCAAAGTCGAAGGGATTGAGAGTGAAGTCAGTGCCATGGCACCCTGAAATGCACCCCAACCAATTGACAGGACACCCGGGGGTATCGTCAGCGATGTGAGCAAGCCAGCTCCCGCAAAAGCCAAAGTTTCGATAGACGTCACTCCTGTTGGAATCACGTAAGGATTCCCAACTTTTCCACCTGGATAGGAAAGCAGAGTTGTTTTGTTTTTATTAAAAAGCACTCCATCAGTTGTGCTGAAATCAGCGTTCAATGAGTCAACGTGGATTTCAGCCAATACAGGCATCCAGACGAGCGCATTGCTGCCGATTGAAGTGACACTCTCAGGAATGTCAATTGCTGTGAGAAACAGTGCATTTGCAAATGCGTAATCTGACAATGTCACTACCCCTGTGGGAACAACGTAAGGACTTCCCACTTTTGCTGCGGGATAGGCGAGCAACGTCGTTGCCAACTTATCGAAAAGCACTCCATCGACTGAGCTGAAATTGGGATTCAGAGAATCGACTGATAGTGATGTGACCGTGTTTGAGTAGTTGAAAGCGTATGGCTCAATTGATGTGACAGTTTTTGGAATAGAAATAGATGTTAATGGGCCAAAAAACGCACCCCAGCGAATGGATGTGACTCCATCGGGGATTATTGCCGCACCTGCGCAATCGATGCTTTCAGTGACTTCATTGGCAACGATTCTGAAAGATCCAGCACCGGTCACTCCGTCCTCTGAAACACAAGCCACGAGACCATCAGTGCCGTCGTAGTCATCGGCAGCGTTGGCTGGGCTGAACCCAACGCCAGATAGAGCTAACAGAATCGTTGTTACAAGTATGGATACGCGGCGCATTTGAAACCTCAACTAGTTGTTACCGTCAGCCTATGGGCGCGCAAACGGATAAGGAGTTAACGCACCCACATTGGCTTTGGCTTATTTGACCTGGGCTGTGCTCTTGGAAAGCCATGTTGTCGCTGTTGTTTCAGCACTTTTGCCACTCACGGCAACTGCAATGAACTTTTTCTTAAACGGCAAAGTCACTTTTAGTGTTGGTTGAGTTGCCTTTGCGATACGCGTGCAGGTTTTGGGGATTGTTGAAGTTGCTTTAGCAACATTCCCGGTGCATGAGTACCACTGGTAGCTAATCACAGGAGTTGGGATACCAGTCCATGTTCCTTTAGAAGCTGACAACTTATTTGCGCCGTTAGATGTTGCAATCGCTTTACCTGTGATTGTTGGCTTTGCGGTTGCTAACGCTCTTTCGTTCGCGTTCCATCTGGCATACATAGTCGTTGCTGTGACGACGCTGTACTTAGATCCGCCGTCACCAAGTTTTGTTTGGAAACTCGAATCTGCATACCAACCCAATGTGTAATGAGCACGCTGCGGTAGCGGTAGAAGAATAGTGCCGTTTGTCTTGCTACCTGCGTCGATGGGACCCAAAAATGTAATGGTCATCAGTCCGAATGAATCTCTAAATGCCAGCGAGTCAATTTGTGTGACGCTAGCAGGAATGGTGATGCTTGACAGTGCTGTGTCTCCGGCGAACGCACCTTCACCAATGCTGGCTACTCCATCCGGGATAGTTATGGTTGCAAGTGATGTGTTGTCGGCGAATGCAAATCTTGAAATGTTTGTAAGCCCAGCTGGCAGTGTGACGCTTGTCAGTGCTGTGCCTCCGGCGAAGGTGCCATCCTCAATACTTGTGATGCCAGCGGGGATGGTGATGCTGGTTAGTGAGGTGTTGTTGCTGAAGGCACGACTCCCTAGGCTCGTGAGCCCAGCGGGAAGCGTGACACTAATGAGGGAAGTGTTGCCGGCGAACGCAGCTTCACCGATGTCTGTGACTCCATCTGGGATGGTTATGTTTGTCAGTGACGTGTTCTCGTAGAACGCATTAAGTTCGATGCTTGTGAGTCCAGATGGCAATGTGACGCTGGTTAGAGCGCTGTCATAGGCGAATGTGCTGTTCCCGATACTGGTGATCCCATCTGGGATGCGGATGCTGGTCAATGCAGTTGCGCCGTAGAACACCATTTGCTCCATGCTTGATAATCCAGTCGGCAGGGTGATGCTGGTCAATGCCGTCGCTTGCTGGAACGCACCGTCCCGAATAGTTGTGACGCTCGCGGGGAGGTTGATACCGGTCAGCGTCTCGGATTGTTGGAAAGCTGAAACGTCGATGACAGTGACGCCATTTGGAATCACGACGACTCCGACGCATGCACTTCCTGCCGACACCGCACCGTCAGTAATTATGTAATTCGGGGTAGCACTTGATGGCAATCCTGAATTGCAGTTATATGAGCCGTTAGCAGGAACGGCTGCGTGTGCAGGGCTCATTACTAAAACCGATAGCGCCAAGGCAAGAGTGCAGATACTGGTAGTAATTCGACGCATGAAAACCTCGCACAATACTGGTCAAGTTGCCATCTGCAACTGAGAAAAAGGTACACCTGTATGGCCAGAAAGAGGGTGCGCTTTAGGTGAAATCAACGTGAATTGCGAAGAAAAACTTGGAAATAATACGCTTTGGGTAATTTGTCCGTTTCATTATTCGACGGTGAAAATCACCTGTGCGACTACCGAATGCAAAAATTTCCAGACACGTTACTTAACTTTGGCTGTGCTCGGCGAAAGCCATGTTGTGGGTTTGGTCCCGGCACTGATGCCGGTGACGGCCACCGCAATGAACTTTCGTTTGAGTGACTTATGAACTATGAGCGTGACACCTGTCGCTTTTGCAATTTTTTTGCATGATTTAGGAATTTTTATTGTCGCCAATTTAACTTTTGCTGAGCATGAATACCACTGGTAGCTCAATGCTGGTCGCGGATAGCCATCCCAGAACCCACTAAGGGCAGTCAATTTGCGAGTGCCCTTAGCCGTTAAATTGGCTACACCGTCAATCGTTGGCTTTATGGTAGGGAAGGCCCTTGTTTTCGGGGCTTTGATCCACTTGCTATACAGCGTAATTGGACCTTTAACTCGGTAATCGAACCCAGCGTTACCGACTTTTTTTGTGAACGTGCGGTTCGAATACCAGGCTTGGATGCGACCATCACCGGCCATGTTTAATGTTTGTCCCGGCAGCGCCACCGTTCCATTAGCAAGGCTTCCATTGTCGATGGCACCTAGGAATGTGATCGTTCTCAAGGGTGTGTCGTAGCCGAAGTTGCCGGCAGGTGCGGTGTCGACACAAAGCGCACCCCGTTCAATCCGTGTGACGCTGGCTGGGATTGTGATGCTCTCGAGATCTGCACAAAATGCATACGTTTCGATGGTCCCGAGTCCTGTCGGCAGCTCGATGCTTTTCAAAGCTGTGTCAAAAAATGCGCCATACCCAATAGTTTTAAGTCCAGCTGATAACTTGACACTGGTTAACTTCCAGTTGCCAGAGAATGCGTACATTTCGATACTTGTGACACTGTCAGGGAGCTCTACGCTGGTAATGTCCTTATCATCTTGAAACGCACTCCATCCAATGCGAGTCACGCCATCGGGAATCACTACTGCGCCAACGCATGCTCCACCGGAATTCACCACACCACCAGCATCGATGGAGAAATTAGGGGTTGACTCAGTGGCCAAACCGGTATTGCAGTCGTAGGTTCCTTCAGCTGGAATATCTGCGTGAGCAGGGCTGATAGCTAAGCCTGTCAAGACTAAAGCGAGGGTGCTGACAACGGTTGCGATGCGGCGCATGAAAACCTCACAGAATGCTGATCAAGTCGACATCTGCGACTGTGAAAAATATACATTTGTCTGGTTAGAAAGAGGGTGCGCTTTAAGTGAAATCAACGTGAATTGCGAAGAAAAACTTGGAAATAATGCGCTTTGGGTAATTTGTCCGTTTCATTATTCGACGGTGAGAAGCTGCATGTGTCATTACTGAATGCAAAAATTTCCAGACACGTTACTTAACTTTGGCTGTGCTCGGCGAAAGCCATGTTGTGGGTTTGGTCCCAGCACTAATTCCAGTAACAGCCACCGCAATGAATTTACCTCGATGTAACTGACGAACAATCAGTGTGACACCTGTCGCGTGTGCAATTTTTTTGCATGATTGAGGAATTTTTGTTATCGCTAATTTTACTTTTGCTGAGCACGAATACCACTGGTAGCTAAAAACAGGCGTTGGTGAGCCAGTCCAGGTCCCTCGTGACGCTGTCAATTTATTAGTTCCGTTTGTCGTTGAGAGCGCACTATCTGAAATTGATGGTTTTGCAGCGGCTACGGCTTTCACATTTACTTTCACGTTCGCAACCCACTTGGCATATATGGTGCCAGCCGCCGCGATGGTATAGGTGGAATCGTCATCACCCACTTTGATTGTGAATGTCGGATCTGCAAACCATCCCAGGGTGTAATTGTTGCGAAATCTTCGGGGGAGCTCTATAGTTCCGTTGCCGCTGCTTCCAGCATCAATTGGTCCCAGGAATGTGATGGTCGAAAGTTCGCGGCAGGCTTCGAATTGATGTCGGCCAATGTGTGTGACTCCAGCAGGAATGGTGATGCTGGTGAGGTCAAGGTTGTAGGCGAACGCATTCTCACCGATGCTCGTCACTCCGGTTGGAAGCGAAATGTTGGACAGCGATGTGCTGCCAAATGCGTAATCTCCAATGTGTGCAATTCCGTCTGAAAGTGTGATGCTTCTGAGTGACCAGTCTTCCCAGAATGCGAATTTTCCGATGCTGGTAACTCCAGCAGGAAGCACGACGCTAGTGATTGAATATGCATGAGTAAATGCATAGTCCCCGATACTTGTGACGCCATCGGGAATGACCACTGCACCTGCACATGCATTGTGACTGGTTACCTCGCCGTTTGTGACAGTTATGTAATTCGAGTTAGCACTTGTTGCTACACCGCTGCTGCAGTCGAATGTCTCAATGACGGGTCCAGTATTTGTCTCATCTTCATTCGCAGTCCACTTGGCATATAAGGTGACGGCTGCTGTGACGCTGTAATTCGAATTTTCATCGCCAATTTTG
>Ga0114964_10003168_pt1 | contig 11216 bp, 10 predicted proteins | sample C_131016_MF_Meta_FD_92638 | JGI IMG/M metagenome (GOLD analysis project Ga0114964, IMG submission 92638) | Freshwater microbial communities from Lake Croche, Canada to study carbon cycling - C_131016_MF_MetaG | ecosystem: Environmental > Aquatic > Freshwater > Lake | place: Lake Croche, Canada... | reverse complement strand
CGCAAGAACCGTCGAGGATGTATTGGCAAGACGCTCGCGCTTATTATTTTTAGATGCACAGTTAGCGTTGGAACTCTCTGACAAAGTCGCGACTATTTTGATATCTGAACAAATCCATAATCCGCAACTGCAACAATTCAAAAAGTTAGCAATGAATTATTTGCTTTAATAACCAGTATCACATAGTCAATTTTTCGTTTGCACAAGTTCTTCATGAAATATTTATCTTTGCTGGGTTCGTTATTGACCTTGCAAAATTGATATTCCTTGGGTATTTACCTATTTTTTTAGTGACCCTATATGTTCAAATATTTCATCTCATTATTGGCACTGATAGACATATGCCGCATCCACTGCTGACAATCGAACAAGTCGATAAAAATTTTGGTGGCGTTCAAGCGGTTAAAGACCTAAGTTTCTCAATTGGACATTCTGAAGTAGTTGGGTTGATCGGCCCTAATGGGTCTGGCAAATCAACGTCAGTAAATTTAATTTCAGGAACAGTCCCAGTTTCTGCTGGTGTGGTTAGATTCAACGGACAAATCCTCAATAACTTACCCATCACTGCGCGAGTTAAAAAAGGCTTATCTAGAACATTCCAAACAACAAGCTTATTTCCAGAATTTTCAGTTATAGAGCAAGTTTTGGCTGCGTGTCAAAGTTGCTTCAAAAAAAATCCAATAGGTTCTGTCATTCGCGCAAGCGCTGCAACCATGGAGGAACATAAGCAACTTAACAAGGCAACAGAATTAATTCATTTTGTTGGGCTGTCTGAGGTTATTGACCAACTGACTTCATCTATATCCTCCGCACAGCAACGCTTGTTGATGATTGCTACCGCCCTTGCTTCTGACCCTCTCCTAGTTTTATTGGATGAGCCTGCTGCTGGTATGGTGGCAAAAGAGCGAAAAGAATTAGCGAATTTGATCCTTGAAATCCGACAACGAGGCATTTCAGTCTTGGTGATTGAACATCATATGGGGCTCATCATGGAAGTATGTGAGCGTATTGTGGTTTTGAATTTTGGTCAAAAAATTGCAGAAGGGACGCCTGAAAGTATTAGACAAAATCCTGCAGTTATTGATGCTTACTTAGGTGGGGCGCATTGATGCTAAAGGTTACGAATGTCTATGCGGGATACGGTAAGGTAGGCATACTGCATGGCATCAGCTTAGAAGTGAAAACCTCTGAATGCGTTGCTTTAGTCGGTGCCAACGGAGCAGGTAAAAGTACCACACTGAAATGTATATGTGGACTTATTCCCATAGTTTCGGGTGCAATTGAGTTTGAAGGCCAGCGTATAGATGGATTAAGGGGTCATGAGATTGTCAAGTTGGGTTTGACGATGTGCCCCGAAGGGCGGCAGGTATTTTCGGACATGACAGTGCGTGAAAACCTCGAAATGGGCGCGCACATTAGATCCGATAACGCGCAATCTAGTGATTTGGAGAAAATGTTAGATTTATTTCCAGTGCTGCGCGACAGGATCAAACAGAGTGCGGGTACCTTGTCTGGTGGGGAGCAAGAAATGCTTGCGATTGCTCGTGCATTGATGTCGCGTCCCAAACTTTGTATCTTTGATGAGCCATCGTTGGGACTTGCTCCGAAGATTGTGCAAGAGGTGGAGCAGACTATCGCAAAAATCAAGGCTATGGGCACGACGATATTGTTGGTGGAGCAAAACGCTTCTATGGCGTTGCGACTTTCAGATCGCGCCTATGTATACGAAGCGGGTGATATTGTTTTGCAGGGTACAGGTGAAGAGTTACAAAATCACCCTGAAGTAAGCAAAGCTTACCTAGGGTATTGAGTTAAGTTTGTAGAAAGTTAGATTGGTTATTTAATTTTTAGAAAGAAAAGGAGACTGAGAAATGAAAACTATGTCAAAAAAATTCGCCTTCACTGCTGTCATTGGAGTCCTGAGCGCCAGCTTAGGAGGTTTGTCGTGGGCTACTGAAAAAGAATTGGTTTTAGGTGTCAACGACGCCTTGACTGGCCCAGGAGCTGTTTACGGGCTTCCTCAATCCAATGCAGTCAAAATGGCTGCGGATGAGATCAATGCAAAAGGCGGTATCAAAGCGGGCGCAGATATCTACAAACTCAAGGTCATTAGTAATGATGATAAAGCCAACCCCACAGAAGCTACCAACAGCGTACGCAAACTCATCGACCGTGATAATGTCAAATACCTTTTGGGGTTTTGTTGCTCAGGATCAACCAGTGCTGTAGCTTCTTTCATTGAAAAAGAAAACGTGGTCATGCTAGTTGGTAATGCAGCCGAGCGTGCAATAACAGCAAAAGGAATTCCTAATTTATTTAGAACACGACCCCCAGCAGATTTCACGGGCGCTGCCGCTGGAACTTTTGTAGCCAAACGTGGCGCAAAAAATATTGCAGTCATTGGTTCTTTGGATGTATCTTTTTACACTCAATACCTAGATGCGTTCGAGCGTGAAATCAACAAGGCTGGTGGCAAGATTGTTGCTAAAGAAACCTTTGGTCTCAAAGACCGCGATATGACTCCGCAACTCACAAAGGTACGAGCACTCAATCCTGATGCCTTGTTGATACTTGGATACGTAGAGCCTGCAGCATTCGTATATCGTCAAGCAACAGAACTTGGAATGAAATTACCGCGGTACGGTTTCACCAGTGGTAGCGAAGAACAATTCTTGCGCGTAGCCACCAGCGAGCAAATGGAAGGTGTTTGGGATTTGCGCCCTACAGAATTGACCGTTGAAGCTCTTGACGCGAACGCTAAGACTTATGTCGCAAATTACACCGCAAAGTTTGGGACTGCACCTTCTCCCAGTTCACCTTACGCCTATGATCAAGTGTACGTTTTGAAAAATGCGATTGAAAGTGTGGGCAGTGCTGATGACACAAAGAAAGTAATTGCCGCCATTCGTAAGTTAACTGTCCCCAAAGAGGCTGTTATGAAATATCTTCCTACTGCTGGTGCGATGTTTGATGTGAATGGTCAAGCTTACACGTCGAACGGTGCATTCCAATGGCAAAAGGGTAAGTGGGTCTATGTATCTGACTTGCCATCTGACACCAAAACCTATTCCGACTATTTACGCAGTTTACGTAACTAACGTATTGTTTAAGCGTTAGATTAGATCTGAAATGATTGAAATTTTCCAACAATCACTCAACGGTTTAGCCATTGGAGCTGTTTATGTATTAATAGCACTGGGCCTTACCGTGGTTTTTGGAATTTTAGGTATTGCCCACTTTGCTCACGGTTCAGTTGCAATGTTTGGCGGCTATCTGACATTCTTAGTAATGGAGAAATTCGGCATCCCTTTTTTTGCAGCGATGGGAATAGCAATGGTGGGCGGTGCCGCATTAGGTTTGGTGATCGAGCGTCTTGCCTATCACCCAGTTCAAGATGCGCCGCACATTAATGCTTTCATCATTGCTTTAGGTTTAACCATGATGATGGAAGGAATGAACTTATTGATGTTTGGAGCCGATCAGGTTGTTATTCAAACGCCATACCGAGGTGTTTTTTACATAGCAGGAATAGCTGTTGCAGAGTTACGATTGATCGTGATTTTGACTGCGTGTGTTCTTGTTGGGGCCATTACCCTACTTATTGCGAAAACCAAAACTGGCAAATCAATTCGAGCAGTGGCACAAAATAGACAAGCCGCAATATTGATGGGCGTCAATGTCAGCATGGTGTCTTTAGTTGTATTTGCTATCTCATCGGCGCTAGGTGTTGCCGCAGGGGCTTTGATTGGAGCGCTTTTGGCTATAGCACCAGGGGTTGGTGAGGGCTTGGCTGTGAAGGGTTTTGCGGTACTCATCCTTGGCGGTCTGGGGTCTATTCCAGGTGCCATAGCAGGTGGCTTGATTCTAGGTGTGAGTGAAGCAATGGCCGCAGGATTTATCTCTTCTGCTTACAAAGATGTGATTGCATTTCTAGTCATGATTCTTGTTTTACTTTTTAGGCCTGAAGGTCTGCTGGGAAAACGGTGAGTCAATCCGCAATTAGATTATGGATGGGCCTTGGCTTTGGTGCTATGGCTATCTACATGCCAAATCTGGTTACTGTGCCTTATTTCATGCATTTGATCATTCTTGCCTTGGTTTGGGTGATATTGGCGCAAGGACAAAATTTAATGCAGGGCTTGGTAGGTTATGTATCAATTACACAAGCTGGATTTATGGGTGTTGGCGCTTATTTTTCTACGCTATTAACACTTAAGCTTGGCTGCTCTGTGTGGCTCACAATTTTTATGACGCCATTTTTTACCGGTCTCTTGTCTGTGTTGGTCGGCTACCCTAGTTTGAGAGTAAAAGGTCACTATTTCGCGATTGTGACCTTGGCGTACAACATGGTTATTTTTACTATTCTGTTGACCTTCAGTTCAGTAACCGGTGGTGAAGCAGGCATTTCTAATATTGCAAGACCTAGTAGCTTTTCTTTATGGGGATATGTTATTGACTTTGAAGGCCGTAGTAATTCCAACTATTACCTCTTAGTTTTGCTACTTGCTGCTTTATCCACTGGCATTTGTGGTTTTATATTGCATTCACGTGTGGGACGCGTATTTTTGGCAATCCGACAAAATGAAGTTTTGGCTGATGCGATTGGCATCCAATCCTGGCGATATAAACTTTTTGCGTTTGTAATGAGCGCTGCTTTGGCGGGTTTGGCTGGTGCCTTGTATGCGCATTACATTGGTTTCTTAAATCCGGAGCCATTTGGAGTCGACCAGTCCCTCAATGCTATTTTGGCAGTCATATTGGGCGGTAGTGGCACGCTAACAGGACCCGTAGTTGGAGCGTTTGCAGTCACATTCCTGCCTGAGTACTTACGAATTGCAGATAGCTACCGCTTAGTCACGTATGGTTTCATTTTGGTTATCGCCACAATTTTTTTACCACGTGGGCTGGTACCAGTTGCTAAAGATTTATATTTTTTTCTGATATCTTTGCTACCTAAACGGAAATGACGCCCTCTATGTTTTCTTCCGATAGCTTGCTTAACCAGACTAAACACTTTGTAGAAAATCATCTTGAGCCGTTAATTAAAAAAGATGCTCTAGACCTTTTTAGCGGTAAAACACTTCTTGCAACCGCAGCAAGCTATGGACTATTAGGTATTCAAGTTTCAGTTGCTTTGGGTGGACAAGGGCTCCCCTTTAGCGCAAAGGCAAGGATTGCTGAGGCGGTCTCAGCCCATGATTTTGGCGTAGCGATGTCATTGGTAAATACTCACAATGTTGCTGAGCAAATTGCACGGATAGGCAATCCAATCCTCAAACAGCGCCACTTAGATAATCTAATTTCGGGAAAAAAAAGTGCCTGTACAGCACTAACGGAAACTGCCGTAGGTTCTGATTTCTCCGCAATTCAAACTACGGCTTCGCGCATGCAAGGCGGATGGGAATTAAATGGGACAAAAGCTTGGATCACTAATGCGGTGCATGCTGATTTAATGGTGGTCTATGCCCAAACACAAGCAGGAGCGGGTGCTAGTGGGATAGCCGCATTTGTTATCGATGTTGAAAAAACAGGATTCAACAGATTGGATTCTCATACGTCACCTATTGCATCTATTGGTGCAGGCGCTTTCAGTCTGTCTGGGTATCAATGCGATGACGACGATATGTTGTCTCCTCCAGGTGAGGCTTTTAAAGATATTTTGCAGGCTATCAACGGCGCACGTATTTATGTCTCTGCCATGTGCTGCGGAATGGTCCAGACTTGTTTGAGCATAGCAACTGCATATGGCGCTCAACGACAAACTTTTGGTAAACCATTACTTTCGCATCAGGGTTGGCGCTGGCAGCTTTCAGATGCTGCCGTTGAGTTAGAGGCTGCTCGTAGCATGGTGAATGCCGCAGCTAGTTTAATTGATGAGCAGCAAGATGCTCAGAGCATGGCAGCAAAAACAAAAATCTTTGCTTCGCGCATGGCTCAAAAGCAGATTGCGATTCTGATGCACGCGATGGGTGCTGAGGGATTATCTGCAAAGCATCCGTTTATGCGTCATTTGGCAGCTGCTCAAATTGCGGGTATGGTCGATGGCGCAACGGAGATGCTGCTAGAGCGCGTTGCCAAAGATTTCCGTTGATATTGTTCAACTGAAATTAATATAGTTACGCATGCTATTCCCAATCGATCCTCTCATTGCCGAGCCTGATAAAACCGCATTTGAAATGTGTGGTTCTGGGGAGCGCGTTAGTTTTGCGCAATTAGATGTTCGTGCGAATCAAGTAGCGCATGTTTTGCGCAGTATCGGCGTACGTCCGGGTGCTCATGTTGCTATATTGATGGAGAATAATCGCCGCTTCCTGGAAGCTTGTTTTGGTATGGATCGTGCGGGTGTTTATTACACGACGGTCAACACCCGTTTGACCTGCGATGAAATTGCTTACATCGTCAATGACTGTGGAGCGGAAGTTTTAGTCGCTTCAGATTATCTAAAAGATGTAACGCATAAAGTAAAACCATTGATCTCGCAAAATGTGCATTGCTTCAGCGTGGGAGGTTCTGTTGATGGTATGAAGGAATGGGAGTCATTTGTTGATAATGCGCCTTCCTACCCTATAGATGACCCATTCCAAGGATTGGATATGTTGTACTCATCTGGCACTACGGGACGCCCTAAAGGTGTGAAGTGGCCAATGGATCCATCGCCAGCAGGTCAGCCTACCATGTTGGTGAATTTGCTTGGGCCACTTTTTGACTACGGTCCCCATTCGCGTTACTTATCTCCCGCGCCTCTCTATCATGCAGCGCCTTTGCGTCATAGTATGACTGTGATCAAGCTTGGCGGTTCTGTCTATGTAATGGAGAGTTTCGACGCCCAGAAATCTCTGTCCATTATTGAAAAACACCGTATTACACATAGCCAGTGGGTTCCTACGATGTTTGTGCGCCTTATTAAGCTAGATTCCAAAGAGAGATTGCGGTATGACGTATCTTCTTTGCAAGTTGCAGTGCATGCGGCAGCACCTTGTCCTATTGATGTAAAAGAGCAAATGTTGGATTGGTGGGGACCTATCTTAAGAGAGTACTACGCTGGGACAGAAAATAATGGATTTTGTTCCATAACATCGCCCGAGTGGTTACAACACAAAGGTTCAGTGGGTCGTGCCTCGCAGGGGTTACTTCATATTTGCGATGAAGAGGGTAAGGAGTTAGGCGTGGGCGAAGTCGGATTGGTTTATTTTTCTGATGGACCTAATTTTTCTTACCATAATGATCCAGTGCGTACGCAAGAAACACGAAATAATCAAGGTTGGACCACCTTAGGTGATATAGGCAAGGTAGATGCTGAAGGTTATTTGTATCTCCTAGATCGACGCGCATTCATGATTATTTCGGGGGGCGTAAATATTTATCCTCAGGAAGTTGAAAATGTTCTGATAAGTCATCCAAAGGTTATGGATGTAGCAGTTATTGGCGTACCTGACGAGGAGTTCGGTGAGGCAGTTAAGGCGGTTGTTCAGCCTCTTGATAAAATTGACATTGGAAATGATTTAGTTGATGAGTTAATTTCTTATTGCAAACAACATCTAGCGTCTTTCAAATGCCCTCGTTCTATCGATTTTGACTTTGAATTGCCTCGACATCCCACAGGTAAGTTATATAAAAAGTTGATAAGAGACAGATATTGGTCTTAGGTTAATTACGTATTTCTTGAACGATATTTCGTTGAGTTTCCCAAAGCTTCAATGAACGTGGCGCTTTATTGATTGTGAAATCTATTTTTAGGTAAGAGGGCCGTTATTCGCAACGTTATATGACAGAAAATAATTTCATCTCAACCAGACCAGTTAACGTGTAATAAAACGTGTATTGGCTACTAATATTTGGGCATACACGTAGCCTTAATTTTGACCAGAGAACCTCTGATTAACAGAAAGCCAGGCTCGTAAAAAACCCATATAAATCAATGACTTACGTGTGTTTTTGGTAAACGTGTAATATTTCGTGTAATAACCCCAAAAGTTACATAATGTAACTTTCCAGCCAAAACACCCAAATTTGCACTCAGCGCTGTCACTTTGCACGTGGAAATTTGAAGCTAGGCGCGGGGCTCGAACCAGTTGGGGCCGAAGTTCGGATCCACACGCGGGGCTCGAACTTGATCATTTGAGCAGCCTAGGAATTGAAAACCGTGGAATAACACGTGCGATTGGTTTGTAGTTTGCGGGTTGCTCAATCATTTGGATCGCTTTAAATGCAAAGTGGAATTAACATTTGTGCATGATTGATTGGAACTCCTGTCCGGCTGTAGAACTTAACCCTGAGCTTGTAAGCGGAGCCTGAGTTTTTCGAGGTATCCATATCAAGCCATTTGAAGAAGGAAAGTCTTTTCTCTGGTCACTTGCGGTATTTACAAAGTGACTTAGCGGTGTTAGTCCTTTTCGCCACCCATGATTCCAAGAAGTGCCAGAAGGCTTTGGAACACATTGATGATGTCGAGGTACAGAGCCAGAGTTGCACTTATGTAGTTGGTTTCGCCACCATCAATGATTTGTTTGATGTCATAGAGCATGTAAGCACTAAAGATAGCAATGCCCATCATTGAGATCACCATCATGCCAACGCTGGAGCCAACAAACACGTTGATGATGCCTCCAACCATCATGACTATTGCACCAACAAACAGCCATTTGCCCATGCCAGAGAGATCTCTTTTGATTACAGTGGCCAAACTGGCCATGACGAAAAAGACGCCTGCCGTGCCACCAAATGCTGTCATCACAAGGGAAGAGCCATTTTTAAAGCCCAATACAGCGGCAATCAAGCTACTGAGCATCAGGCCCATGAAGAAAGTAAAGCCTAAAAGAACAGGAACACCAGCAGCTGAGTTCTTGGTCTTTTCAATGGCGTAGATGAATCCAAACCCACCAACCAAAATGACTATCAGCCCCATCCATCCGCTTAAGACCTTGCTTAGTCCCGTTTCAACTCCCAACCATGCACCCAAGACGGTGGGCAACATGCTAAGCGCAAGAAGCCAGTAAGTGTTTCTTAGAACACGGTTACGTTCTTCGGGACTGGATAAAACGATTCCATAGTCGATAGTTTGAGATTGTTCATTCATAAATCACTCCTAAGTGTTATGTCGAATTAACTTTTACAAAATGCACTGTAATTCATTGTAAAAAGCTTGGCACTGTATCTTTATGAAAGCACTTATATCTTAAAGGCGAATCTTTTAAAGACGTATCTAACGAAGTCGATTATCTTTTGAGATTTCCTTTACTTCGGCATCGATTATGTCGCCATCATTTTTCGGGACATTAGCAGTTCCCCTGGCCATATTTTTCCAGCTCTTATAAGCCTGCGCAAATAGAACCAAAGTTGGTTTTCTACCTGTAATTAACCAACGAACAGAGGATGCCACCGAAAAAATACTGATAAAGATCAAGCCAATAACAAGCACCAGTGTTGCCAGAATTATCATGAGAAATCGAGCCAACAAGCTCATTTTTTATTCCTGGTCTTCAAATGGGTTGCGACAGATGGGCTAATTTCTTAATATATTTGCGTGCAATTTAATTAATGTCTAAGAACAAGCGAAGATATATCTTTCAGAAAACTTTCACGCGCCGCAGGTGAACCTCCAACCCAAGCATATCGAGTAGTTCCGCTTCCATAAGTCCGCATGTTCTTTTGTAACGCACCGATAAATGTTCCATGAGCAGTTTCTTCTAGCCACCATAATTCGATGTCAGCGCCTTTAGCTTTTTGTGATTCATACCAATCAATAGGTTTTTGCGTTAATCCTTCTGCATTGATAACAGGATTACAGTTAGCTGAGTTTCCGGGAGGCTGAATAAAATTACCTCTGTTTCCTATACAAAGCTCTTGACGAATCCAGATCCACTCGTTTGCTGTTCTTCCACCATAGTTGTCTAATTTTCCAAAAACGACTTTGAGCGGTGCATTTAACTTGTCTGGTAGGCCGATGCCATTTCCAGGTATGCCTTCTGCAAAAAGTGCTCTAACGTGTTTAGGGTCTACGACAGCGGCTAGATTAGCAACAACTGCAGCGCCGTTTGATAATCCGTGGAAGAAAATATTCTCGGTATCAACTCTACTGCTCTTGATGGCCCATTCATATGCGCCAAGAGTGACCTTATAGATCATGCGCTGTCGTGATTCGTTGGTAGCTGCTGAGGCCCAAAAGTCTGAACCCTGGTAGAAACCATTCATTTCAAAAGCATCAAAAACTAGCGTTGCAAAACCTTTAGATCGAAAAGCTTCCACCGTGTTTCGAGTCCCACCGTCTAAACCACCCCCGCCATGCACGACGATCATTAATGGGGGCCTATTGGAGAAAAAAGGAGTGCGAAGATCGACTGAGCGGTGGCATGGATCAAATTCTGCTAAGGGTCCAACTACTGTCATGATCTTTGATGGGAGCTCTCTCAAGGCAGCGACCTCGGAAGGCGCTGGATTGCAAGTTTTGTCTTGCGCAAACACACCAACTCCAAACAAAGAGCAAAGTAAAAAAAACAATACCGAGTTGTATTTGTTCATATAAGAAGGAATCACTTCGCACAGTTTACTGTGTCAGTCTTCAAAGAATAACAACAGCTCACTTGTTGGGCTTTTTCTCCACAGCACAAGGATCGAATGGCACTTGAGGAAGTTAGAGCCAGGCCTGGGGCTCGAACCAGTTATGGCTAAAGTTCGACTCCATTTGCCGACAACTGACTTGATATTTTAAGAGGCTTAGGAAGTGAAAACCGTGTCATATGTCGTGCGATTGGTTTTTGGTCGGTGGGTTAATGTTCAGCCATTACGCGGAGATGCTGTGCTACCACGAATCACCAACTCAAATGGCAAAAGCGATTGCGCAGCGATAACTTCACCGGTAATTGCAGAAAGCATGGCTTTAGCAGCCAGCCGACCAAGATCTTGTGTTGGCAAACTCACTGTCGTAAGTCCAGGGTTGATCGCTTCAGCAATTTCAAGGTTATCGATGCCGCAAATTGAAAGATCATTCGGAACATTCAGGCCCATACGCTGAGCTTCTAGCAGTGCACCTACTGCTAACAAGTCGTTTCCACAAAAGATTGCTGAAGGTTTTTGCCGGCTAGACATTAGCTTGCGCAAACCTAAACGTCCACCTTCAAGGTTAAAAGCCTGCTCTGTGATACACGTGGGCGGCAATGAGAGACCTGCCTGAGTAAGTGATTTGCGTACACCATCAATGCGGCTGCGAGCTCGATCGT
>Ga0114964_10003167_pt1 | contig 11220 bp, 12 predicted proteins | sample C_131016_MF_Meta_FD_92638 | JGI IMG/M metagenome (GOLD analysis project Ga0114964, IMG submission 92638) | Freshwater microbial communities from Lake Croche, Canada to study carbon cycling - C_131016_MF_MetaG | ecosystem: Environmental > Aquatic > Freshwater > Lake | place: Lake Croche, Canada... | reverse complement strand
CTTACGTGCTACTGCTGCGTTGTCTACCAAATTTGGGTAGGGACGGCCAGCCGCCCTTGCATGTGCTTTTGCTGTTGATTTCTGTTTAGCCGAAAGGTGCTTGTGATGAGCATCTTTTTCAGCAGGATGTTCCCAAAAAGGTGTCTTAGCCATTAGCAACCCCACTTTCGCAAAGCTTTATTGACCCGGCTCTCTGGGTCATGTTTGTTTTTCATATTGGTCATTTTTGACCTTTCCCCCTCCATCCGCGCACAGAATGACTGATGGCGGGAGTTATGAGTATCTTTAGTAGGGGCTTTCAACGTTCCGCCAGTTTCCGAATGATATGAGGCCCGTCCTTTGGCGTTTAGTCCGCCAGAAGGTGATTTGCCTTCAGATCTTGTCCACGCAGCAGTCATTTAAGCCTCCGGAAGAAAGAAGGGGGCCGTAGCCCCCCTCAAATTAATGCATTTTCTTCAACGTCTGGGCCAACCTAGCACGCTTTGCGAGGGTAGGGTTCTCGCTATGTGCCGCTTTAGCTAGCTTCTTGGAGGGGATTTTCTCCCCTTCAGGAACGTGAAGCTGCCGGTGAAGTGCGCCGGGATGCTTGATGGCACCCTGAATCCACTTCGTCGCTCCGCCATCAGCATGATGCTGACGGCTTACGACTCCCCCGACTCCACCATACGGCCAGCAGGGGTTTTAACCTTGTTGGCTGCAGAAAGCGGACGCATTTCCGAACCACCGTGGACCGAACCACCCGACTTACGGGCAGGGCGATCAAGGCGGTGATGAGCGTGGTGACCATGCACATCAAGATGCTTCATGTGCATCTTAGCTGCACGACCGCCGCGCTTGCGCGAAGCATGCTTCTCGCCAGCTTCTTTGTGAGTAGGCGAATGTTCGCCAGCGTACACGTCAGTTGGCTCTGGATCAGCGTCTACGACGCCTTCCTCAACCTTACCACCCTTGGCGTGATGCGCACGGTGTTTAGCCGAATGCATCGAATGCTTCTTTACCATGTGATGAACACTGTGGCCGTCGTGGTGAGCGTGATGACCGTGGTGTTCACCATGCATTTCGTGATGTTTAGCCATAATTTACCTCTTATGCTTGTGTGACACCAAACAGACCCGCGAACGAACCCATATTGGCTGGTAGGATGAATTGACGAATGGCAAGACGCTTGGAAGCATCAGCCGCCGATTGTAGCGCATACGTTCCGCGAACGTCACCTGTGGACGATGTAGCAGGACTTGTGGTTACTGCCGCAACATATCCCGTGTTCGCCGTAATTGCCGCAGCGTTGTAGTTAATCGATACATCACTGAAGAAATCTGAACGAAGTGGGAAACCATAAATGTCGGTCGTGCCAACGCTATAAGTAATTGCGTTTGTAACGTTAGGCGTTACAGAAGCAATATACTTAAAGGCTTTTTTGCCGTTGGTCGTGGTGGAAGTTGTTGTGCTTGTAGGAACAGTAATCGCTTCTGTCATTGGTACGCCATAAATGTCGTAACCAGACACAGTAAAGATAACTTGTGCCGTGCTTGTGTTGGATACAGGAACAATGCTAACCGCACGAGAAACAAGTGCCTGTGGATTCCACAAATAGATAGTGGATGGCGCACCGAAAGGCTGCGCGAGAGCAGTTGTTCCAGTAGCCTGAGCCGTCATCGTCGTGGAAGACGCAGTATCGTCACCCTGAACCGTGTAAGTGCCAACGCCACCGGGAGCGCCGGTAAGCTGGTTTACAATGGTTGTTCCAGTGTTAACGCCCGTACCAGAAAGGGTCATTCCGATGGAAATCGCACCCGTGAGGGACGAAACTGTCAGAACGCTGCTGGCAATAACACCCGTGAAGGATGCAAAACCATCAACCATCAACAAGCCCGTAACCGTTGCGCCAGTGTTGTAGTTAGTGCATGAGGCATTAACCGAAACACCAGTGCTGGTGGAGTTTGTTGAAACCAACGTCATTGCTGTGTTGGCCGTAGGTGCAGCAGCCGCCGCAATAGCGGCAGAACCTAATGCATACGGAGCATAGCTAATCGTTTGGCAGTCCGAAGTACCAAAACCAGCGGTGAATGCACCGGAGGCTTGGCCGGGGATGTAGTTAAAGTTTGGGCGTGGATCAATGCGGCCTACGCCGCCCCAAAAGAGGGACGGCCCAAGGTCGGGATTGTAGTCGGTTATTGTCCCAATCGTGTTTTGACCAAACGCGATATATGGGCCGGAGTTTGCTGTAATAGACATAGTCTAACTCCTTACGAGGTTGGGAATGAACCGTAGATCGAACGCCAGTTGTAGTAGCCAAGGCTGTAACGCTCGTAACCCTTGACAAGCAAGTTGTCAGTAGTGAAGTCGACCTGCATGTCCATTTCGAATGGAATACGCTCCATGTAGACCAGACCCTTAATGTTGGTTAGCAAGAACCAAGCATAGTTTGAGGTCAAGAAGTCCATAACCATGTAGCCTTCAGGCAGACCGCCACCGGTAAAGAGGATCGCGTTCGTATCGTTGTCGGCAGTACCCGGACGGAGCTGGGTCTTCGTGAGACGGATAGCAACTGGCTCCAACGATGGTGGAACAATCAGTTTGCGACCGCGAGCGAAGATCTTGATGCCAGCAATATCACGGAAGTTCTGACGAATCGAAACCATTGCGTTAAGCAAGGTGGCTTCGTTCAGATCAACCTGAACCGTTGGGGTGTTAGCAATGGTCAGACCGCCATCGATAGGATGCGAGGTGGAGCAGAGCGCCACGCCGTCAGCACCGATAGAAGCATTGTACGTGGTAGCCGTGTTGAGCACGTTAGCAGCGTAAATTTCTTTGGTCTGATGGAACGACTCAGTAAGACCAAGGTTAGTTGGCTTGAACTGGGCCTTGTAGAGGTTGTCGTCAATTGCCTTACGGGTGATGGCGTAGCCAAGAGCAATTTCGTTATGCTCTTGGTTGTACACATAACGCTCACCGGCGGCGTTATCGAACTGAGTGTTACCACCTTCTTGCTTCAACTGAGCAAGACCAAGGTAACGCATTTCAGCGGTACGTTCCAACGCCATGTTCGACTTGGTGATTTCGAACACCTTGTCGTACTGGGATGGAATCTGCGAATATTTACCTTCTACACCACGGAGGCCGGGGAGGAGAAGGTCACGAATCTGACTGAGATTAATAGCCATTTGAACTTACTCCTATTACGATCCAGCCGTGAGGCGGAATGTCTGGTTATTGAAAGCAACGATGATACGATTGTATGCAGAAGTCGTATCCGTGCCGTTTGCGCCCGGAGGAGCAGTGATCAGCGAGAGGATACGGAAAGCATACGTCGTTGACGTGCTGATGTTGGCTTGGTTAGCGTAAGCAGTCGACTGACCAGTAAGAAGCTGGTAGGCGGCAGGCGAAGCTGGGGAGTTACCGGCATAATCAATGTTGCTATTGGTCTGAGCCTGAGTAACGGCAGCGCTGCCCGAAGACTGCACGTTGAACGTGGCCTGTGGGTCTGCAATAACATAAGCGGTAATTACAGTGCCGGTTGGAACGGTGGTGCTTGCTGGCCAATATGGCGACCAAGTAACTTTGTTAACCGAAGCATTGTAGTATTCACAGCCGACGAAAACGCCAGCTACTGCGGCAGTGCCGCCAGCACCAGCGATGATATAACCAGCAGAAAGCTGTACAGGATCGCCAGAGAAGATGTTTGAAGAATAACCAGATGCAATCTGATACGCCGACTGTCCAAGGGAACCAGTACGTCCGTCCAGAAAACCAGCAAGTACGAAACCATTAGGCGCTGTAGTATTAGCCATAGGTCGCTCCTTTTCGGTAGGATAACATCAGACAGCGCGTCTTCAGATATCCAACGAGGGGAAGCCCACTACGGCGCGTAATGGAGTTATATTTTGTCGTATAGCACTGTATTAAAACAAGTACAATAGATAAAGGGGGCTTTCGCCCCCTTTTTTTACTGACGTGGAATCTTCATTGGTTCGTAAGACTTCTTGATACCTGTCTGACGACGATCACGCTCAAAGGTTCCTGCTGGAGAAAGACCAAGAGCCTTCTCTTTCTGGTTTACTAACTCACGGGCAGTAGCCAATTCGCGGTCCTGCGCCATAGAAGTGATTTCTTTTGGACGTTCCATAAGAATCATGCCCTTTTTGCGAATTGCACCGCTATGACCAATAGGCATCATGCTCTTATGGCGGCGTGTATCAACAGGTTCCCAACCAGTTGAACGCATTTCAATCATATGCTGCTCATCTGTCATGCCAGAGATTGATTCGCGCTTCCAATTGTAGTCCCAACCCTCCGGAATAATGCGCGGATCAATGTAAAACTCATCATACATTGACGGATCAAGAGTATTACCTTCCATTTGGGTGCGAAGTTCTTCTGCACGAAGGGCAGCTTCACGTAATCCACGGTTAACTGGTGCTACACCTAACTCTGGGGATGCTTCTTCAACGGTATTGTTCATGTTTTGTTCCAATGTTTCAACAATCGGGGTTCTTACTGGCCGTCCGGGGCCACGTTTAACTAATCCTGACATAAGCTATCCTCACAACATGTTCTTTTGTTTGTAATATAGCTTGTTTTCAAGGTATTCCTCGTCTGACATGTCTAAATCACGGGCTGTTTCACGTTCCGATGGGCTCAATGTCATCGTTACTTGCTGTCCAGACCGGAAAGTTTGCGCTGAATTGGTCCGCGATACAGGTGCAGCCGACATAGCTTGGCGTTGACGTACTTGTGGAGCTGGTGTTTGACCTTGATCAGCACCGTAAACCTTGTTTTCAATGTGAGCAAAGTAGTCCGGAGTGTCAGGTTGAATGCCCATTGCAACACTTTCGTGGTGTGCAGCGGTCATAAGTGACGTTTTAACCGGATCAGCAAGCACATCACGATGCGAACGTAACCAAGATTGTGATGTTGGGCTTTGAACCGCTTGAATTTGTGCTTCAATTGGGTCAAGTTGCTGTTGTTCTATCCGTGGAGCGGGTTGGCGGCGTTGTTGTTCAAGCATTTGACGTTCATATGTCAATCTTTCTTCAACAGCTTCGCGCCCTTGAGCCAATTGCATCAAACGTGATTCAGTTTGAGCCATCTGGCGCTGTATTTTGGCGGCCCTTGAATAATCACCTTCCGCCAAAGTGTTTGCATAGTCGCGTTCAAGCATCTCTGCATCGCGTTCAAAACTGGCAATTGCATTAACAAAGGCTGTTAATTGATTGTCCTGCGCTTGAACTTGATATGTTTTGACATCTTGCTGCGCTTTATGAGCGTTTTGTTCCGCCTCAATGCGTTGACGGCGGTTTTCGTCGGCTTCACGCTGCTTTTCGCTAAGCTGGCGGCGCAAAAGATCAACACCATCATCTTTTTTAGGTGCTTCTACAACAGGTTCTGGTGTTTTTACTGCACCGCCAAGATCAAAATCCGCCACTTCAGGCACATTTGGCACGGTTACAGTAACATCTGCAGCTTCAAAATTTGACATTTGTACCTCCTTAGAATGCCATGTCTGGTTCAGGAATCGTCATTTTAATCTGCGTGTCTTGAATAACGTGACACAGCACACCGTTAATGTTCAATTTCCAACCATCCGATGAACGGAGAACAACCCACTCGCCTTCTTCAATATCCTGCCCAGCGAATGAGGTTCTGTCGTCATCATGGAACGCAATAGGACCTTTTTTCAGCACAAGAACTACCTTGCCCTGATATTCGTCTTCTTTGCGGATGCCATCTGATAGGTAAAGGCCTGAGGCCGTCTTCTCTGGCCGTTTATATACGGCGCAAAGGATATTGTTGTGGAACACTTTCAACTTAGAAAGGTCGCCAACAGCAGCTCTTAACTCCTCTGCGGGGTTTACCGCATGGAGCATTTTCATAGTAGCAGTCTTCATCGTTATCTCGCTTTTCTATCAATGCCGACAATGTCTTCCATTGTCTCTTTCGCCCAGATAAGTGCGTCGGATAGCCCTTTTAGATACCCAACACGGTTTTTGTATTCCTCGTAGTTTGCTGCAAAACCATGTAGAATGCTCTCTTCATGGTTTTGCTTTTCTTCTTCAATGCGCTCCTGCAATCTGCGGTACAGGAGCAAATCAAGTCCAGCCATAGAACTCCTTATTCAGTTCCGTCTGCTGTAGGCCATTTACGTTTTTCCAAACGACCAAGACCAGATCCGGAACCATAATCCTTCTCTTGGTATTTTGGCATTCTGTTGTCTACGCGACCGCCAGTCTTGCGGCCCATAGGCGGTCCACCAGCGCCGCCACGGGCAGCGAGTGCTGCCATAAGCTGCGGAGGAAGCTGCGGTGCTCCGCCGGGAGCGCCACCGGGAGGCATAGGGGGCATGCTCTGTGGTGGCATCTGAGGAGGCATAGGAGGCATCTGTGGGGGAACAGGCGGCATGCCCATACCAACACCAGCGCCAAGTGGCCCCTGCTGTCCAGACTGCGGAGAGATGATAATGTTGACGTTGGTCTTGCCCTTAGTGCGGCCACCAGTGGCACGCATAGGACGCTGCATGCCCGGAGCAGCCATTGCTGGGCCACCCATAGGACGTGGAGGCATCATGCCCGGACGCTGCATCATTGCATTTGCAGGGGTAATACCGCCGCCATCAAACTTCTTTGACCGCTTTGCTTCGCCACCCCAGCACTTTTCAGCGCGGTGTTTCAATGCAGATGGCTTTACTTCTTTGCGAATCAATGCACGATCTTTTGCTTCATCCTCATGCGTATGAGCGCGACCGCCTTTTTTCATAGGTGTAAGTGCGCCAATCGGGGCTTTAATGTCCCGTGGAACGCCAAAACCTTTAGGCTGCGTTGAAGAAATGCCTTCCCTTTTTTTACGAGCGACCATTGCCCCAATCATCTTTTTGCGCTGGGCTGGAGTTGCACCGATTATGCCGCCGCTTGCATAATCATTATCAATGCGGCTTGGAGTATTTGGATTTTCCTGCGCATACAAAGCAGCTTGCTGAGCTTTGGTGAGTTTGTAAGGATATGGGTTATAATCTGGATCATCCCGACGAGGAGGCATTGGAACAGGCATGTTAGACCCGCCAGCAGCTTTCTTAACGCGGGAAGCCTTACCAAGATTCTTGTGGGCTTTTTCACCGTCTACGCCGACGTGCTTACCAACCTTGCCACCACGTTTAAAGCGCGATGGAGTGATGGGCCATTGGCCAGCATTGCCGCTATTCAGACCCTCAAAAGGGGAACCGCCGCGCTCATCCGTGAAAGACTTGCTGCCATCTTCTAACTTAAGGCCCATGCGCTGCATTTTTGCGGCTGATGCGGCTTTAGCTTCTTTTTTATGTTCGCTCATTTTAGACTCCTGCTGCGTCCAGCATTAAACATTGGGGTTTTCTACTAACCCTTGAATTCTAGGTTTAATAAACTGTTCTGCCGTAGAAGCACTCTCCGGATGAACTGCAATTTCACGCGCCAGTTGCAACATGGCAATACGTTCTTTGCTTTCTCTATCAGCCACGTCATTCTGAGCGTCAAAAGTAGCGTGGGCTTCTTTTACTTTAACTTCTTCCATTTTTGCTTGCGAGTCAATCATTTTCGCTTGCGCCATCATCAGCATTGGGTCTGGTGGTGGAGGTCCGGGAGGTGCTGGTGGGTTGAATAAATCACCCGCATCTTCAATACCCATCATAGTCAAAACACGCTCATCGACCTTTTTAGCGTCATAAAGCGTTGGATTTCCCTGCTGAAGTTGCTTGATTGCCATTGCTTTCTGAATGCGGACAGCATGAGAAGGCGTGTTTGGGTCAGCAACAGGAACAAGATTAACGTTGTTCAATGCTGCAACAAGTGTTTCCGATGTCCACTGATAAGATGGATACTTGTTGTTTTCCCAAAATGCTTCTGGGCATTCTTTAAACAACTCTGCAAGCAACTGGAATTCACGAGCTTGGGCTGCATGCATGCGCTTGTGAACGGCAGAGATGACCTTCTGGGCCTGTTCAATCAATGCGATGGTCGTGCCTACCGGAGCTTCAGCATTGCCCTCACCGACGTTTGTATCCGTCGTAGAAGCCATGCGCTGGCCGCTGGTTTCGATTAATTGGAGCAGCTGAAGGAATTGGCCGTCTACGCTTCGGTATGGCAATGGCATAATGGCCGATTGGATTGGCCCACCATTTGTATCGATAGGCATGCCGCCGCCCGGAGGGACGCGGAATTCGTTGGTATTTTGCCGACCGGCTTGTTTTGCATACAAGAAGCCCGGAAAGTTAGCGAACATTCCGTTATCAATGCACAACCGCCAGCCAGCGGTTAACGCCATCGTTGTATTGCCCACCAGATGAAGCAGACCCAGACCATAGAAGCCAAAGCCGGGTACGAAAATATAGTCAACGAACACTTGCCGACGCAAGAACTGATCATCATCTTCTTTCCACCATCTACGAATTTCCAAGATTTCAGATGAACTCTTGTCGAGCGTTACGCGATATGGAAGCTGAAGACCCGTTGGCCCCTCATCATCTTCATGCTCATAACCCGGAATGTCCAACTCGCAATAGCATTCATAAATCTCACGAGGAGAATTATCGGTGTTGGTCATATTGCGCGGAATGATGCCCTGAAGGCTTTCAATCTTTTCTTCGACTACGTTATTCTTAGGCGGTTCTGCATGCGCCAACGGCACATTGCGGTACATACCAACCAATTGCAGCCGCTTAAGTGTGCTTGGCGGCATCTTAATGACGTGGGTGATTCGTTGCGCTGTAGCTACAGTTGTTTCAGCATTAGAAACAATAATCTCTGGGATACTAACGAACTCTGATACCGGACGACGGCGGATTGGGCAGTAGTAAATCTTCTTAAACGTAGTTCCGCCAAAGCCCAGCGCGAAAAACATGCGTTCCGTGTCAGGATAGTACTCAGACGCTGTCACGGTAAGGTAATGGTTGAAGTCTTTCTCCAAAGCTTCAGCCTGAGCACTGATATTAGCGCTTTCCAAACCATCATTACGAATCTTTACTGGTCCGCTAGAAGGCAACAACTCACCACGCGCATTGGCTTGGAACCGCACAATTGATTCCAAAAGCAATGGATGGCGAACAGTTGCTTGGCCTTCAACGGCTGTAGAACCATCAGTAGCATTGCTACGTGGCGATTCAATCTTAGTGCCAAGCAGATCAAGGCCCATAACGTATTGCTGAAGTAATTCTTGGCGAGATTCGTTATCTTGCTCAATCAAACGTTTTAATTCGCCAGAAATTTGACCTAAAGTGCTATTATCAATGTATAGCGCAAGATTTTCATGAAAATCTTCTTCACCTTCATGGTCAGGAGCTTGTTGGCCACCAAAGGAAATGGTTACAGAACCATCTGGCAATTCAACTTTAACGTATGGAGACTTAGGATCAACCTTAACTTCAGCATCGCCTTCAGCCGTCATATCCATATCAAACGCATCAAAATCGTCTGGCCGATTTCCCAAAACGGGAACTTGACGCATGTTCATGGGGGCTAATGGCATGGCTTACACCGGGTACAGTTGTGAATTACGACTTGACTTGTATAGCATACCTTCAGTCTTCTCCGCTACTATTTCTACAGGTTTTTGTGCAAAACCAATAAGACGAAGATGTGTCAAGGCTTGTGTCATACTATCTACTAAGTCATCATGCTTGGCTTTAGGGAATGCTTCGGTTTGACTTATAACCATTTCTGCCCATTCAAAGTCGGGGGCGTAAATCATTCCCTCTGAGAACAAATGTTGGATAGCATAGGCGCGAGCAACTTTATCACCGCGACCCGGATCGATGAGCTGGATACCCCAGCTTTCACGGGCAAAGTGGGTTTTAAGTTCTTGGGCAACAGAAATACCAGCCGCCTTGGATTCGATTAGAAGCTTGTCAATTTTAAAATCATTGCAAGATTTAAGCACTTGTTTGACCAAAAGTGGAAACTCTAGGCGTTGCTGCCACGCATAGACAAGCATAATGCGGCGGTTGCCGTTTCTGTCAGCCCACACGCCCCAGATAGTCAGTGCGCTATAATCGTTCTCTTGCTTACTGGTATAAGCGGTATCCAGCGACGCAATGACGTATTCAAACGGAGGAAATACCGTTTTTGGCATTCCTTCTGCGCCAGAAGTAGCCTCATCCCACAAGATCCACCAATCACGCTTAATAATACCACCACCTTTTGGGCGGGGACGTTGCTGCAACTGTCCAGCCGCCGCAAACGGGCCAAGAGCGGCTTCAAGAGAAGCTACTTCCGCCTCTCCAAAACGGTCTTCAACCAGAAGTTCACCTTCTGTTCTATCGTCTACAAACCATTTGGTAATGCATTGGCGGTCTGATTCGTAGCGCATGGGCAAGCAAAGATGCGTCCACTCACCCCGGTCTTTGGATAAAACGTGGCCGGTCAAATCAGATTCGTGCAAACGCTGCATAATAACGATATAAGCGCCCGTTTTTGGGTCGTTAAGACGGGTTGACATGGACTGGTCCCACCAATCCAGCGTTCCCTGACGGACAAGATCTGATTCGACCTCGTTAGCGTTGTGCGGATCATCGACCACAATAATAGAACCACCTTCACCGGTCAGTGCGCCGTCAACCGACGTAGCAAGTCGATAGCCGCCTTTATCATTGTCAAATCGAACCTTGGTGTTCTGATCCGACACAATCTTCATGCTCCTACCCCAATAGTTCTGGTAGAAAGGCGATTCAATCAGGCGGCGGGTCTTGATGCTATCGCGGATGGAAAGCGATTGAGCGTATGACGCAAACAAAAACTGAACGTGTGGGCCAGATAGTGGGCCGTACTCAGACTGCGCCCATGTCCATGCAGGGAAACAGACGGACACCATAGAGGACTTTGAGGTGCGTGGAGGCACGTTGATGACCAAACGGCGGATCTCGCCCCGTGTGACCGCTTGTAAATGCTCTGCAATGGCTTCAAGATGCCAGCCATACTTGTATGGATTGGGGTCAATATACTTCCAAGCGCTCTCCACGAAGGAAACCATGTCCTCTTCGTGATCCAAACGCTCTAACTCACGTAAAGCTTCTTCTGGGTATTGTTTAATGGCATGCTCAATGTTAGCCGCCCGAAACTCAAGCTTCTCATTCATATTCTTCTACCTCGCCTTCAATGACGAGGGATGGAGGTGCAATCTTGCTGAGAAGGCTTTCCCGTAATGCAGCCCGCTCTTCAAAAGATAAGCTACCAAAGTCAAACACAATGTTGGGTCTGGTAT
>Ga0114964_10003166_pt1 | contig 11222 bp, 10 predicted proteins | sample C_131016_MF_Meta_FD_92638 | JGI IMG/M metagenome (GOLD analysis project Ga0114964, IMG submission 92638) | Freshwater microbial communities from Lake Croche, Canada to study carbon cycling - C_131016_MF_MetaG | ecosystem: Environmental > Aquatic > Freshwater > Lake | place: Lake Croche, Canada... | reverse complement strand
CCCCACCATCCCTATGGCAAGCGGACAAGGGCACAGGCCTTGCTTGTCTCTACAGCTCGGATATGCTCCAAGCATCCCGAATCTGGATTCTCATGCACCCACTATTCGCCAAACGATTACTCCTTCGCGACATCTTCACTCTCTTTGTTTTCGGAGCCCTAGCCGCCTCTTCAGCTATGTCCATGGAGACGAATACTCCGACGGCACTCTCTTTGCTCCCCGCACTTGCCACTCGTGCGACGATGACATCCGGGAGTCCGGAAACGCTGCTCAAACTTCTCTCGGCCGGAGGCCTGGTGATGATCCCCCTGCTAGTTCTTTCCGTGATCACGCTGGCATTGATTCTCGTTTATCTCGTGATTCTCAGAAGAGGTGCCGTGGCAGGCTCCCGGTTCATGACGATGGCCGAGACGCTGCTCGGCAAAGGAGACCTTCTGGGTCTCCTTGCCATTGCCAATAAGCACAGCGATATCGCTGCCTCCATCCTCACAAGAACACTTGAATTTCTGGCCAGCCATCCGGGAGTCACGGACGATCAACTCCGGGAAATCGCGCAGACCGAGGGAAGCCGCGAGGCCTCCCTGCTGAACCAGCGCGTAGCCTGGCTTGCCGACATCGCCACAGTAGCCCCCATGCTGGGACTGCTCGGGACGGTTTTCGGAATGATCCGTTCCTTCAGCGTGATGGCCAACGATGTGGCCGCTTCCCGCCCAATGTTGCTGGCGGAGGGGGTGGCCGAGGCCCTCGTCGCAACGGCTGCGGGACTTGTCGTGGGCATTCCTGCGATGATCGCCTATGCATGGTTCCGCGGGAGGGTTCAGGAAATGATTTCCGAAATGGAGGGGGTAACCTCCCTTCTGCTGGTGAAGCTCGTGATCGCCAGAAAGAATTCGCAGACACTCCGCTGATCCTAACCGTCTGCCGTGAATTTCCGCACGCGCCTACAACCGGAGCCACGGGGCTTCCTGATCGCCCCGATGGTCGACATCCTGCTTGTGCTGCTTGGGTTCTTCATGCTCACATGGAGTTTTGCCCGACAGGAACGAGAACTCGACGTCCAGATGCCCTCGGCGGGCGAGGCTAAGGAACAGCGGCGCTCCGTCGGAGAGGTGATCGTCAACGTGAAGACCGATGGCAGCCTTGTCATGAACCGTCGGAGTATGACCCCAGACGAGCTTCTGACGGCGCTTTCACGGATCGCCGCACTCTATCCCGACCAGGCCGTGGTCCTGCGTGGCGATCAGCGTGTCGACTATGGACACATCGTCCAGACACTCGATCTCTGCCGGAAGGCCAATATCTGGAACATTGCCTTCGCCACAGCAAGCCCCGAGGCCTCCAGTGCTCCCTCCGCTGTTACACCCTCCAGTCCATAAGTGCCCATGAGGAACAGTACATCCGAACTCCGAAGATGAAAGTGACGAGTTGGCGCAAGAAGCTCTCCGCACTCCTTTGGATGGCCCCGATCGCCCTGAGCGGACTTTCGGGAGTCACGGCAACACTGCATGGACAGTCCCTCTCGCCTGAGCCGGAAGTTCGTCGCGCCCTTCCCGTCACGATGACTTCCTTACCGACACCGACACCGGTCATGAGGGCCCTGCCAGCGGATTCGACGACTTTGACATCACCCGCCCCCTCAGCGTCTATTGAGACTCAAACTATTACTTCGACTCCTAGCACCGCACCCACGGAAACGATCGCTGCTGCTGCAGCCGATCCATCGGCGCTGGCAACATCACAACTTGCGATTGCCGACGGTTGCTATGCAAGAAAACAGCCTGAGCTGGCCATCCCGGAATATGAGAAATTCCTGATCATGGCGTCGCGGAACTCTACTGACCGGGAACGCGCCCTTTACCGCTTGGGGGAATCACAGCGCCAAATGGGTAGCATGGCCGCAGCGGAGAGCAGCTTCCTGAAGCTGATCGCCGAATACCCCAACGGCCAGCATGTCCCCTCCTCCTCGTTTCGCCTTGGCGAGATGAGGGAGTCACGGAGTGAGTATTCCAACGCGGCGGATAATTTTGCGGTAACTGCCAAGGGCGCTACCGATCCCACGATCCGTATTGCCGCATTCTACCATCAGGCGCTCTGCTTGGAAAAGAGCGGACACCAGCAGGAGGGAGAAGTTATTTTTCACTCGGTAGCTTCGGAAAAACAGCTCGGAACGGGACCCAATCCCTACCGTACTCCCACCCTGATGCATCTGGCCTCCTTGGCCACTAACTCGGGTAACAAAGAAGCGGCTCTGGCCGATTATCGGGAAATCATGGCTGCGGAAACCAAAGGGGAAGTTTGCTCCGAAGCGGCCCTCAAAGCGGCCCAGATCGAATCCGAGCTCGGTCACCCGGAGGAAGCGCGGAAAATGTTTGAGAAAGTGGCTTCCTCCAAAGACTCGGGACGCTGGCAAAGCATTGCTGCGCTCGGCTCACTGCGTCTGGCTGCCCAGTCCGGTGACAACAGTGCGATCCTGCGGAACTCGGAAAGCGCCCTGGCCCTTGATTCCGAGAACAAACCGGAAATCCTGCTCCTCCAGGCGAATGCCCTCAGAAAGATCGGAAGGAACTCCAAGGCGCTTGAGAACTACGATGCAATCATCCGAGAGTACCCGGGAAGCAGGGCCGCTTCCGAGTCTCCGTTCCAGCGTCTCCTGGTGCTCCATGCTCTGCGAAATCCGGATCTTGCCGCAGAAATCGATCACTACCTGCTGACAGCCAGCGACCCCTCCGACAGGGCACGCGCCCAGTTACTCAAGGCCGAGGCCACCCTCATGGCGTCGAAGTATGTCGAAGCAGCCCTGCTCTACCACAATCTCCCGGTCAAAGACCTGCCGCCGGCTGCAAAGCCCGACATTCTCTACAAGGAGGCTTGGGCGCTCATGCAAGCGAACACTCAGGCCGCAGCAGATCAGTCCAAACCCGTTGACCCAGCCCTGCAGGTAGAAACGATCGCAGCTCTGACTCGCTTCATCGAGTCCTGCCCTGATGACTCTCGGACTCCCGCGACCCTGGCTCAACGGGGACTCCTGAACCTCAGACACAAGAATTTTGATGCCGCGGTGGCGGATTTCACTCTGCTTGAGACCCGCTACCCGAAAGCTCCAGAACGGGAACTGGCTCTCCAACAGAAGGCCCTTCTGCTCGGACAGCAGCAGAAGAGCGATGAGATGGTCACCACGTTCACCCAACTCATCCGTGACTATCCGAAGAGCAGCGCAGCCCCGGAGGCCCATTACTGGATCGGACTGACAGCCCTCGACCGCAAGGATTATGCCACGGCAGTTACAAAACTTGCCGAAGCCCGCAAAGAGGATCCCAAACAGTTCGGAGAACGGGCTGGGCTCCGGATCCTACTTGTCCGATATGACCAGAATGACTTCGAGGAAGCCTCAAAGGAGGCCTTGGCCTTGAAGCCAGCACTTATTCCTCCAGAGGTCGGACGTTGGCTCGGTCTTAAAACCATGGAAGCCGGTGATTCCGCGAAGGCTGAATGCTTTCTGGCTCCTCTTGTAAAGCCGGGACTGCCCGGTAATACGGATTCTGAAATTCAGGGTGCTCTGGCCCAGTCCCTGATCCTGCAGAATAAATTTAAGGAGGCTCAGATACCGACTACCGCCTGCCTGAAACTAGCCAAGGATCCCGCAGCCAGAGCCAAGGCCTTGCTGATGAGCGCGGCGATCCAACACTCGCTGAAGGATCTGAACTCTGCCTCCTCAATGGTCGAAGAGGTGATGCTTCTGCAACCGGAGGGATCTATCAACGCCGAGGCCCGGATCCTGAGTGGCGATCTGCTAGCAGCCAAACAAGACTACGCTGGGGCCGCCAAGGCCTACATCACGGTCGCCGTGCTCTACGACGATGCCGCTCTGGCCCCGAAGGCGCTGGCACGAGCCGCCGATGCCTACCACCGGTCCAGCAATGAAACCGAGGCTCAGAAAACGCTGGACGAACTCCACAAACGTTTCCCACATTTTCCAACTAATCCCAGCCCGATAAAATCAAAACCATGAAGACTATGAAGAGCCTTCCTCTTGTTTCGCTTTTCCTTTTTTTTGCGGAAGCTTGCCTAGTGCCTGGAGCGGTAACGACCAATGGGACAAACACCCCCTCGGCAACTCCGGCGACTCTGGTGACTCCGATGACTCTGGCGCCTCTCAGGGCGACAAATGTACCGGCATCTCTAGTAGCTACCAACGCAGGCGCCACGAATACACCAAATACCAATTCACCAGCCACTTCCCCCTCTCTGATCGCGCATGATTTGCGTGAGATTCACGGATCTATCTCCTTGCCAAAGGAATGGACCCTGCTTCCCGGCCAACTGCTGGAGGGGGATGTCCTGCTTGCCACCAAGGAAAAGATTTCGGGAGAGAATGATCCCTACACCACCGGCTTGAGCATGACTCTCGACCGTAACGGGGCGAAGGATTCCAATCAGAAACCGACGGAATACGCCATGAGTCTCGCTCGTGAAGCTCATGACAAGGCAGGTGACGAGGCTTCTCCGCTCCGGGAGTCTCAGAACGGACCCTTCCATGAAATTCGCTTCGACTTCCCGGTTGCCGGGGACCTGCCCCTGCAGATCACCGAGGTGCTGCGTGCCAATCAAAAGACCGGAACGCTCGCCGTCATTCTCTGGCAATCCCCGAAAGAGAAAGCGGTCGCGCTGCAGGGCCTCAGGGAGGCTATTCTCGCCAGCCTGACCTTGGATCCCGAAAAATGAGCATTCTACGAGCCTACAAAAAGAGTCGGGGCAACCTACCCGCGTTCCTACTCTTCCTCCTCGCCTTGGCGCTTGCAGTGGGGGGCATCGCTTTCTGGCGACTGATGCAACCCAAGCCCCTCACGCAAGTCACCCAGACACATACCGGTTGGTCGGCCTTGCAGGAACAGAAAGAGCGTCTCCCACTTGCCTTTGCCTCTGATCGTTCGCTGGAGACAATGGATCGTGAATTCACTGATCTGGTTCAGCATGTGATCCCTTCTGTGGTCAGCATCACCACCACGACGGTACCGGACCGCGATGCTTTAATCCGTCAATTCTTCGGCCTTGGTGGTGGTAATGTCAGTCAGAACAACAAGATGGGCTCGGGCATGATCGTCTCCCCGGAGGGGTACATCGTCACCAACTGGCATGTTGTCAAAGGCGCCTCACAGGTCACCGTCCAACTAAATGACGGCCGTTCTCTTCCCTCTTCAATCGCCGGCGTCGATCAGCGTTCCGATATCGCTGTCCTGAAAATCGCCGCCGAAGGACTCGAACCGATCGCCTTCGGCGATTCGGAGTTGGTCAAGGTCGGCCAGATGGTCTTAGCCGTGGGCAATCCTTTCGGACTTCAGGAAACTGTGACCCAAGGAATTATCAGTGCCAAGGGACGCCGCACCGTCAGCGAGGCCGCCAATGAGTTTTTCCAGACCAGCACCACCATCAATCCGGGCAACTCAGGCGGCCCCCTTGTTGACATCCACGGGAGGGTCATCGGCATCAACAACTTCATCCTCAGCAGGAGTGGCGGCTCCGAGGGGATCGGATTCGCCATTCCCTCCAATGTGGCGCGGCGGGTCTACGAGGACATTGTTCAGCGCGGGCGCGTCATCCATCCTTGGTTTGGCATCGTGATGCGGCCCTTGAATGCAAGCCTGGCAAAACAACTCGGACTAACGGACGCCAGTGGCGCCTTGGTCGCAGCAACCCTTGCTGGATCGCCTGCAGAACAGAGCGGCCTGATCGGCGGCGACGTGATTGTTTCCTTTAATGGGCACCCGATCCGCGATGGGAAAGACCTGCGCAATCGCGTGGCCGAGGCCGAAGTCGGCCCACCCACAGGGATTGAGATCCTCCGTGCGGGAAAACCACTCCAGCTCAGCGTCACCATGATTGAGGAGCCGGCCAATTGATCCGAAATTCTTCCTTCCTCCCCCTTGGTGACCTCACTCGCATCCTCCCAAAACCTCCGGTTAGCCCACGCTTGCTAAGTAAGGGCCTTCGGAACTAAATTACTTCCCTTGCCATGGCTGCAGATATCTCTACCGGATCATCGCGTGCACCCCGCAGCGCTCAGGTCCGGTTGACGCTCTGGACCCTAGGGTCAATAGCCATGATCGAGTTGATCTTGGCGGCGATCGCGCTTGCGCCCCGTTTTGTTTCCGGACTGCGGGCTGGCAACTCTCCCGATCAGTCAAAGGTGGAACCATCATCGCTTCCCAACTCTCCCACCCCGAGCCAAACACCACCCCCCCAGTCACCGGTTTCTCTTCCGGTAAGCCAGCAGACTGCGGACACATCCCCAGTTAATTCCTCGGTCAATCCACCAGTCAACAACTTCGCGCTCAAGCAGATTCCAGCTGATCAGACGCCTCCCAGACAGCCCCCTGCCGATGCGGCGGTCAACGGGGAAGCGACCCTTAAGATCGTTAAGGACCGCCTTTCGAATACGGAGGATGGTTCCAAGAAGCTTCAGGTGGCCATCAAGGCGAACTCTCAAGAGCAGATCGACAGCGCCCAGGAAAAGGTTCAGGTCTATTTCTACGATCAGGATGGAGATGAGATCGTTCCGAGTAAGGCGCAAGTCACCTCCAAGTGGCTGAACTGGAAAAGCGGGGAAACGCAGCTTGTGGAGGTGACCTACCTCCCTGAATCTGTGGATCCGAGCGTCAAGTTCGCCGGATATGTCATTGCCGTCTATTACAAGGGGGATCTTCAGGACTGCCGCGCACAACCACCACGACTCCAGAAACTTTTTGAGCCCAAGTACTATATCGGCACGGACGAGTGATGCATCGCGTGTCTCCTACCATGCCCCGGGCGATCTCCCTCGCTCTCGCCTTGTTTCTGGCGCTGATCGTCTTTCTTCCGACGAAGCTCCATGCCCAGATCCTAGTCGATCTTTCCATCAAGCGGTCGCTGTACATCGCCTATGAGCCGCTCCTGGCCACCGTGCGGATCAGCAATCTCTCAGGCAACCCGCTTCTGCTGGCGGATGTGGAGGGAAAGAAATGGTTCGGATTCCAGGTGGAGACCCTTGACGGCCGGCCCATCCCCCCCTCCAACCCCGATTATGAAATCGAGCCGATCAAGGTCGCCCCTGGGGAATCGCTCATCCGCACCATCAATCTGGTCCAGCTCTACCCGATCACCGACTTCGGCTCCTACCGGATCAGGGCAAGCGTCTACTCCGCCGAGCTCTCGAACTATTTCAGCAGCCCCCCGCTCACCATCGAAATCACCGAAGGACGACTCCTCTGGCAGCAGACCGTGGGAGTGCCTTCAAGGGATGGGATCCGAGGAGGCAGCCGCACCATCAGCCTCCTGTCCCACCGCCTTACGGATCGGACAGATCTCTATTTGCGGATCGCGGACAAGGATGCCGGGATTGTCTACTGCACCCACCGGCTCGGGGACTATATCTCCTACGGAAAGCCCGACATCATGCTCGACGCCTCCAATATTATCCATGTACTGCAGAACAACATCCCTCACGAATTTATCTACACAAAGGTCGGTCTGGACGGGAAGATCCTAGCCCAGCTCTCTTACAACGCTCCTAAATCACGTCCCCAGCTCAAGCGCTTCGAGGACGGCACGATCGCCGTCGTGGGTGGCGCCCTTTTTGATCCGAGAGCTACCCCCACTCCCGGCATCATCCCCAATCTCTCCGACAGGCCCGTGCCTCTGCCGACCCCAGAACAGCCGATGCCGACACCGAAGAAGGGTGAGAAAAAGCATCCCGCTCCTCTACCCACACCTGCTCCCGTTCCAGCCTCCGTTCACATCGACTGAGGCATCTGCGAAGTCCGCCACTTGACTAGGAGGAGTTTCCGCCGATAAATATTAGTGCTCATGTCATTCCTTTTTCTGATGAGACACATTCCGGTCGCCCTTGCCTGTATGGCCATGCTGATGCTAGGCGCCTGCGCCTCGTATGACGGCCGGCTGAACTCCACGGCCACCCAGTATCTCGGCACCGACGGCTCTATCGTCACCAGGACTTCCACGGCCTCGCTGCCCGACCGGATCTCCTACTGGGCGGGTGAGTCAGCGAACGGCCCTGGCCATATCGTCATCAACATCAGCCAGCAGAAACTCTTCTACTACAAGGGAGGGAAACTCGTCGGCATCTCCGCAGTCTCGACTGGCAAGGAGGGACACGACTCGCCAGTGGGTAATTTCAAAGTCCAGAAGAAGGAAAAGGAGCATACCTCCAATCTCTACGGCGACTTCGTCGACGCCTCTGGCACTGTGGTGGTCAAGAGCGTCGATGCTATTAAAGACAAGCCTCCTGCAGGCACTCACTTTCAGGGCTCTTCCATGCCGTGGTTCATGCAGTTTGCTCCGGGTGTTGGAATGCACACCGGCTTCCTGCCGGGAATCCCTGATTCCCACGGTTGCATCCGCCTGCCCGACAAAATGGCTAAGATCTTCTACGATGTGACGCCGCTTGGAACGCCAGTCACGCTCGAGAAGTAAGAAAGCCTGCTCGCCGTCCCACATTCGGAATCGACTCGCGCGGCGCAGAGGATTTTAGCCGATCTTCGGATGGAATCATGCGATTTCAGAGCCCCTCACTCTTTCGCCATCATCGACACTTTAGGTGCCTTTGATTTTCTCTGCGTCTCTGCGCCTTGTAGGTCAGGGAAAATTATAATCCGGCCGTCCCTTGGAAAAGGTCGTGTTTTTGTTAAAACACTCTCCTGCTGATTCGTGTTTCCCTGAGTACCCCAGACTGCCTAATTTGGTTTCATGTCAGCCGAACCGATCATTGTTTCCGTTCCGCTTCAGGACTCACCTTATGAGATCCTGATTGGCTCCGGAATACTTTCCCTAGCTGGAGAACTCGCGGCCAAGGTCGTGAAGCCATGCCGATGCGTATTGATCTCGGATGAAATTGTCGCTCCTCTCCACGCGCCCAGAGTCCTCGAATCCCTCCAGAGTGCCGGCTTTGAACCCCATCTGCTAACGGTGCCCGCAGGGGAAGCCTCCAAGTCGATGGCGGTTGTGGCTGATCTCTGCGACCAGATGATCCAGCTGGGCTTGGACCGCAAGAGCGCTCTCTTCGCACTCGGCGGAGGTGTTGTCGGGGATCTGGCAGGATTTGTGGCTTCCATCCACTACCGCGGCATCCCCGTAATCCAACTGCCGACGACGGTCGTCGCTCAAGTCGACAGCTCCATCGGAGGAAAGACAGGCGTAAACAGCCCTCTGGGAAAAAACCTGATCGGCACCTTCCATCAGCCCCGACTTGTGCTCTCCGACACAGCCACTCTCTCCACTCTTCCAGAGCGGATCTTCCAAGAAGGACTTGCCGAAGCGATCAAGCATGCCGTGATCGCCGATGAGCCCATGCTCGCTCTTCTGCTCGATTTGCTGCCTCTTGATCGCTCATCGGATTTAAGCTCCCTCATCGCACGGAATGTTACCATCAAAACCCGAATCGTCGGGGATGATGAGTTCGAAACCAAGGGAACGCGCGCCCTCCTCAATTTCGGTCACACCATCGGCCATGCCATCGAGGCTGTTGCCGGCTATGGGAAACTCTCCCATGGGGAATGCGTCGCGATCGGCATGATCGCCGCTCTCGATCTCTCCGTGCGCCTAGCAGGGTTACCTCAGGATCAGGCCGAGCGTGTCAAGAAAATCATCATTGCCTGCTGCCTTCCTACCTCCATCCCCTCTTATATTCCGATCGATTCCATCCTTGCAGCACTAGGCCGGGACAAGAAATTCGATGCTGGCGCCATCCGCTTTGTCCTGACCAAAGAACTCGGCTCCGCCTTCGTCACTGATAAAGTGACCCTTGAAGATGTGACAGATGCGATTGCGAGGATTACCACTTGATCCGTAATAACAACCGTGAAAACTTAAGGATGTCATGCCCCTCAAACTTAAAGTCCGCAAGATCGGCAATTCCCTTGGGGTGGTACTGCCCAAGGAGGCCCTGTCCCGCCTCAATGTGGAGGAGGGCGATACCCTTACCCTCAGCGAGTCTCAGGATGGCATCCGTCTGACAGCCGCTAATCCAGCTTTTGCCGACACAATGGCCGTCTTTGAATCGCTGAGTCGTCGCAATCGCAATACCCTGCGGGAACTAGCTAAATAGCAATCCGGTGAAAGAGCCGCGATGGATCGAACGCGAGGTCTGCCTTGCGCTTCACGATATGCTTCTTTCCCAATACGGGGGATGTGCTGGACTTCGCGAATCCGGATTGCTGGATTCTGCCCTTGCCCGACCGCTCCAACTTCAAGCCTACGGATCGCCTTCCCTCACCGAGTTGGCAGCCTCCTATGGGGCGGGAATCATCACAACTATCTCTTCCTCGACGGGAACAAGCGAACAGGTTTTATGCTAGGAGCCGGTTTTCTTGAGCTCAACGGCATGGAGTTCGTTGCCTCGGAGGCCGATGCCGTGATCAAAACCATCGCCCTCACGGCAGGAGAAATGACCGAAGGAGCTTATGCAGTCTGGATCGAGCAGAACTGCCGGAAAGCCTAGTACTCAAATCAAAACGTCTCCTCCTTCGTAAGTTATAAAGTGACACTGGAGGACGTCACCGAAGCTGTTGAAGGACTGAGGGGTTAGCTTACAACAAAAGAAAAAACCATCTCCGTCGCTCCCGTGTGCCCCTCAGGGCGATATGATCCGCTTGGCACTTCGGACACTGGACCTCTTCCCTCTTGGCCTTGATGTGCAGTTCCACCGCTCCACCCACGTACTTCGTGCTCCGATATGTCCAGCCTTCACCAATGCCGAAGGCCCTCTTCAAAAATGTAGCTTCCATCCCTCATATCTACTACCATTCGGACAGATATAATGGTATAAATAGGGTTACATAAGGGTGACTATGTGATTGGCTGAGTGGATGGCACGACCGAGAGCAAAACTGGATCACGCCAAGGAGGGCACTGAGGTACTTAGAGGCATCAAGAGAGAAAAGTCAGGGTGGAAGCGAGAGAGGCTTCTTGCAGTACGGCATGGTCTTGAAGGGCAGAAGAGCCTTGCTGAGATTGCGGAGGCATGCAGCCGGAGTCGGGCGACCATCCAGACATGGTTTGAGGCATACCGCAGAGGAGGAGTGGAAGAGCTTTTAACGTTACGTCGAGGCAAAGGGCCAAGCAGTTGGCTCAGTCCGGAGGTTGCCCAAGCATTCCGGATGATGGTGGCGCGTGGTCAGTGGCGACGTGCGGCTGATGCACAGAGGTGGCTTCAAAAGGAGCATGGGCTCGAT
>Ga0114964_10003164_pt1 | contig 11224 bp, 6 predicted proteins | sample C_131016_MF_Meta_FD_92638 | JGI IMG/M metagenome (GOLD analysis project Ga0114964, IMG submission 92638) | Freshwater microbial communities from Lake Croche, Canada to study carbon cycling - C_131016_MF_MetaG | ecosystem: Environmental > Aquatic > Freshwater > Lake | place: Lake Croche, Canada... | reverse complement strand
ATTGCCATCGGCAACTTGGCAGGGCCCACAGGTGCAGCCTTTAATAACAATATCATTCTGAACGCACAGGGCTCAGCTCTGAATCCAAATACAGGCTCAGCCCTCTACATCAACCCTATCCGTAATACCAATAATTCTAGCACAACCATTAATGATACCTCGGCAGTTCTCTTCTATAATGCAATTACGAATGAAATTACCTATGGCCCTAAGACTCTGACCAATAACTTAGTAACTGAAGAATTTATGGTGGTAGCTTCCGCTGGTACAAACAGTATAATCTATAGCTATGATGGACTCAACTGGATATCCAATGTGGCAGGAAATCCTCTTACAAATCTAAATGTTCATGCAGTGGCCTATAATGGAGCTCAATGGATAGCGGTGGCCTACACGGATAGTACATTTTTAGGATACATTGCATATAGTTCGGATGGTATTAATTGGAAGTTAGCATCAGGAGCTGGAGTTGGCGTGTATAATTTTATATTTGGCATTGCAACAAATGGAACTATATGGATTGCAGTAGGAGGGTACAATAGTGGATATTCTGTAATATACAGTCTTGATGGTAAAGTATGGGCAAGTCCTACGACTCCAGTTGCTGGGGCAGGGGCACTATATAATATTGCATGGAATGGTTCTGTATGGGTTGCTGTAGGAACAGCCGTAAATATATCAGGGACAGGTTCTTATTCAATTATATATAGCGCAGATGGTCTTAATTGGTTTCCAAGTAATACAGCAAATACATTTTCTTCCTCTGTTGGATTTGGAATTGCTTCGAATGGTTCGCAATGGATTGCAGTGGGAGGAACCAATGCTACCCCTTATACAGGTAGTTCTATACTAACTAGCCCAGATGGTGTCAATTGGACTACAAATGCATCCTATACAGGTCTTGGCATAACGGGCTGCCTATTTACAGTTGGATGGAATGGCACAATGTGGGTTGCAGCGGGAGGAGTAAGCAGTGGTGCAAGTAATACAGGTGGATTTGTGGTCTACAGTTATGATGGCATAACATGGACTCGAAGTTCTTCTGCAACAACAGTGTTCGCAGGGGCAACAAATGGAATATTAAATATTGCATGGAATGGAAATATATGGATTACAATTGGAGGCACCAGTGTTCAATCTGGATACAGTCCTGATGGAATTACTTGGTATACAAATACATCTGCAAATACATTAGCTCTTTCAGGAGCAGGAATTGCCGCGAGACGCCCTCTCCCTTATAGGGGTGTATACACTCCTATGAATGCATATGGATCTATTGCAATTGGGGGTGGAGCAGGAAACTTCCAGCAGGGCACTGGTTCCGTTGCCATCGGAATCCAGGCAGGACAATTTGGTCTCGGTTCTAATTCCATTGCCATCGGCAACTTAGCAGGGCCCACGGGCGTAAACTTCAATAACAATATCATTCTGAATGCACGAGGCTCAGCTCTGAATCCCAACACAGGCTCAGCCCTCTACATCAACCCTATCCGTCAGGCTACAGGCACCAACTTGGCAATCGATACAAGCAATATTCTATTTTATAACCCTACCACCTCTGAAATAACCTATGCGTCTTCTGTTTATGGTCCTACAGGCCCTGTCGGAAATCCAGCTGTTCTTTCATTGTATTCTACAGTAATAACGGGAGCAATACTCACTACTCTGCAATTTCCGTTATCAGATGTATCTAATTCATTTGGCTCGATTGGTCTGTCAATTACAAATAGTAATTCAATATTTACAAATACAACTGCATCTACTCTCTATCTATCTGTCAGTTGGAGCATTCAAGGAATTACGTATGGCTCAGGACCCTGGTATCTTAGCACTACCCTCTATTTAAGCAGTGATCCAAATGCTACAATTGGTTCAGCAACATCGTATGCTACTTCAGCAGGTGTAGGTATATTTGTTAATTCTAACTCAGCTATTGTATTACCTTCTGGTGCAAACTTTACAATTATGTCTGGCACAACTGCAGGGAATATAACAGCAAATGGAAATCAAATCACTATTGTTCAATTAGTAAATGGACCACAGGGGCCAACTGGACCAACCGGATCAACCGGCCCTCAAGGAGTTGCAGGATCTGCCACTTTTACAGGAGCTAGAGGAGCAACAGGCGCCACAGGAGCCACTGGAGCAACAGGAGCAACAGGCCCTCAAGGCGTTGCAGGATCTGCAGTAAATACAGGAGCAACAGGCCCCACAGGACGAATAGGGGCAACAGGCGCAACAGGCCCTCAAGGTGTTGCAGGGTCTGCAGTAAATACAGGAGCAACAGGAGCAACAGGCCCCACAGGTATAACAGGGGCAACAGGCCCTCAAGGAATAGCAGGATCTGCAGTAAATACAGGAGCAACAGGAGCAACAGGCCCTCAAGGTGTTGCAGGATCTGCAGTAAATACAGGAGCAACAGGCCCCACAGGCAGAACAGGGGCAACAGGCGCAACAGGCCCTCAAGGTGTTGCAGGGTCTGCAGTAAATACAGGGGCCACCGGTCCTACAGGGGCTCTAGGCACAGGCCCAACAGGCCCTCAGGGTGTCGCAGGGTCTGCCACAAATACAGGAGCAACGGGCCCCACAGGCCCTTTTAGCACTTACTTAACAAATCAATTTGTAGTTATGAACTCTACAATTCCTCAGTATTCATACGATGGTATCACGTTTTTCTCCTCTGGCACTACTGTCTTTTCTGGAGGGGGCCTATGTGCCGCCTGGAATGGATCTCTCTGGGTTGCAGGAGGAATAGGGGCCAATACACTTGCCTATAGTTCAAATGGTATTAACTGGACAGGGATTACCAACACCTACTGTTCAACAGGTTGTTATGGAGTTGCATGGAACGGAACTCTCTGGGTAGCAGTTGGTACAGGAACAAATCCCTTTTCCTACAGCTATGATGGAATTAACTGGGCTGCTAGTAGCAGTGGTGCTAGTTTATTTACAGGTTATACTATTCGTTGTATTGCTTGGAATGGCACCCTCTTTATTGTAGGAGGGGGTGGCACTAATACACTAGCCTATAGTTATGATGGAATTAACTGGATAGGGTTAGGAGCACCCCTTTCGTCAGGAAGTATTAATGCAATTGGTTGGAATGGCACCATGTGGGTTGCTGTAGGAACACAACTTTCAGTATTTTCGAGTGTTCAATTGTATAGTTATGATGGTCTAACATGGTTACAGGGTCAAAATGGCATGTTTAATCAAGCCCTGTATCTTGCGTGGAATGGTTCAATCTGGGTTGCAACAGGAGGAAATAACGGCAATAATTATGCCTACAGTTCAAATGGAATAAATTGGACAGTTGGACAGATAGGACCAACCATAACAGGCAATTTTTGTTTAGGATTCGTCTGGAATGGATATGTCTTTACAGGAACATTTAATAATAATGGTTCCTATTATAGTTTTACTGGAAAGGGGTCATGGTTAGCTACATCTGGGGGCGGCAGCGGCGGCGGCTCTAGAAACGTTCTTCCCTATATTGGAAATAGAACGCAGCCCATTACATTCAAATCAAATAATGCAATCGCAATTGGTGTAGGAGCAGGTAATTTTCAGGGAACAGGCTCTATGGCTATCGGCTACCAGGCAGGATCTACAGGGCAAGGTGCCTATTCTGTTGCAATTGGCTACCAGGCAGGAACGGGAACTACAGGCATCGCTGCTAATTCAATTGTTCTGAGTGCAGGTCCAACGGGAATTTCATCACAATTTCCTGGGTTCTATGTGAACCCAATTCGTATAAATACATTAACATCTCCCACCTATCCCCTCTATTACAATCCAGGTTCAGGAGGAGGTGGTGCAGACCTCTATGAAGTATCGGTGTCCTCTTCCGATAAACGTCTCAAAACGGATGTCTCGGACTCTCAACTAGGTCTCAATTTCATTTCAGCCCTTCGGCCCGTCCAATACAAATGGAAGGATAAGAACATTGCCTATCTATATGACGAAAAGGGCAGAAGGCCCACTGGCTCCACTCCAGGGCAGCGACTCCATCACGGGTTTATCGCCCAGGAGGTCAAGGCAGCACTACAAAAAGTGGGGCAAGATTCAGGTATCTTTATGGAAATCAATGATGGGCCCAAATTGATTAAGGGACTTAATGCACTACGCTACGATGAATTTATTGGACCTCTTGTAAAGGCAGTTCAAGAACAACAGCAGCAGATAAGAACACTCCAAGCACAGGTTCGTCAGCTCCTTGGCCAAGAACCTATTGTAGAACCTATTATAGAGCCTGTTGAAGAATATATTGAGGAGCCTGTGGAAGAATATGTAGAAGAGCCTGTCGTTGTAAGTCCTACTGAGGAAACAGGGCCCACGGGGGAGTCAGGATAAACACAACCTAAACACCAATAACCAAAATAAATTAGCAATATGTCAGACCCTGTTCGTGTTATTGTTCTGCTAATGATTAAAAATGAATCTCGAATCATTTGCAGATCTATCCAGTCAGCCCTCAGCATTGCCGATGCCATTTGCGTATCCGATACAGGGTCCACCGACAATACTGTCCAACTCCTAAAGGATTTCTATCCAACCCTTTCCATCCCCGCCAAGACCTATGAACACACATGGACCAACTTTGGCAAAAACAGAACCCAGTCCTTTCTCGATGCCAAAGCCTTGTGCGAAGAGCTCAAGTGGGACCTCTCGAAAACCTATGCTCTGGCCATTGATGCTGATATGGAACTCGTAGTCGAATCCTCCTTTAATAAGCAGACTGACCTTACAGGAACTGGCTACTCTCTGACCCAGAAGGCAGGAACACTCCACTACATCAATGCCCGTCTTCTCCGCTTAGATAAGCCCTGGACCTGTGTTGGGTGCACCCATGAATACTGGGACGGGCCGAACGAAGGCGCTATCTCCGATTCCAAGTTATGGATCAATGACCGCAACGACGGCGGCTGCAAGGCCGACAAGTTCACGAGGGACCTGGCCATGCTCGAAGAAGAGCTTAAAGAACAGCCGACCAATGTCCGCACTCATTTCTATTTGGCCCAGACCTTCAAATGCCTAGGAAGACATGAGGAATCCATTGATATGTATAAGCGACGTATTCTTCTGGGGGGCTGGTTCGAGGAGGTCTGGTATGCTCACTATATGGTCGCCCATCAGTATCTGGAACTCAAGAAGGTCGAAGAGGCCGAGTTCTGGGCTTTGAAAGCTCAGGCCTTTAATAACTATAGGGCCGAAGCTCTGTATCAGCTAATAAAGCACTTTCGTATTGTGGGGCAGCAGTGGAAGGCCATGCACTATTATTATGAGGCCAAGAGGATTCGAAAGCCCGACGTAGCCCTGTTCCTTGAATCAGAGGTCTATGACCATTTGCTGGACTACGAATACACCGTTCTGCAGTATTATGTCAATACGGCCGATCGGTCCGAGGGCCTTCGCTCCTGTGTCCGTTATTTACAGCATCCGCAGTCCCTTGGCTACCTGGACAATGTCTTCTCCAACATTGAGTTCTATGTGCAGCCGCTCAGCCATTCCATCAAGACGCTTCCCTTTCCATCTATGGGCGACTTCCATCCCTCTTCGTGTTCTCTAACAAAGCATGAAGACCAGCTGCTCATGAATGTGCGCTATGTGAATTATTTAACCTCAGACAAGGGCGCCTATACGGTTCGGACCTCGGATGGTATTGTGCGAACCAAGAATGTCTTTCTGCCGTCCATTCCTGGAGCCTATCCGCCCATTGAATCCCTCCCCTTTTTGCAAGAGGACACCTCTCTGATCCAGTTTGATACAAACATCATGGGCTTAGAAGATGTTCGCATTACGAGTCATAAGGGAAAGCTCTTTTACACGGCAGCCTCCAAGTCATCGACCCCTGATACCCGTTATCGAATTGTTCTGGGATCCTATGGCCCAGGAGGACTTAAAGACTCGAGGGTCCTGGACTCTCCTGGCCAGTCGGATTGCGAGAAGAACTGGTTGGCCGTTCCTGATTTGGATACGTCGAGCGACTTTCCCCTATTCATTCATAAGTGGCATCCATTTGAGGTGGGGCGAGTCGAAGGCACAAAGCTAAACATTACCACCAGATTCCAGACGAGCCCCTATTTTATGAAGATGCGCGGCTCGGCCAATGCAATCAGATACAAGGACCAGTACTGGGTTTTGACCCATGTGGTCAAGTATGGGGAGCCACGGAAGTATTACCACCATATTGTGGTTCTCGATGGCTCTACACTCAAGCCGATCCGTCTTTCCATGCCGTTCTATTTCAAGACACACGGCATCGAATACTGTTTGGGATTTCATTTGGAGAACGATACGGCCTCTTTCGCGTATTCTACGTTCGATGCAAGTCCAAAGATGACGTCGGTTCCTCTGAGTCAGTTTGAATTCTTGGTTTTATAAGGAGGAAAGGTTCCATTGGACTGCCTATAGAACAGACGCAAAGGATGAGAACACCATCGCCTGTACGCTCTCCTGGCCCTCCATGTCCTCTGCAACCAAGCAACCCTTTTGGTCAGATCCAATGTAGGTTCAGGATAGAACCTCATAATATGATACTTATGGAGTTCAGGAATACCTAGTATAGAGATTCCTCTGGCAAAACATGTAAAATGTTGTGGATAGTATCGCACTAAAAAATACACGGGTGTATTATTCATCCTAATCTAAATAGCCATCCCTATTTAGATTAGACATGCCCGACAAGTCCAAGGAAGACCGACTCAAGGAAGGCATAAGCCTTTTGAAGCAAATGAATGATATGATTCTAGATCTTGACCATCCAGGTATGGTAGAGCTCAAACAAGTTATCTCAACCTGGGTCAAGGACGGAAAGGCATATGATGGGAAGATTGACTTCTATGACCACGATCGGTTCGCCGAGGTCTCTCTTCCGAGAACGGCGAACAAGGCAGCCACCCTTGCCTTTAAAAATAAGAAGTAATGGAGATTAGCTGGATGCAGCAGGAGCAGGAGCAGGAGCAACAGGTTCTACTACTATATTCTTTGGACGTACAAGGGCATGAAAGTCCTCAATGCTTCGAATGCCATTCGTTTGAACATAGTAGTACAGAGGGATTCCACCAACCATTGCAACAAGCGACAAATAGAAGAAGTAGTTGTAGGCAATGAGAATGCCAACTACATACAGGAATACCTTGAGTACAGTTTCAGTGTTTACCATAGTCATAATAAAATGCTCAAGGCGCTGCTCGATGTGCATATGTATTTGGTTCTTGGTTTATTTTAAGCCAAGAACCAAAATCAAATTTTATCAACAAAGGAGTAGATGTCTAAGACCTTTTCAGGGTTTAAGGACAAGGGCCTTCATTCTAAAAAAGAATGGATTTTTCCAGACACGCTCGTTGCAGTCTACACTCTATTTGTCCCTCTACTGTTATTGCTAGTGTTCTATGATCTGTTTAAAGCCATCGGAACACTCAAACGATATGCCTACATCATTCTCGCAGGTCTCTTTATCGCAGGATTCTGGATAGCCGACCTAATAACGGCAGCATTCCATTGCTACTATGTAGACAGTGCGTTCACATATACCAAATACCCTATTGTGGACGGCCGCATCGAAATTAATACCAAGTATGGCTATTCTTCTTGCCACCACATCTTTCCGTCCAATTGGAAAGATATATCTGACTTGACACTTCTTACAACAGTTGTCATGTTGTATACGGTTCCCATGTTGCTTGTCTATTTTCTTGTTGCAGATCCTACCCTTAAAATCCTTTTCTATACCATCATTCTCTGCATTCTTACATGCCCTTTTGCTCATAAATACGCCCATGAGAAACTTCACGGACGATATGTCCCAGGAATTGTGGATCTGCTGAGCACACATTCTATCTTTTTATCGCCCCAAGACCATTCAAAACACCACAGACAGGGGCTCTATAACTGGTCTTTGTTCAACGGAATCAGCGACCCTGTCTTTGATGCATGTATCTATGCTATATGCAAGACAACAGGCAAGTGCCCTATGGAAGAATCCACATATAATGCATCCATTCAGCCTTCTGATATCCTTCGTATTCGCTTTGTAGGGGATATAGAAGGCGACCTAGACTGTCGATTCAAAGACAACCTGTTTGTAGAAGTTTAATACGCGAACAGGATTCCTGCACGACCACCATAGACCCTGAGCACGTTGTAGGTTGCGGCCCAGACATAGACGAGATAGCTCGGAACATCATTGACATTATAGGATCCCCGATTGGCCGTAAAATCCAGAACCAAGTCTCTCTGTTGAATCTTATCTAGATTGGCCTCCCCCTTGGGCCTTGACCAGGGCGTGTAGCCATTGTATAAGCCAAAAGACCAGTTATAGTAATACCTGTTTATCCAAGGACTCTTCTTCTGTTCCCAGGACGGTAGAACAGACCTGAACAGGGCGGGGGTCTGTGTTCGGAAGCGCACGAGAGACCCCTGATACAAGAGACCACAGGCCGCCAACGGTTCCGAATCCGACAGGGAGAACGCCGGTTGCAGAAACCCAGGCTGGGTTGCGTTCAGACCTTGTGCATTGGGCCACCAGATACTACTACTACTATCCGTTAATCCATAGAGGTCTCGCGTCGCCAAAAAATGTGCATTAAAGCTGGGGGCTTCCACTCTCTGCACGAGCCAAAAGAGGTCTCGGCACGGATTGGGAATATCAATAGGAATTCTGGCTCTCGTTAAGCCTTGGGTCGGCCAGGGCTGAATGGCATAGTGTTGGACAATGGGAACCTGGAGGTCTGCCAAGCGAAACCGATTGGCTTCAGGTTGGTCCAAGTAGACGTATTCTGCCATAACGTAGGTGTCGCCAGGCAGAAACAGGTTGGGCATGGTTATATTTGGAATAGGAGAGGCCTTCGTGTTTGTTCCTAAGCCAGGCACTACGGTTCCTGCAGGGTTTGCTTGATAAAAAGGGCTGCTAATCATGGGCCACAGACTTACACCATCTGCATTAGTGGTATTGGGCAACGTCGACCTACTGTTCGTATAATACAAGCCATTAATGCCTCTGAACGTAATGGCAATCCGCACATCATCCTGCAGAATGGCATCGATGGGAAAGGCGCAGCCCGAGTCTCCTCTTGAGAACCAAAAGGGCAGAGGGGTGCAGACTTGAGTAGGAACGGGACTATTCCCAAAACTGGTTTCGGTAAAGCCATTGTCCAGCCGTTTCAAGAGACGATTGGCTACTGTGGTCTTTTCGAGAGGAACCGTGTATTCATCCAGCATTTCCAGAAGTCTGGAGTCCATGGTCTCAATTTCGGTATTGCCAATGGTTAGCGTCATGGAGGCAACGAGCGCATGGCCCAGACTGTTTGTCCATCCGAAGCGCGGCCCCAGAAAGTTGGCTCCTGCAGCGGTCCGAGCCGCTGCTTGACTTGTATTGATATCGGGCATCGTTGTGACAAGAAAAAGTCGTGTTATTAAATGCCCTTTTCGCACCAGTCGAAGAAAGGCCGTGTTGCCAAAAACGGGAGCATTGTCAAAATCGAGTCGGACCATTTGCGTCGTAAAGCGGCTCGTGGTGTTCCAGAGACGGACAAAGGGTCGAAAGGTGGGTTTAAAATAGATACGGGCATCCTGAATGCCCGTTGTTAATGGTTTTAGCAGTGATGCTACCATATCCCTGTTATTATGTTCAGTATTAATTTAAGCTCTAGGAAACGTAAAGGAGTTGCTGCTCATAACGGTCCAGTCCCAAGGACTAGAAAGTAAAGCCCCCACCGTTTCAAGAGAGACATAAGGATTCCGACTGAGAACGGACCAGTCCCATGGAATTCCTGAATGACGAATGTCTCGTTCCGAAACACACAAGCGACTGGAGAGAGCAGTCCAGTGCCATTCGACATCCATGTTTTCAAGTACATCCTGAAGTCGAATGTGCGGATTAAAGCTCAGCTTGGTCCAGTTCCAAGGAATGGCAGGAATGGATCGGAGGCCCCGAATATCATGCCAACGCATAGAATACATCAACAGGTCCCAGTCCCACTCTTTGTCCAAATGGCTCAACACATATTCAATAGATACATTGGGATTCTGGGATATACGAATCCAGGACCAAGGCTTGTCCGATGTGTTCTCAATCATACACATTGTCACATGCTTATTGCAGCTCAACTTAGACCAGTCCCAGGAAAGGGCGGGATTCACAAGGTCGACTGTCAGAACAGGAAGCGTCATGCTCAACCAGTCCCAGTGCCATGGCAGCGCAGGATGGGCTCGAATGTTCTCCATGGTGGCTACCTGTTCGTTATACGTTAGATAGTGCCAGTCCCAGGATGCATTCGGATTCTCAAGGACATGGCGTAGACGAAGATTCGGATTCTTGGCCACATACGTTGTGTTCCAGGGTCTATCAGGATTGGCCAACACAGTCTCCAACGAAATATTTGGGTGCCAGGTCAAGACATCATAGTTCCACGGTATATACGGATAGCGACAGACGTAGTCCCATGTAAGGCTGGGATTCTGAGACAGGGCTGTCCAGTTCCATGAATAGTGCAAGTGTCTCATGACAAAGTCCAGATCGAGCGAAGGATTGCCCGAGGCCATAGCCCAGTCCCACGGAAAGTCGGGATAGTCGAGAAAGTCCTGCATGGTAATACGGGGATTGGCGGACAATAAGCGCCAATCCCAGGGCTGTTCAAACGTCTGAATGACAAGATAGATCAGCTTGGTGTCGGACATCTCGTTGTTGCTAATGAGCTGAGCGACAAGAAGAGTTCAAATTTAACCCCGGAAAAATTGAAGATGGACCCAGTCCATCAGGTCAGTGGGCCTCCATCATTAGTATCCATATTACAACAGTCAAAATGTCTGATTGCAAAGCAACGATTGTCGAGGCGTTTGGGCTCCTTCTGAATCTCGAGAAGGCCAGTAAGAAGACGGGGGCGGCCTTTGCGGCACGGAACTACAAGGCAGCCCTCGAGAAGTTGGCCCTTGTGGACTCTGTTAGGACCGTGGAGGACCTAACGACTCTGAGGGGCAAGGCCAAGGATGGCGGCTCTATGTATCAGAGGGCCGTGCAAATCCTGGAAACGGGAACGTGCGACGTCCTCGAAGAGAAGAAGGAAGACAAGGCCGTTTGGGCGGCCTATGAGGTCTTCCTGGAGGTCCATGGCATTGGCCCGTCCATGGCCTACGAACTTGCGGCCGACGGCTACCGGACCATTGAGGACTTAAAGAAAGCAACGGCCTCGGGCGCCCTTACCCTCAACAAGACCCAGACCAT
>Ga0114964_10003162_pt1 | contig 11227 bp, 9 predicted proteins | sample C_131016_MF_Meta_FD_92638 | JGI IMG/M metagenome (GOLD analysis project Ga0114964, IMG submission 92638) | Freshwater microbial communities from Lake Croche, Canada to study carbon cycling - C_131016_MF_MetaG | ecosystem: Environmental > Aquatic > Freshwater > Lake | place: Lake Croche, Canada... | reverse complement strand
GTCTCCCTTCTCGCTCAGGTGCATGGGATTGGGACTCTTACGGCCTCAGTCTTGCTGGCTACCTTGCCGGAACTCGGGACCCTCTCCAAAAACGAGGTAACCCCTGGCGGGACTGGCTCCCTTTTGACGAATGCACCGACGCCCGAGGCAAAGATCGAGGCGCGTAAGAACCTGGCTAAGCTAAAGCTCGACCTGATTGAAAAACAGGATCCCACGCTCAACCCCTTGGTAGAGAAAATCCGATCAGTCCAGGCCGCCCTGCTGAAGTAGGCTAGGGGAGTTTGAAGAGGCTTAGAGGATCCTCGAGTCAATCGGTCGCTGAAGAAGAGACTGCATGATCAATATGGAACTCATGAATGGAGATGAAGAATGGGCATTGGAATTGATTTTGAGGAATGAAGGTGATGGAAGTGCATTTTAGTGATTTCGGCCACAATAAAGGAAAGTCATCACGAACACTTGCGCGATGACGAGTATCACTTTAGTATCATCCTATGAGGACCGAACTGGTGACAACGCTCAAACGTAAGGCCACCGATCTGATCGACCAACTTGCGGAAGATCGTCAGCCGGTTCTTATTACTCAGCATGGCATGCCGGCCGCCTTTCTGGTGGATGTCGATACCTTCTCAGCAATGAGGAAAAGGATCTCGCTCTTGGAAGGAATCGCCCGGGGTGAGAGGGCGATTCAGGAGGGAAGGGCTCTCTCCCATGTCGATGCTAAGAAGAGAATGAAGCGCTGGCTCTCCTAGCAACATAGGCTGATAGTGGTCACGTCGATCCTTTGGACTGAGCCCGCCTTGGGTGATCTCGATCGGATCGCGGATTATATCGCCCTCGATAAGCCTGATGCAGACAAGCGATTGGTTAGGCGTGTCTTTGAATCCGTGGAAAGACTTATGGAGTTTCCCGAATCGGGTTCTTGTCCGAAGGAATTGCGTGGCACATCCTACCGCCATTTGGTGATCCCGCCGCTCCGAATTTTCTATCGTATTCGAGAAAATGAGATCCTCATCATCTATGTCATGCGCGGTGAGAGGCTCTTCCTGGTAGATGATTTGACCGAGAGAGAAGGGTGAATGGTGAGTAACGGAATTGATTCACGGGCATAAAAGCTGCCTAGAAAGGCAGCTTTGCTTGCTTTTGATGAATTCTTTTTCTGCAGGGGCAACTTTATCTCCGGCTCCAAGAGGCCGTGCCGCCTCGGAATCCTGTAGCGCTGCCGCTACCGTGACTCCACGAGGCCGAGCCACCGCGCGACCCAGTAGCACTACCGCTACCATCACTCCAACTCGCCGAGCCTCCGCGGGCCCCATAGGCTGCACCGGTGTGGTCGTAGGAGTAGCCGTAGCCGCCGCGATTGTTGGCATAGTAGGCGCCGCTGTTGTACGGGCCGCGATAGGCAGCCCCCGAACCATAGGCCGAGTTATAGTGATAAGCAGTGCCCGCTGCCCCATAATAGGTGGCACTCACGTTGCGATAGTAGGGGCTGGCATAATAGGCTGTTGGATAAGAGTAATAGACGCCGCCGTAGTATGCCGGTCCAATCCAGCCGTAGCCAGGAGCAGGAGATCCGTCATAGCCCGGGGCATAGCCTCCGCTACAAGCGGTGAGTGCCAAAGCGGAGGCACCCAGCAGAGTTGCGAGAAGGAGATTCAGGAGAGTTTTCATCGTGAGGATCTGGTGAAGGTTGAAATCCTATCAGTGCCTTGCACCCTGAGTTGCTTGTTGGGATGCTTCTTGCCGGACATCTTTGACGATGGCTGTGAAGGGGATTTCTTGGAAGGTCTTGGGGTGCTTCAAGGAAAAGAGGGAGCCTCGGAGCCATGGATGAAGGTTCCACCCGGAGAGATCGATGAACTTGCGCGGGAGGTTCGGCTTATCAGTGAATGTGGCGGCCAGCCTGTAGGGGAGGGCGTTCTTCCCTGAGGCAATCCAGAGTTCCCAATTCACTCCGGGTGAGCGGAAGGCGAGGTGATCGCAGGGGACGCCGTTCACAAAGGAGGGTCCGATGATGACGGCGCTCTGCAGATTCCGTGTCAGATGCTCGTAGGAATTGCTGAAGAGCAGGGGAGCGATATGAAAGTGAATGCCGATTTCCTTGCGGAGGCCTGTAAGCATCTCGTCGATCGTATCGGGTGCCTTGGTCGTCGAGTAGACCTGCTCACGCGGGGCAGCGGCCATGACAGAACTTCCATCATAGAAAAAATCAAAGGCGTGGGCATCTCCCTCGTAGATCGCGCGGATTTTGTTCGGGCGCTGGACGGCAACAAAACCCTTGGAAACCACGGTGATAAACTGGCCGGTCGCGCAAGGCATCTCGAGGATACTATCCGTGTAAAAGGTGAAACTCTTTGCTTGCGAGAGGGTGGCGCTCATTCGTTTGAGAAGAGTGAGGGCATTGGGATCCAAGCGGGCCGATGTCTCGGCATGGAGAGCACTGGTCGCTACCAAGAGGAAGGTGCTCAGGGAGAGGAAGGACAATATTTTCATAGCGAGGTGAACCCGAGTGTGATGCTTTTAGAGCCATGATCTAGCAAAATCGGGATCAATATTTAATATCATGAGGGTAAATTCCCCGCCCCTTGGGGCGTCACAGCAAAAATAGGAAAACCAATACCCCGCTGCTTGCGGCGGTGTTCTTTATTTAAATCGGAAGATACTCGGATCGTGTTTATTTAAGCTCGATGCATGTTATTTTGGTTGTTCTAGCCCGCCACTGCCTCACTCTCTATCGTTGATGAAATTCTCCCAATCCCTTCTGCTCCTCGCCCTCGCTACCTTCCTATTCGCGACCGATGCCAATGCCGCCAGTGCCCTGCAGTTACAGACCGATTCAAAGACTGCCTTAGAGCGTCTCTACGCTGCCAATCCCAAGGCTCGTGATCTGGGGCAGCATGCCTATGCGATTTTACTCTTCCCGACCGTGGTGAAGTTTGGATTGGTTATGATTGGAGGTCAGCTTGGGGATGGTGTTCTTTGGAAGAATGGTCAGGCAGCCGGTTATTACAACACAACCTCGGCTTCTTACGGTCCTCAGTTGGGAGGCCAGTCATTCTCCTACGCTCTGTTCTTCATGACGAAGGACGATCTCAAGGGGCTGAACAATTCTGCTGGGTTCAATCTGGGGGCTTCACCCAGCCTCGTGGTCGCGGACAAAGGGGTTTCCGGAAGCGCCTCGCTCTATACCCTTCAAGGAATCAAGGCTTTTATCTTCGGGCAGAAAGGCCTGATGGCGGGACTTGGCCTGCAGGGCACAAAGATCTCGGAGTACTCCCCGAGTAACTAAGTGTATGAAGCATGGTTGCCTTTACTGAATGACAAGATGGTATTGAATGCGAGATTGACTGGCGTTCATCCAGAAAAGAGTTAATCCAGATAGGCTGATGCCACGTCTGAAATTATCAATTTGTTTCCTGAAGATCGGCATTTCTGATCTTTGCGGGCTTTCACTCATCGCATGCATTGTTTTTCTCGGAGGATGCGCCGTGGCGAGTCACGCGATCAAATCCGATTTCATGGCTTACAATTCAATCATCCAGTTCAACCAATCACAGCAGATGCTGATGAATCTGGTGCGCCTTCACTACCGTGAGTCTCCTTCGTTTCTTCAGGCAGGCTCGCTGACAGCGTCCTATGAGAGTACGGCAACTGCCGACGGAGGATTTACCGGAATAAGTGGGCTCAACGGATTGCTAAGTTCACAAAATGCCAACGTGGCCACAGGTTACGGCGACCTGAAATACAATTTCTCGGCAAAGCCGACAATTACCTACACGCCAATCGACGGGAAGAACTACGTCCAGGAATTTCTCACTGAGATTTCTCCGGATACCTTCTGTCTTCTTCTGAAGGCGGGGTGGCCTATTGAAAAGTTGGGCAACCTTCTCATCGATAAGGTCATCCCGGAAAACGGCGGGAAAATGATCAATCGTAGCGCTGCCAAGAGTTACCCGAACTATCAGGCATGGCTGAAGTCGCTCCAGTCGGACCAGGACAAGGACGAACTTGATATCGTGGTGGGGGAAAGAGGTGCTGAGATCGCGACCAAGAACCATATATTGCCCGTGAACAGGATTGTGTTCCGCTCTCTCCTGGATGTGATGTTCAACGCGGCCATGAGTACGGAAACACCTTCAATCCATCGGAATAGAATCAGACAGAACAGGAAAAATCCCGAGATCACGATCCATTCCTCCTTCTTGCCCCCTAATGACGCCTCGGTCTGGGTGAGATATGCGGGGCATTACTACAGCATAAGTAATTCTGACATCACTTCGAAGGACACCTTCGCTCTCCTGATGGAGCTTTACCGCTTGCAGGCAGCGCCCTCAACCGGAGCGCCGGTACTGACGATCCCTGCCCGATGATCAGAATTCTTCTCTCTTTTCTTCGCCCTGTTGGCGTCGCCTCACTCCTTACCTTATTTCAGTTGCCGAGTGCGGAAGCTGCCTTGCCAGAAAGCAATCCAGGAGACTGGACTGGATCCTGGGAGATCCATCGAAAAAGCATCGAGGAGCAGCATGCCGGTGGATTGTTGCTAGTGATGAAACAGGACGGTGAGAATGTCACCGGGGAGTACCCTCTGCTTCATGGCAGGATTGAGGCCAAGGCCATCGGCACCAAGCTTATGGGGCGGTGGTATGAGGGAAATCTTTCCGGAAAGTTCACACTGTTTCTTCAGGACGGTTCCATTCTGGAGGGTAATGATGACAGTGGGGAATGGTGGACGGGTAAGCGGATGAGTTCCAATCCGAGTCCATTGAAGGGAAATCTTGATTCGCCCAGGGGGGCTATCGCCGCATTCCTTCGGGCCGGTAATCTGGCGCTCGATGGTCATGAGGAAAACTGGGAAAAGGCACTGCTCACCGTTGATTTTGGGAAGATTCAGTCATCCATGCCTGGAATCGAGCAACTTCGGATGGTCCGAGAACTTTTCCAACTTGTCGATCTGACTACCTTTCACCTCTCATCGATTCCCGATTCCTGTAACGAAAACTCACTGGATATAAAGCTGAAAGAAGTAGGTTCCGACGCTTGCCTGACGCTCACCTTGCTTCAGGATTCTGCGGGCACCTGGAGAATTCTGATGCCCTCACAGGATGAGATGAAGGCTGCCCGCTCGTCATTCCTTGCCATCCATGGGGGGCAAGCGCCGGCCTCGGATGCCTGTTCGCAACTCGGCAATCCCAGGGATGCCCTCAGGACTTTCCAAAGAGGAATGGAGAGTGGTGACCAGAGTGACTTGGAACTGGCGCTATCAACATTGGATCTCAGTTTATTTCCGGAATTTCTCAGAAATTCCGATGGTTTGCACGCTGCCCAATGTCTTTACGAGGTCCTCAACCGGATCGGTTTCAGTACCCTTCAGTCCGTTTCCAACGACGGGGCCAGTAGGGAACCATACATCTGTTTTGTGAAGGGGAAAGAATCCATCACCATAGCACCTGTGGGGTCGGGAACCGCGACCCGGTGGAAATTCACCGCTAAGACCATGAATAAGATACCCGATCTCTTCTTTTCCTCAGATGTCCTCCCTGCTCCCTTGGATCCCGAATTTCACAAGATTCGCAAAAGCCCCTATTTTGCTCTGCGTTCTTTTTTGGGAAGGCATGTTCCTTTCCTGCTCAAGACTGGCATGGTTCCAAATTTGGAGATTTGGCAATCCCTGTTCATGCTGCTTACCCTTTCATTGGCCATCTGCATCGCGAGGGTGGCTTCAAGGGCCTGTTGTCGTCACTTGAGTCGTCTCTCCAAGGCAGAGGGGAACCATCAGCATGTGCTCTTGTGGTCTCTCCGGATAGTGATCGTGATTTTTATGATGTATCCTGTGCCGACGTTGCTGGGCTTACCGGATTCGAATCGGCGAATCACCGTACCGTTCTTGGGGGTGCTTTTCACCTTGGGGGCCGCCTGCGTGATCTGGCATTTGCTAAGCGTGATCGGGAACTTAATGACCGCTTGGGCAAAACAATCCCCCACGCGCACCGATGACATCCTCCTGGCGATCTCGCTTGCCGTTCTTCGTTGCGTTGTTGTGATGGTTGCCGCGCTGAGCGTCGCGTACTTCCTTTCCATCCCGACGACTAGCATGCTGGCCGGGTTGGGAATCAGTGGCCTCGCCGTTGCCTTCGCCTCGAGAGAAGCGCTTTCAAACATCTTTGGTGCGGGGGTGCTGCTGGTCGATCGTCCATTCAAGGGGGGTGACTGGATCAGGACCGATAAGTTTGAAGGCTCCGTCGAGGATGTGGGCATACGCTCCACGAGGATCCGGACGGCGGAGGACAGCGTGATGGTGGTGCCCAACAGCAAGTTGGTGGAGTCGATGATCGACAATCGGGGGACTCGGCGACATCGGTTGGTAAACATGACTATTCTGATCACGGGCGGTGCCTCCCCAGAGAACCTTGATGCATTTACGGAGGGCGTCCGCCAAAGAATGATCAATGACGAACTTTTCACCTCCAAGCGTCTGGATGTCCGTGTCGCCAGCTTGAGCAAGGTCGGCGTCGAGGTGGAACTTAACGGCTATCTGGATGTAAGCACCAGAAGTTCAGAAAATGAGGCCCGGCACCGCCTGCTGATCGATGTGATGAGAATTGCGGAGGAGCTTGGGCTAACCCTTGGGGATGCGCTGGTGCGCAAGGAACAAAAAGACTGACAATTCATTTTCCGAGCATGCCTGCGCCATCAATCAAGAGAGCGCACTAGTCAACCTTATCTCCCTCTGTTAGAGCAAATGACGTGAATTTCTTCTCCACACGCTTCCCCTCGAACCCGGTCCTTCTGGCCGTACTTCTCCCCGCACTGTGCTCCTGCAAAAAGGAGGCGCCTGTAGCCGGTCCTCGGCCTCCGGTTCCAGTAACCCTCGGAACGGTGATCCAGAAAGACATGCCGAATCACAAGGAGTGGATTGGCAACCTGCAGGGCACGGTGACCGCTCTGGTGAAGCCGAATGTCGCCGGCAATATTATCCAGCGCTACTACACGGAAGGTACCGTGGTGAAGCAGGGAGAGCCTCTCTTCCAGATCGATCCCGCTCCCTTCCAAGCCGCACTTGACCAGGCCAAGGCCAATCTCTCCACGGCCGTTGCCCAGGAGACAAAGGTTCAGCAGGATTTCGTCCGTGCCCAGAACCTCCTGGCTGGCAAGGTAATCAGCGTTCAGGAGTTTCAGAATCAGCAGCAGAACTATCAGGCGACGGTCAGCGAGGTTGCCTCCAAGCAGGCTGCTGTTCAATCCGCTCAGGTGAATCTCGACTTCACGAAGGTGGTGGCTCCTATCGATGGCTTGGCAGGACTTGCCAATTACGAAGTCGGCACCTATGTCAGTTCCGCTTCCGAGCAACCCCTCACGACCGTTGTTGCGATCGATCCCATCAAGGTGGTCTTTCAGGTCGGGCAGGACGATTACCTGAGCTTTATCAGCCAAAGTCTCAAGGATCCCTCTCAGGCTTCGGCAAATCAGAAGCGCGACGAGGATGTGGGAATGAAGATGATTCTCTCTGATGGCATGATCTATCCTCAGAAGGGAGTCTTTCGTGCCGCCAATAACCAGATCAGCACGCAGACCGGCTCCATCACGGTGGAGGGGACGTTTCCTAATCCAGGGGCCCTGCTTCGTCCCGGACTCTTCGCCCGGGTGAAAGCCACTGTGGGGGTCCAGCAGAATGCGCTGATCGTTCCCATAGCGGCCGTTATCACGATTCAGAACCTACATCAACTGGCCGTGGTCGGGCCTGACAACAAGGTCACGATCCGCAATGTGAATCTCGGAATGACCACACGCGATGAGGCGGTTATTCTTTCCGGTGTCGATGCCGGAGAGAAGATCGTCGTACAAGGAACACAGAAAGTGGTCGATGGGTGCACCGTGATGCCGCTGCCTGCGACTGCCGGGGCCTCTCCGACTCCCGTTGCCTCAACGGCCGACGAGAGTGGTGCAAGCAGGTCAATCCCATCTGCTACCCCTTCCCCTACTTTAGCGCCCGCCAAATAATCACGGCTTCCTAATCTCCTAACCCAGAGAAGAATTCTTCATGGCTAAGTTTTTCATCAACCGGCCCATCGTGGCCATGGTCATCGCGATTATTACAGTGATCCTAGGTATTGTCTGTCTCCTCGGTCTTCCTGTCTCCCAATTCCCGAACATCGTTCCTCCGCAGATTCAGGTTCAGGCCAGCTATCCAGGAGCCGACTCCGTGACCGTTAAGGAAGCGGTCGCTACGCCGATCGAGCAGCAAGTCAACGGTGTCGACAATATGCAGTACATGTACTCCCTGAACTCCAGTTCCGGGCAGTCCCAGCTCAATGTCATTTTCGCCAATAACACGGTCCCGACCACTGATCAGATCCTTACTCAAATCCGTCAGGCTCAGGCCCAGTCCCAGCTCCCTCAGCAGGTGGTCAAACAGGGCATCAATGTCATCAAGACCTCGCCGTCGCCACTCATCTGCTTTGCTCTCTATACAGACGACGATCGCTATGACTCGGTCTTCCTTGCCAACTACGCCTACGTCAACATCGTCAATCCCCTGACCCGTCTCACGGGCATTGCGAGCGTCACTGTTTTCGGAGCCGGTACCTATGCGATGCGCCTCTGGCTCGACCCAGCCAAGTTAGCGAACTTCAACATCACCACGGCGGAGGTGTATGAAGCCGTGAACCAGCAGAATACGGTGAACCCTTCCGGTCAGACCGGTGCCGAGCCGGTCCCGCCGGGACAGCAGATGACCTTCACCGTCCGTGCTCCCGGTCGTCTTGTCACCGAGGATCAATTCCGGGACATCGTGATCCGGGCTGACCATAACGGATCGGTTGTCCGCGTGAAGGATGTTGCGCGGGTGGAGCTGGGTGCCCAGACCTACAATCTCGCAGGACGCTTCAACGGGCATCCCGCTACGATCGTGGCGGTCTATCAACTTCCTGGCAGTAATGCTCTCCAGGTCGCCGCAATGGCCCGTAAGTTGATGAATTCCTATGTCCCGTCCTTCCCTGCGGGGCTGAAAATGGAGACAGCCCTCGATACGACACTTGCCGTGACTGCCAGCATGCACGACATCCAGAAGACGCTTGTTGAGGCGCTGATTCTGGTGCTGATCGTTGTCTTTATCTTCCTGCAGAACTGGCGTGCCACCCTCATCCCGGCGCTGGCCGTCCCTGTCTCGCTTGTCGGCACCTTTGCCCTCTTCCCGCTCTTCGGCTTCTCGCTCAATACACTCTCGCTCTTTGGCCTTGTGCTGGCGATCGGTCTGGTGGTCGATGACGCGATCGTGGTCGTCGAGGCGATCGAGCATCACATCGAGGAGGGGCTCTCCCCGAAGGATGCGGCCGCCAAGGCGATGGAACAGGTGACTGGGCCGCTTGTCGCCACGGCGCTCATTCTCTCCTCGGTTTTCATTCCCACGGTTTTTCTGCCCGGAATCACTGGAGGGCTGTATCAACAGTTCGCCCTCACCATTTCGATCTCCGTCATTATCTCGACCTTCAATGCCCTGAGTCTCAGTCCGGCACTTGGAGCCATGCTTCTGCGCCCCCGCAAGGAGGTGGGGGGACCGCTTGGCGCTTTCTACAGAGGCTTCAACCGTATCTTTGACGCAGGTCGCAATAAGTATATTGGCGCCTGCAGATTTCTGCTCCGCAAGACCTTCATCGCAGGATTCCTGATGCTCGGCATGGTCCTGCTCTCGGGATTCTTCGGATCGAAGCTCCCGGGATCTTTTGTTCCCGAGGAGGACAACGGCTATCTCTATGCCTTCTCCCAACTGCCGAATGCCTCATCACAGCAGAGGACTGATGATCTCTCCAAGCAGGTTGCAGGAATCGTCAGCAAGATCCCTGGAGTAGAGCATGTGACGACGATCGTCGGATTCAACCTTCTCTCGGGAGTTCAGAATACTTACAGCGCCTTCTACTTCATCACACTCAAGCCCTGGGAGGAGAGAAAAGGCGCCGCCCTCAATGCTTTCGGTCTCCTCCAAACGATCAACAAGAAGATTACCCCGATTCCGGGAGCCATCAACTTCGCATTCCCACCGCCAGCAATCCCCGGTATCGGAACCTCCGGTGGTACAACCTTCATTCTTGAGGACCGTCTGGGAACTGACCCCACGTTCCTGCCGACCAATATGTCGAAGTTCATGGAGGCTATCAAAAAACGCCCTGAGATCGGTTCGGTCACGACGACCTACCTTCCCTCCGTGCCGCAGGTTTCCATGACGATCGATCCCGGCATGTGCATGATGCTCGGGGTTGATCTGCACGAGGCCTATTCGACGCTCCAAGCCTTCCTCGGGGGTATTCCGGTCAATTACTTCAATCGGTTCAACCTGCAGTATTATTGCTACATTCAGGCCGAGGGATCCTCCCGCATCGATCCTAAGGGGGCCTCGCTCTTCTATGTGCGTAATAAGAGCGGTGATCCGGTTCCCCTTTCCAGCCTCCTGAGCGTGAAGTCCATCACGGGTCCTGAGTTCGTGATGCGTTTTAATATGTTCGATTGCGCCCAGATCAATATCAATGGTGCTCCAGGGGTGAGCACAGCTCAGGTCATGAAGGCGCTTGAGGAGACCTTCAAAGGGACGATGCCTCCGGGAATGGGATTTGATTACTTCGGGATGTCTTTCGAGGAGAAGCTGGCCGCACAGGGAATCCCTCCGGGTGCAATCTTCGCGCTCTCGCTACTCTTTGTCTTCCTGATCCTTGCAGCCCAGTATGAGAGCTGGTCGTTGCCGATGAGTGTCCTCTTCAGCACCCCAATCGCGGTTTTTGGTGCCGTGGCAATGCTCTTCCTCCGAAAGATGGACAATGATGTCTATGCACAGATCGGTCTCATCATGCTGATCGGTCTGGCGGCTAAGAACGCGATTCTGATTGTGGAATTCGCCAAAGATGAAGTCGAGAAAGGACGCCCGGTCATCGAGGCGGCCCTGGATGCCGCCAAGCTCCGTCTGCGTCCGATCCTCATGACCGCCTTTGCCTTCATCCTCGGTTGCGTGCCCCTTGCAATCGCGACGGGATCGGGCGCTGTCTCCCGCCGGGTTCTCGGATCGACCGTGGTCGGGGGAATGTTGGCCACCACACTGATCGCGATCTTCGTCATCCCCGTCTGCTTCTCCTGGTTTGAGAAGAGTAAAGGCGCAGCAGAAAGATTGGAGGATCCGGCGGATTCATGAAGATAGCCGTTGTTCCGAATGCTTTCAAAGGCAGTCTGACGGCCTCGGAGGCTG
>Ga0114964_10003159_pt1 | contig 11232 bp, 11 predicted proteins | sample C_131016_MF_Meta_FD_92638 | JGI IMG/M metagenome (GOLD analysis project Ga0114964, IMG submission 92638) | Freshwater microbial communities from Lake Croche, Canada to study carbon cycling - C_131016_MF_MetaG | ecosystem: Environmental > Aquatic > Freshwater > Lake | place: Lake Croche, Canada... | reverse complement strand
ATGTTTGCTAAGCCAGAGAAAATTACGATCGTAAATAAGAAGCCCAGAATGAATCGCCAGTATGGCAAATCAAACATGTAGAAGGAAAGGTCTTTGCCAAATTGTGGGTCAGTCTTACCGAATGGAACTGAATTGCTCCACATCAAATAAGTTCGCCACTGACTTGCTGCAGAAATACCAACTAGCAAACCTAAAGCTGCTGGACCCACTGTGAAAAGTACTCGACGCAGTGGCTCTAGGCCCTCGCGATACTGCGACACAGCCAATTCTTCTGGAGTCACTGGCACCAAAATTGGCCTACTGCGATATGCCAAACGGGCACTTGTGCCAAGTGCGACTGCAGTGAGTATTCCGAAGGACAGAAATAGCAGTACGCGCACTCTAATCTGAGTTAAGAACACATTCGAGTGATCTACTGACACATACCATTGCCAATCTGCCCAGAAACTTGCGGTTATTGAGAGCAGAATGAACGCAAAAACAACGATGGCGACAATGGCGCCGAGGGAATTGCGACGGATACGGGGATTAGCTGAGGTACTCACCCCCCTAGCCTATGCGCAACCCGTTGTGTGCGTAGGTAAGAATTGGGTCATGAACTACACACAGGTGCTAATCGAAACTATCCGTGAACTAGATGAACATGTCTCCGGCGCAGGCTGGGACCAGAACCCTCGCCTATTTGCCATAGTTCCCACAGCTGATGTTGCGCAAGACCACCCAGAGTTAGTTATAGAAGATCACATAAGTCAGTTCATGTTCATTGAACAGGATGCACCGCTCGATAATGAAAATCTAATGGGCACGCTCGAGCAAATCAGTTGGCCCGATGAAGTACACGGTGTTGCCCTAACCATTGAGCGACTTATCGCAACTGAATCTGATGATGAACTCGATGAAGTATCAATTGAGCATGACCAAGAAATTAGAGTGCTCGCTCTCGTGATGCGCACTGGCGACAATGTCAACGGCATTCGCCAACGTTCACATGATGAGGCTGATGATTTAGCGGTTGCTAGTGACCTAGTGCCCGCCTTGAATGCGGCTTTGCTTCAAACTCTGTCTCAGTAACGCAGGTTAAGGCTGGTCGCCCACATGGGCCGCTTCGCCTGCTTCAAGCCACGCCATGGTTCCACCGGCAACATTCACAGCATCGTAGCCTTGGGCAATCAGGAAGTCTGCAGCCTGGGCAGATCGTCCACCGGATTTGCAGATGATGTATTGAGTTTGCGATTTATCTAGTTCATTGACGCGAACTGGCACGGTGGCCAGTGGAATCAACACTGCGCCTGGTACATGAGCAGCTACATACTCATCTGGCTCGCGTACATCTACCAAATTCACGTCAGGCAAGATTGCCTTTAACTCGGCTACTGAAATCTCTCGCATCGCTTTGCTCCTATTTTCCTTGTTCCACCGGGCAACTGCCCAATTGCTTGCCGGCCTTGAAATCTTTTAACACTTGAACAGCTTCGGATAGTGTGCTCACTGGCACCACTTTGAGCCCAGCCGGCACATGACCCCTGATGTCCGAGCAATTGCTCAGTGGAGCTATGAATAGCGCTGCGCCATGATCGGCCGAAGCAATCATTTTCTGCGCGATTCCGCCAATCGGACCAACTTCACCTTTTGGTGAGATGGTTCCAGTACCGGCAATAACTTTGCCGTTGGTAATCGAGCCTGGCGTCAGCTTGTCGATGATGGCTAAGGCAAACATCGTTCCGCCACTAGGACCACCAACATCGTCTACACCGAAATTAATATTGAACTTGGCTTGATAATTTACATCAATACCAATTCCAAGATACGGGACCAACTTATTCTCTGGGTGCTTAGTTGTGGTTACTGAAACCATCTTGGCGCTACCATCGCGCCACACTTTTAGGGTTATGGTGCGGCCAACTGGCGGTACCCGAATTAGCGCCACCGCTTGCTCTGGACTGGCAATCTGATGACCATTGATTTCCTGAATGAAATCTCCCGCTTGGAGTTTGCCGTCCGCGGGCATCCCAGATTCAACCGAAGTAATCAGGATTTGTTTTTTGATGGGCAGATGCAGGTAATTTAAGGCGGCTGCAGTGGCATCGCTTTGCGAGGAGCTGAAATCAGCCACACTGATTTGTCGTTCCTGATCATTGGTGACCCCATCAGGGTAGATCTGCTCCCGAGGAACTACATTCACTCGGTGATCAAACCAGCCTTCGATCGCTTGGAATAAATCGACCCCTTGCTGTGGCCCGCCATAGACCGAAACTGTGGTCATGTTAATTTCGCCATTGGTTGGATAAGTCTGCGTGCCAGAAATGGAAACCAATTCACGGTCGTTGACCGAACCAAGCGTGTTAAACAGTGGGCCCGGACTTTCCAGTACATATGGCACTGGCTGGAACAAGGCGAAGAGAATCAATGCAACTAGCGCTGTTGATAATAATCGCCGACCTCGGCGCTTTGGCTGGCGCTGCTCAATCTGACTATCTTCACTCATACCCTTAAGCGTACGCCGATTGTTAACTGGGAATATTCGCCCCTAGCGTAGAACTTAACCGCTCGTAAAACGTTCGGTGTCATAGGCTTGAGTAAGAATTAGTAAGCACCCTATTTGCCAAGTGATTGGTTGGAGATTTGAATGCCTAACCCGTTTGGATTCAGCCCGGGCGATGACGCACAGGGTGACATGGGTGAGTTTTTTGAAAATCTAGGTCGGATGATGCGCTCTGGCGGCACCCAAAATTCTGGTCCGGTTGATTGGGATGCGGTTAAAAAATCCAGTTCAGCCATTCTCAAGGATGCTGGCGACGCGTCGGTCGCTACGGAATTCATCGATCAGGCCACGGCCGCCACTGACTTAGCCGACATTTGGCTCAATGAAGCCACCTCGCTGCCAAGTGGCGGGGAGAAATGCGCAGTCATCACCCGAGCGCAATGGATTCAAGAAACGCTGACTGCTTGGCAAGGTTTAGTTGACCCGGTCGCTCAAGGCTTATCGCAGGCAATGTCAGGCATCATTCCGCAGGACATTGAAGCTGGAGCAATTGATATTCCGGAGCAACTGCTCGAGCAGCTTCCGCCCGAAGTGGCTGCGCAGATGAAGGAACTAATCGGCTCTGGCGATTTTTCAAAAATGCTAGCTCCATTAATGGCAATGACTAAGTCGATGGGAGCCACGCTCTTTGGCAACCAATTTGGCCAAGGCTTAGGCACGATGGCAACTGAGGTGCTTAGTGCAACAGATGTTGGCATTCCGCTAACTAGTTCTAGGCGCCCCACATTTCTGGCCACGAATGTTACGCACTTCAGCGACGGCCTGAACCTAGAAGTCTCTGACACATTGATTTACTTAGCCTTGCGTGAATTGGCACATCAGCGCCTCTTCACTGCGGCGCCTTGGCTACGATCACATATTCAGTCAGCGATGTCTCAATATGCTGGCGGAGTTGAAGTGGATACAAGTGCAATTGAAGAGGCGCTGTCCCACATTGACCCAACCAACATCGATGAGATCAATGAAGCCCTCGGTGCAGACTTGTTCGTGCAATCGAGAACCCCGGATCAGGAAGCTGCGCTCGCTCGATTGGAACTTCTGATTGCCTTAATTGAAAGTTGGGTAACTGTTGTGGTTACTAACGCTGTGGAAAATCGCCTACCGAGTAGCAATGCACTCGCCGAGACTCTGCGGCGGCGGCGAGCGGCAGGTGGTCCGGCGGAGAAATTTTTCGTTGGGTTAGTTGGTCTAGAAATTCGTCCGCGCAAGATTCGCGAAGCAGGAACAGTGTGGCAAGAGTTAACTAAAAAAATCGGCGTGCAGGACCGAGATAATCTCTGGACACATCCAGACCTACTGCCAACAACAACTGATCTTGAAGATGTTGAAAGTTTTATTGCGAATCACAGTCATGACTTAATGGGCGATCTGCAGAAAATCATCGACGATGAAGGCAAGCAACCGCAATCTGAAGACAACTAGTTTGATTCGTTGCGTGCCTGCGCGTAACCGGCTAAAAATGCGCTCGCGCGCTGCATGTCTGGAAACCTATTGAGCAAGGCGTAGAACTGGGCATTATGTTTCAAAACTCTTAAATGTATAAGTTCGTGAAATAGCACAGCATCTTGAACATATTGGGGCATTTTCTGTAGGCGATGCGATAAGCGAATAGTTCCATTAGCTGGAGTGCACGAGCCCCATCGCGAATTTTGGTTACGCACCCATCGGATAACGACTGGTACTGGATGATTGGCGATTAAATCTTCATCTAGATATTTGTTGACTAACTCATTGGCGCGTTTTAACAACAAGTCCGGCTCCTCGATGAATTGCTCACGCTTATCTAGCCGTGCTACTAGTTCAAGCACGGTGGAGTTCACTTCACGCGCAGACATCCGTGCCGGAACTTGGACGATTATTTTTCCATCACGACGAAATGCAGTGCAGGTTTTGCGGCGTTGCTTACTGCGTTGAATTTCGATAATTGGCTCTGCAGATTCAGGATCGACTGTGATTGCCTCGATGTCCTCAGCGCACTCTGACTCGGATAGGAAGTCAAAAAGTGATGGTTCAGAAAGCTCGCTCACGAGTGCAACAGTATGGCATCGCCGGACAAAAGAGTAGGAGCCCCCGAGGCGCGTGCCACTCGTTCGCCTTCCCCTTGCGAACGTTGGCTCGTTATCTCGAGAGCTCCAACGATTTCTGAATCTAGGGCTTAACTACCCCCGATGCCAAGTAATTTCTAAAATTCACTTTCTCACTTGTGGACAAGGCTGTGCATTGCTTGGGGAGATGTTGGGTTTATCTGGGGATGAAGCGTGAATAACATGTGGGTGCACTTGTGGAGCAGTCGAATTTCTTCAACACTGATAGGGAGATATTGCCCACAGGACATGTGGATAAAAAATAGTTTCAACCTGAACAACGGGTAAACACGCAGTTGAATTTTCGCGAACTCAGACAAAAGTTCTCCTGTGGATTTGTCGAAACGGGCAGACAAATTCATCGGCACTATGGTGTGCATGTCTATTCCACAATTTGCTCATGGTGTCCACGTGCTGTGGCGAAGTCGCGACGAAATTCAGTTCGGTATAGATCCGAATCGACAGGTGCGCGTATGTGCAAAAATTGCCGCACACCTGATTGCAAACTGCACGGGTCAGATAACAACAGCAGAAATCGAAGCATCGGCGCTCCGAAAGCAACTCGATGTTTGCGAGCTGCAAATTACGATGGCCCGACTTTTGCATAATGGCCTGCTTTTTTCTCAGAGTGATGCCGTTGAGCAGAGCATGCCCGTTAATTTCGTCGATAATCAGCAAACGGAGCTGACTAGAAATCGACAACTGGGCATTCAAGAGCAACGCAATCGAAGTAACACTGAGATTGAAATACATGGCGCGGGACGTCTTGGCACAACAGTGGCCTTACTGCTCGCGCATGCTGGTTACGTAAACTTCCGTATCTATGACGAGCAGCTTGTCACGATTAGCGATGTGACAGCTTGGGGGGCCAGTCGCGTGGATGTTTGCGCCCGGCGCGATCACACGGCGTTGCTGATTGTGGATCGAATCTATCGCGGCACCTGGCCGCGAATGCTTAGAAGTCAGAAGCGAGGCACCCGCCGCATCGTGATTCTTTGTCCAGATCCAATTGGTGATTCACCATGGTTTGCTCCGAATTTGACTGACGAGGTAATCGCCGAAGATAGTGCGCACATCATCGCGACTACCGGCGCGCGCTGCGCTTTAGTGTCTACCGTACTTCAACCAAACAAAACGGGATGTCTGCGTTGCCACAATGCCCGCCTTACTGATCTTGACCCCAGCTGGCCCTTGCTTACCTCTCAATTAATCGGCCGGCCAATGCTTGATTTAGCCCCAGCGAATCTGATTTTGCATGCCGGCACCGCTGTGGTGGAAGTGGTGAACGATTGGGTCGCCAGCCAAAGTTATGACCGCTCCGGCTTGTGGTCGATTAACTGGCCGACTTTAGCCAAGGACTACATTGCCATCGACACGCACAGCGCATGTGGTTGCCAGTGGAATCAGGCCGCCTAGTTGGATTTTTCTAATTCACTCAAAAACAGTGAAGGTGATCGATGTGCGCGCCCTTGGCCATGTCTGGCCTTAGCCCAAGATAACTCGAGGTAAGTCTTGGCCCGAGTTAGTGCGACATAAAACAGCCGGCGTTCTTGATTGACTAAAGTTGGCGTTTTGGCATAACTAATTGGCAATAGTCCTTCACTTAGTCCAGCAACAAAAACGGCGTCCCATTCCAAGCCTTTGACCGCATGAATTGACGCTAAAGTCACCGCGTTGGCCACGGGATCGTGGTCATACTCATTACGGTGATCTAGGACCGCAATGAATTCTGGAAGCAACGACTGTGGGTGCTGTCGCGCAAAATCATCAGCCAAATGCACCAAGGTGTTCAGTGACTCCCAAGTCTCTTGCGCTGCCCGGCCAGCGCTAGGCGCCGCAGGAGCCCAACCTAACCCGCTAACGATGTCTCGCACGATGAAATTCAGTTCGCGCTCGTCGGCGGTCTGTAGATTTGCGCGCAGGTGCAGCAGAGCATTTTTGATTTCTACTCGCTCAAAAAAGCGGCTCGCACCTCTGATGGTCACCGGAATTCCAGCATTGGCTAACGCGGTTTCATATGCCTCAGATTGACTGTTAATCCGATAGATGATGGCAATGTCCCGCGGGCTCAAACCAGATTCGATCAGTTTGCCAATTTTTGTGGCTATGCCAGCCGCTTCCGCTTCATCATCACCATAGGCCTGGACTCCTACATCAGGGCCAGATCCCCGCGTTGCCTTCAAACGCAATGCGTTCGAGTTATCTCGCAGCAATACCTTGTTCGCAATGTCAACAATCTGCTCGGTACTTCGATATGACTGAGTTAACTCAAAATTGGTGGCTCGAGGGAAGTACTTTGCAAATGTCGCGAGGTACTCCGGCGTAGCTCCAGTGAATTCGTAGATGGTCTGTGCAGGATCGCCAACCACGCAGACATCATCACGATTTCCTAGCCAGAGGCAGAGCAGTTCGAATTGCACTGGGCTAACATCCTGAAATTCGTCCACTGTGAAATACCGATACTGGGACCGCACTTGCGCGGCGAGCTCAGGGTAATGCGAAAGCAGTGCAACGGTTGTTAGCAATACATCTTCAAAATCCATACACTGCGCTTCATCTAACACTTTCAAATACGTCTCATAGACCTGAGCCACCTGTTCAGCGGTAAGCGAGTGGCCAACGATTCGACCAGAGGTGAGCGCAGTCTCGCGATACATGTCTGGTGAAATGATGTTGACTTTTGCCCACTCAATTTCGCTTGCCAAATCACGCACAGTATCTGGGTCGGCATTTATGTGACAACGCACAGCAGCGTCTTGCACAAATTTGAATTTGCTGGAGATTAAAGTTGGCAGTTGATTTGTGAACACCTGGGGATAGAAGAATCGCAGCTGGCGCAACGCGGCGCTGTGGAAGGTGCGCACTTGGGCGTTTGGGATACCTAGTTCGACCAGTCTGCTGCGCAGCTCACCAGCGGCCCGATTGGTAAAAGTGACCGTGAGGGTTTGGCTGGCTTCTACTATGCCGCTAGCGATGGCATGCGCTAGCCGATGAGTAATCGTTCTGGTCTTACCAGTGCCAGCTCCGGCATGAATCGCCACTGGTCCACTCACACATTGCGCGGCAGCGCGCTGCTGCGGATCTAGTGCGGTTAAGTTTGCGGACACTGCCCTATTGTCGCAAGTGTTCGCGACCGGCAAGCATCCCGGTTAGGAATTAGCAGACAAGCCGAGCATTTCTTTAACTTGAGCCAGACTTGGATTGGTCAGCGCCTGACCATTAGGGAAAACCACCGTTGGGACTGTTTGATTTCCGCCATTTACGCTCATCACAAAATCGGCAGAGGCTGGGTCTTGCTCAATATCAACTTCATTGAACTCAATACCCTCTCGACCCAACTGAGCCTTAAGTCGCTGGCAATAGCCACACCAAGGGGTGCTGTACATGGTTAATTTTTCGCTCATTGTGACTCCTGTGGGTTCGTTAATTGCAACATTACTAAGCGCGGGTCCATTCCGGTTCTAGTGGCTGTCCGTACCACTGTTCAATCATGTGCCACGCGATCGCTGCTCGATTAGGCAACTTCAACAGTTCCGCTTGGCATTGACTCGCTAATTCTTCTCGGGTAAACCAGCGCAACTCAACAATCTCTTCACCGTCGGGCCGAACCTGCGTGGTTTTCGCCCTGGCCCGATAGCCCAACATCAGCGATGCTGGGAATGGCCACGGCTGACTGCCAACGTAATCAAGTGAAGCCTCATCTAGTTCAATCCCAGATTCTTCACGAACTTCTCGAATCACAGCCGCTTCGCTTGATTCTCCCGCTTCAACAAAGCCAGCCAAAGTAGAAAACCAGTTGGCCGGCCAGTTGGCACGACGGCCGAGCAGGATGCGCTCGTCGATATCTTCAACCGCCACAATAATGGCCGGTTCAGTGCGCGGGAAATGAGTGATGTCGTCCGTAGCGCAGCGCCGAGACCAGCCGGCTTCGGTAACTGAAGTAACTTCGCCGCATTTGGGGCAGAAAGTGTGCAGTCGATGCCAAGTCGCTAGAGCAGTTGCGGTGATTACTAAGCCAACGTCTCGGGTCGAAAGTTGCGCTCCGAAATCACGGGCGGAAATCCACAGTGTGCCCGCATCAGTAGCGGCATCGATAACAACCGCTAGATAAGCGTGCTGCTCGTCGACGCCGAGCAGAAATACTGTTTGTGGGTCGGGTAGTGACATGGTGTGCGAGTGTTGCAACACCAAGGACAAATCATCGGTGACTGGAACTTCGCCCTGAAAAATCTGTAACACACGGGTGGATTCGAGTGGCCACAACTCACTAAGCCAGTTTGGGTTACTGCGCATATCTGCGCAGCGATCAACGGCAAATCGCGCCAGTGGTAATTCCGGAATTAGTCCCACCCATCTAACCTAAGGTTCAGCGCAAGATTGTGCATAACCGTAGGCTGATTAACATGCGAATCGCCACCTGGAACTTGCTGCACGCCACGCCAATTATTGGCGCGAATGCGCAGCCTGATTTAGTCGAGCAAGCCAAACTGCTGCGCGCTGACTTAATCGGCGTGCAAGAAGTTGATCGGAATCAGCCTCGGAGTGGTAACACACATCAACTTGCTGACATAGCGGTTGGACTTGAGTTGCCTTACTGGCTATTTGTGCCGGCGGTGCTTGGAACACCCGGCGAATCATGGCAGCCGGCTGACGATTCACACATCCATTCGCATCAGGGTGGGGCAGAAATCGCCGCAGATGCCCATTACGGCAATGGACTAGCTAGCCGGTATCCCCTGCACGATATTGAAGTGCTCAGATTCAAGGCTGCGCCAGTTTCACTGCCACTTGCGGTACCCGGTGATGGCGGCTGGCAAATGTTGAAAGTAGCTGATGAGCCACGCGTTGCCATAATCGCTCGAGTTGAAACGCCAACAGGTTCGATGACAGTGGCGACAACTCACTTAAGCTTTGTGCCTGGCTTTAATGTCAAACAGTTGCGCGCAATTACAAAGGCTATGGAAAAGCGCAATCTACCCGCGGTACTGCTTGGGGACTTTAATTTGATTGGCAAACTCCCCCAGCGAATTACGCATTGGCAATCACTGGCTCATTTAGCCACTTATCCGGTGATAAAGCCACGAATTCAGTTTGATCACATCATGGCTCACGGATTAGCCGAGAGCGTTGCTAAGCAAGCAAGGGCGAGTGCGCAACGGATGGCTTTAGGAATTAGTGATCACTGCGCGCTAGTTACCGAAATTTAAATTAACTCGCCGAGTTGCTCGACTGTCAAGATTTCCGCGACAACTTCAATCTCATCATGGCCAACAAAATAGAATGCTGCGTCCACTTGAGCCAACGGGATGTTCATGTGTTGCGCCCAGGCAGCGCGATAAACATGAAGTTGGAGCGCATCCGCTGAACCAGGTGCGCCGGTCTTCCAGTCAACAACTGTCCACTTGTCGGCGGTTGGATCTTCGATAGATCCCTTGAAAATTGCATCCACGCGTCCAATCAGTGGGCGCCCGCTGACAATGAGTGCGAACGGGAATTCCAAATCGAACGGACTTCGCTGCGCGAACTTGCCGTCAGTAAATGCTTTCTTGAGTTTCTCGAGCAAACTGTCATCGTAAATTGGCGAGTCAACGCCCGGTGGTGGCTCTTCCAGGTTCGCTTGTCGGCGCAAACCGTAGTAATCCTCAACCCAGGCGTGGAACGCGGTACCGCGGACTGCCTCAGGCGCTGGCTTGCGTGGCATCGGGCGAATGAGTGAACGAATAAACTCTGGCTCGTCCTTATTAAGGGCAACTAGTTGGCTAGCTGTGAGTGTGTCTGGCAACTTAACTGTGCGCGAGGTCGCAACCGAACGCTCAAGCAGTGACAGTAACGCAGCAATATCGCTATCCCACTCCTGCGCCAATTGAAGTTCCGTGCTCGAGAGGCTGCTAGGCTCAAAATCTGGATCAGAGTTTCGGACCAAGCCTGCTTGTTCCTGCAGTGCAATGAACTTGGATTCATCAACCTGGTGGGGCCAGGTTGCGTGCGTTAACTGGGCAATCTGTGGATTGCGCTGCTTGGGCAGCGGATCTAGACCTGTAGTAATTGAAGTGGTTGCCTTAGCCTTAATTGTGGTTAGAAACGGACTCGGACCCCATTGGCTAGGTACCGAAGGCGCACCCCAGCGTGAGCCTGAGGCGATTAAAACTTTCTTGGCTCGAGTTGCTGCCACATAAGCCAACCGGGTTTCATCAAGGACCCGCATTCGGTTGAAGTAGTCCTTGTACCCGTCGAGTTCTGGTGTGCCGGGATTATCTGCCGTAATTAAAGTTTGGACACCCGAATCAGCAACGTACTCATCTTTAAGCTCCAGCGGCAGACGATCAGCATTTGTCATCCAATGTCGCAGGTATGGCTTCTCGCTCGGGAACTGTTTATCAGAGAGCATCGGTATGGCCACGATTGGAAATTCAAGGCCCTTTGATTTGTGAGCACTCATCACAACCACTGCATCATCGGTTAGCGTCAATTCGCCTTCAGGTAGTCGTTCAAACATTTCACCATCGGCAAGGAAACGTAGGAACGCATGAACGCCGCTCTCGCCATCAAGACTTCGGTATGCGCCAGCTAGATCAACTAGCGCGCCTAGGCGATCGCCATGCGCCT
>Ga0114964_10003155_pt1 | contig 11233 bp, 12 predicted proteins | sample C_131016_MF_Meta_FD_92638 | JGI IMG/M metagenome (GOLD analysis project Ga0114964, IMG submission 92638) | Freshwater microbial communities from Lake Croche, Canada to study carbon cycling - C_131016_MF_MetaG | ecosystem: Environmental > Aquatic > Freshwater > Lake | place: Lake Croche, Canada... | reverse complement strand
GATGGAAAAAATGGCGCATCAATATTTCCTGAATTGAATCCCAGAGATCCATCGGCATGAATAATGCATAGGTGCCCGGTATGAAAAGATTCGACTAGGCCAGAACGAATAACTTCTGCAAGTACCTCTCCGCGATGATATGTCATCTATCTAATTTCCGAAGAGGCGTTCAGTTATGCTCGGATTGACGTTCAAGTGTCGACCACATATATGACTGTAAATCGTGTCCATCCATACCAACGTCATAAGCATAAAAAAGCTCTCCCTCAACCAGACCATAAAGTCTGGATCCGGATTCGATAATGGCGCCTGATGGAGATGCGTATCCTTGATCCATCGCCATCTGAATCTTTGGTCCATCGTGCAATCCGACCCAACCTTCGCCACGGCCAGTACTGAAAGCCAGAACAACTTCTAGCACCTTCTTTGGTTTCGCCTTCCAGAAACCAGTTTCTAGCTCAAAAGGCGAAGTGATCTCACCTTTACTATCAATTAACCAGGTTCTAGAAAAGTAATTAAGGAAATCACGTCCATCATGGTTGAAGGAGACTTCATGTGCATATTCAAATGGCTCGATGCCTGGGTACTCTCCGCGACCTTTGCCACGCCACGTTCCGACCAACCAGGCGAGCGGGTAAAGATCTTCATGCAGGCCTTCTGGAATTGTGAATGCCATTAGCGGAACTCTTTTCTGCGCCATATTTTGAGCGCTCCACGTAATCCAAAGACGATAAGAAAAATACCAAAAGCTCCAGAACCTGCGATAAGCAATATCGAAGTCAGCGTCACCACATCCAAAGCCTAACGGTTACGATTATATTATGAGGAAATTAGTCGTTAAAGCGATGTGTGGCACCAATGATCCAGAGCGCGCAGCCCAAGCGTTCACGGTGGCTGCGACAGCATTAGCATCTGGCTATGAGCTCTCTTTATGGCTCACCAGTGAAGCTACTAGCTTCGCACTTCCAGGTGTCCTAGAAGATTTTCGGTTGCCACATTCTGCCGCGTTGCATGAACTTCGTGATCTAATTTTGGAATCTGGAACCATAAAAGTCTGTACTCAATGTGCCCAGAGACGAGGCATTACCGAATTAGATCTCATTCCGGGAATCACCATTGCCGGATCAACATCTTTTGTTGAAGAGATCATGCACGATGGGGTTCAGGTCGTCGTTTACTAATTAGCGTTGTGGAGTCCACGACGTCTCAATAACGGGGAGATGTCGGGATCGGCGCCTCGAAAATTTTTGTACATCTCCTTCGAATCTATCGAACCACCCCTGCTCAATAGCTCTCTACGGAAATGATCGCCCAGCTCTCGTTTGAGACCACCGTTTTCCTTGAACCACTCAACAGTATCTGCATCTAACACCTCTGACCAGATATACCCGTAGTACCCCGCAGAGTATCCTCCAGCAAAAATGTGTGAAAAATAGGTGGTGCGGTAACGAGTCGGAACGGGATGGTAGTTAAAGCCATAGGCAGCCAAAGCGCTCGATTCAAAGGCGATAACATCCGTTATCGCATCTACTTCCTCGCCGCTTTTTACTTCATGCCACGCCAAATCAAGGATCGCTGCTTGTAAATAACTACTCGTTAAGAAACCTTGATTAAAAGTCTCTGCCTTATGAATATTTTCAATCCACTCTTGCGGTAATTTTTCGCCACTCTCGTAGTGGTACGCGTAGTTATCTAAGACCTCGGGCCACAACATCCACATCTCATTTACCTGGGAGGGGAACTCGACAAAATCTCGTTGAACATTGGTTCCTGAGACACGTGGATATTTGGTCTGCGAGAGCAGGCCGTGGAGCGCATGTCCGAACTCGTGAAATAACGTTCGCAAGAAATCAAAGCTAATCAATGTTGGTTCCCCAGCCGGCGGCTTGGGAATATTGAGGTTATTGCAGACGACGGGCAATTGGCCGAGTAAAAAATTTTGGTCAACGAGGTTATTCATCCACGCACCACCACGCTTGGAGTCTCGGGTATAAAAATCAGCAATAAACAATCCGACCCGAGATCCATCCTCGTCAAGAACTTCAAAAGCCCGAGCTTCCGGATGATAGGTGACCAGATCTGGACGCTCTGTGAAGGTGAGTCCAAATAATCGAGTCGCCGCATAGAAGATACCATCGTGAAGAACACGTTCTAACTCAAAATAAGGAGCCATGGCTGCGGTATCAATGCTGTAGGTAGCTAGCCGCACCTTTTCGGAATAGTAAGCCCAGTCCCAGCTTTCAAGATTATGGCTTTGGCCGTCAGCGATAATCGCCTCATGCAATAGCTCGCCTTCGGTTTTTGCGTTGTTGATTGCCGCAGGCGCGATTTTTTGCATCATGGCATGCACGTTTGCCGGACTCTTTGCGGTCTGTTCTCTCATAATATATTCAGCATGAGAAGCCGCTCCAAATAGTTGAGCTCGGCGGGCACGTAGCCTCACCATAGCAAGCACTACCGGCTTATTATCGTTCTCATTATCGTTATTACCTTTTTCAAGCGAGGCCTTCATAATTCGTTCACGTAGTTCTCGATTGTTTAACGATGCCAGTAGCGGGCTCCCGGTAAAATTGACCGCATTAATCAACCATTTATCCGGCATATCTCGAGCTTCTGCCGCCGCCTTCGCTGCAGCGATTTCATTCGCACTTAATCCATCCAGTTCGGACAGACTCTCTACAACAATCGCTGATGCGTTGGTATCTGCCAAGGTCTGCCTAGCAAATTTAGTCCCTAGTTGTGATAACTCTGCATTGATGGTTTTTAATTCTTCTCGATCAGATTCAGGTAGAGCTGCACCTGCATAAAGAAAATCTCGGTAATACTTTTCTAATAGCCAAGCATCTTCTGATCTTTCTTTAAAGTCTGCATCGTAAAGTTCTTGGATTCGGTCAAAGAGCTCTGGATTTAATTTGATGGCATCGTTATGAGCAGCTAATTTGGGGGCTATCTCTTCTTCGATCGTATCGATAACAGATGATGTATCACTCGAAGATTTGTTAAAGAAGACCGTCGCCACCCTCATCAATAACTGTCCGCTTTTTTCCAAAGCCACGATCGTATTTTCAAAACTAGGATCACCACTATTAATTATCTCTTCAACCTCATCGAGTTGAGCTTGCATGCCGGCATAGAAGGCGGGCAGATAATGCTCGTCGCGGATACGTTCAAAGGGTGGTAGTTCATATTCCAACGTACTTCTCGCAGCAAAAGGATTATCGAGATCTATTAGGTGAAGGTGAGAGGAGTTTTTCGTCATTATCTGAGTATATTCCCCTAAGAAAGGATTAATTATTTCGTTAGCCCGCCGGGACAATAACTTCCTGTGTAGCGCTAACGCCGTCAATATCGAGCGTCGCCGTTATCGGTGTAGTTCGCTTAATGACAGCCAATGCGATTGGGCCCAGGACGTGGTGTCTTGCCATGCTACCGATATATCCAATCTCTTTTCCGTCAAGCGTGACCTTTGCACCATGTTCTGGCATGTGAACCATGGTGCCGTCCAAATGCAGGAGAACCAATCGACGAGGAGGATGTCCTAGATTAAAAACTTTTGCAACAGTTTCTTGTCCACGGTAACAGCCCTTATTCATATGAACCGCTGTATTAATAAACCCGAGTTCATTAGGAATCGATTTGTGATCAGTTTCAAAAAGAATACGAGCTCTCCCGGCTGCGATTCGCATCGCTTCTAGCGCCCACGTTCCCACTTGCATATGTCCTGCTGCTTCGAAAGCGTCGGTGATGGCGGATTTCTCTGTAATTGGTACCAATGCGTAAGGCCCACCAATCTCATCAGCAACACCAGGGGCCCGTAACACCGCATATTCTTCGCAGAGATCCTGAACATCGACATCGAGCATAAATTTCATTTTTTGTAGGTAGGCGATGAGTTCTTGTGATTTGGCCGACTCAGTATGTATCCATGTGGTGGAACCGTCATCAACGAGGAATAACTGTTGTTCTATATGTCCTTGAGCATCTAACAATAAACTTGTGGTCCATACGCCAGCCGCTAGCGTCGATAGCTCCTGGGTCATCATGTTGTTGAGCCACGTTAACCTATCTGCACCAGAGATTGCTATCACGGCCCGATGAGATAGATCCGCCCAAGCGTTTCCTGCCTCTATGGCGCGCTGCTCATGGTTGGGTTCACCGAAATGCCAAACGGCACCTTGATCTGGTCCAGACTCAACAAAGACTGCGCTCATCGTGGTTCTCGCTCTACTTATTGAGAAAGCTCGGTACACGTACTGCAGGTACCATAGATAGCAAAGTGTGTGACATCGGTTTTAAAGCTGTAATCATCTAATAGGGATTGCACAAAGTGTGCAGCAGCTTCGATTGGTGCATCTCCCACCGAACCACAGAGCCCGCAGACCAGATGAAGGTGTGTCAGTTCTTCCGCTGGATGATACGTCGCCCCACCGTGACCCAGGTGAGTATGTTGAACTAATCCCACGTTTTCAAGCGTTTCTAAATTGCGATAGACCGTCGATAAATTAATCCCAGGGTGAGTTTCATGAATTTTTGTAGCAACCTCTTCAGGAGTTGCGTGTGAAAGCTCGCGTACCGCCTGCAAAACCAATTCACGTTGAGGCGTTAACCGAAGCCCTTTTTGGCGCAACTCGTTCGGGTGTTCAGATGGTTGTTGCATGGCGTAAGACTAAACCTCTTCCGAGAAAGTAAATAACGCCTCTACATATGGCTCCCCGACGAGACCAAGATTCGCTGCGTCTGGCGGTGCAGATTGTGGTTCGATGCAGACTCCTTCGGGATCCTCCGTGTAAACAGTCCAATATGGTGCATCTGACTCCACAGTCAATCGAGCAGCGCCCGGCCAGAGTACGGAAGGCACTCCACGTACTTCCACAAAACAGTCATCCCATGGCTCACTCGTTGGAGTAATGAATTTACCTGTAGGCAAACCATTCTCACCACGTTGCATCATTCGACCCGCGCTAAATTCCACCTCGGCTTCACCTCCACGTGATAATTCGCGTGGGAACCAGGGATGAAAACCCAACCAAGCCGGTAGATCGCATCCGTTTGCTTCATATTCCAAAATCCAGCGAACTGCATCATCCAAAATTTCGATGGTCTGTTCAACTACTGCTCCCTCATAGGGTGCTGGCAGCTCTAATCGAGCACGACCGGAACCAATATCTTCCCACGATGATGTGAAGCCATATCCGTGAATAGCATGTGGCGGCATCCATGTTGTTGGCAAAGTATGTTGAACACCGTCTGCACCGGTGATCAGGCCGTCATTAACGCGTCCAGCCCAAGGCGCCATTCCATACCAACCCCACGATAACGGTGTTCCGCGAAAAGGAAGTGCAAATTGCAGGTCTCGCCATTGGAGCGAAGCGATCCGCGCGCCTTGATCTAGATCTATGGATACCGAAATTTCTGATCCGTCAATATGTTGCATTAGAAGCCTTTCAGCTCTGATTGCGCTGGAGGATTTGCACCAGCACGAGAACAGGTAATAGCTGCAGCCTTGGCAGCTCTTTTCATAACCTTCTCCAAGGTCACGCCGGTCAAACTATCTAATCCGTGAACAATGATTCCTTCAACGACAATTGCGCCAACCGTGTCTCCTGCGCCAACTGTATCTACGACGTTAACTTTTACACCGGGAACGCTAATTTTATCTGTTTCAGTGTATGCAGTTAAACCCTCTGAACCTTTGGTAACGATGACCAACTCTGCGCTGCTGTGGAGAAAATGTCGAACAACGTCCTCTTCTTCTTGGCCTGGATACAACCACGCGAGATCATCATCACTCAGCTTGATTACCGAGGCTATTGAAGCCCATGTTTCTACAATTCCGTGATAGCGAGCGCGGTCATTAATAACAGAGCTGCGCACATTGGGGTCGAAAACCAACGGAGCTTTAATCTGCTTTGCCCAATGAAAAAGTGCCGTCGCACCAGGTTCAACAATTGTGGCCAACGTTCCTACATGGACTACAGCAGGCGGTTTATTGGGGTTTGGTAACCACGATTCATCAAATTCAAAGGTAGCGGTTCCATCAATCAAAAAGTCGTAACTAGCGCCACCCGATGAATCAAGAGTAACCATCGCGGTACAGGTCGGTCGATCAGATAACAAGGTATATTCAAGGTTGACGCCATCTTCCAAAAGTTCTGATTTCGCCATCTGCCCATATGGATCAGTAGAGATACCATCAATAAAATAGGTTTCAAATCCTAAACGCGCTAACGCCTTTGCTGTATTTGCGGGGCCTCCACCAACTATCGCTTGGCGATCTGCATCGACGCCTGCAACGGTAGGGATTAAATCAATGAGCACCTCGCCCGCAACCCAGACTTCTGCACTCATTCGTTTTCTCCAACTCGGGCTAGAAATTCTGTGATGACACGTATTCCAAATAAGTGATCTTCAACTTGGGGTAAACCGCTAATGACGAGCACTCCCGTCAATCCTTGGCCAGAGACGTTCAGTGGTAAGCCGCCACCATGGATCGCATGAGTTTCCTCCGACAGCTCGTGCTCGGCATACCAATCAATACCCAACTCTTCGGCACGAACGCGCTCGTAGATGGTGGAGTGACCTGTTGCAATCACGACCCGTGCCTTCCGGGCGATCCAGGAAGGTTGATCCGACTTTGCTCCAGGTAAGGCGGTATGAAATACCGTCCAATCGCCCAGCCTAACTTCTATCGAAATCCCTAAGCCTTCAACCCGAGCAAGCCCTACAGCAATTTCCCCGATCTCTACCGCATCCTTGAGATCACAATGAGGCAGAACCAGAATCTCTTCTTCACGAAGAAGTTGCTCTGTCGTGAATCCACCGGTAGTCATGGACTCACTCTAATATAGTTAGATTATGGATCATATCTCTCTGAGCAAAACTGACTTATTAGTGCATCCGTTATGCCTCGGTGGCAATGTCTTTGGCTGGAGTGCTGATCAAGAGGAATCCTTTGAGGTCCTCAACGCCTATACCGAATTCAATGGAAATTTTATCGATACCGCAGATGTTTATTCCGAATGGAAAGATGGGAACTCAGGACACGACAGTGAAACCATCCTCGGAAATTGGATGAAAGAGAGAGGCAATCGCTCAGAGATAGTTATCGCGACCAAAGTAGCCAAGCTATCAACTCGTCCCGGACTCTCACCCACAAACATAGAACGAGCCGTTGATGACTCTTTACGAGCGTTGCAGACAGATTACATTGATATTTACTATGCGCACGAAGACGATCTGACGGTACCGTTGATTGACACACTCCATGCCTTTAATGACCTCGTTACATCCGGCAAAGTACGATACATCGCAGCTTCGAACTACTCTGGAGCCAGAATTCAGGAGGCGCTGGCGATCTCGCGAGCCGAGGGATTTGCAGAATATATGGCCGTACAAAATCACTACAACTTGCTTGTTCGCCAAGAATACGAAACGGAAGTTGCGCCGGTTATCAAGGAAGAATCTCTTTCAGGAATACCTTATTTTGGTTTAGCGCGTGGATTTTTGACAGGAAAATACCGCCCAGGGAGAACCGTGGAATCTGTTCGAGCCGGTGGAGTGAGTGACTATCAGAACGAGCGAGGCTATAGCACCGTTGCGCAATTAGAAGAGATCGCCAAAGCCCACCACACTTCTATTGCCTCAGTCGCCCTTAGCTGGCTTGCCGCCCAACCTGGCGTCGCTACACCTATCGCTAGCGCTCGAACCGTAGAGCAACTCCACGAAATCGTTAAGTTTCCAGTTCTGACATTAGAAGAGATCGACCATCTCAGCGCTGAATAAGAATCATGTGAAAATTGGAGATTAGCAATGTGGAAATTAGGAGGGGAAGTCCCCGATAGTCCACGCCGTATCCTCATTGCGATCAATGACCCAGACTTTGTAATCAGCTAATTCGGGCTTGGAAAAGAGAGCCGCGCCCTCCCTGCCGGTTACGACTAGCGCAGTCGCCAGCGCATCGCAGAGTCCGCCATCAGGCCCGATGACCGTTGCGCTTCGAGCGCCAATAGCAATCAATCCGGTGTGTGGATCTTTGATATGTGCTCCCAGTTCGTAGGTACCGGAGGTAGCGATAGCGCCATCGAACACCTCAAATACTTTGAGGACCTGGAACTTATTTTCTGGACTCCTAATACCAATTGACCAAGGTTGGGGACTATTTTCTCCACCATACCCGCCATAGAGCGATAGATCCCCAGCCGCGTTGACCTGGATATTTTCTGCGCCATACTTTCTAAGAATAGAGATGCAGTGATCAGCCGCCCAACCCTTGACATATCCACTCGGGTCATAACCCCCTTTGACACACCATGGGTCAAACGAGCCATCGGTTAACTCTTTTGCAACCAAAGAGAGTTGCCAAACCTCTTTCATTTCAGGTGAAGCATCGTTGATATGTAGTTCACCTCGACGAACGCGTGACACCTCTGACTCACTTTTGTAGGTTGAAAAAATTTGATCAATCTTTTTGACGTACTCCGTGACCTCGGTAAGCCCATCATTTAACGCCGCAAGATCAACGGTCGTCGACGCGACATCGATAAAAAGGATCGTTCCCCAGACATCGATTTCGGCAGTGGTTTGAACCCTCATCCTCACATACCAGCTTTTGCTAGTGCAGAGACCAAAGAGTTGTACCAACCTTGAGAGGTATAGGAAGCTCCGCCCACACCTTGAATGTTGGCAGACTGTGCAGCCAACGTTTCCTGAATCAAATATGGAATCGCCTGTTGGTTGATCTGTTGATCGCGGAAGCTACTGTTGGGATAGACCAATGCAACTGCATTAGTGATCTTTCCATTGTTGACGGTGATCTGTACCTGAACAGGACCGTAGACCGTTTGAACCGAATTACCGATGAAGGTTCCGGTAGCTCCAGCTTTTTTAGATGGCGTTGGTGTGCTCACAGGGGCAGGCGCGGCAGGAGTCGTTGCAGGGGTTGAAGCTGGGGTCGTGGCTGGAGTCGTGGCCGGGGTCGTGGCTGGGGTCGTGGCTGGGGTCGTGGCTGGGGTCGTGGCTGGGGTTGTGGCTGGGGTTGTGGCTGGGGTTGAACCCGGTGCCGAAGACGTCGCCCGCGGAGTTGTAGAGACCTTCTTGGTACTCTTTTTACTCTTCTTCGCTACCTTTTTAGTCGCACTTGGTGTTAATGGTACTGATGGTGTGGATGGTGTTGAAGCTGGCGTACTAGCCGTTGATCGTTGCGATGGTTGTGTTGCTGGTGTTGCTGGTGTTGAAGCGGGCGTACTTGCCGTTGATGCCGGAGTTGAAGGCGTGATCAATCCAGAATTGGTTGCACCAGTCGAACCATTGCCACCAAGAGTGAGACCAGAGGCGCTACCGAACTGAGGTGGCGTAATGGAAAGAACTGCTCCCAGCCCACCTATTGCGCCGCCGACGATGAGAAAAAAACGTTTACCTATCATGGTCATATACTCCCTTTACTCTTAGTCCACTGCATGAAATTCAAATTCTTCGTTATGGAATCTATCTCGCGGAACACCTGCATCTTTGGCTGCTTGGCGAACCGTTTCAACCAAACCAGTTGGTCCGCAGATATAAATATCCGATTCACTAAAGGCAGGAACAAATCGCTGAATGTACTCCGCTGTCATCGGATGGATTTTTCTGGAACCAACCAGATAATGAACTCGAGCACCTCGATAATCCGCGAGCGAATCGAGCTCCTTTCGAAAGACGAGCTCTTCCTCTGATCCGACCCGATACAAAATATCGATCTCTTTCGAGGCATCGAACTCTTCCATCAGTGCTCGAAGTGGAGTTATACCGACCCCACCACCGATAAGAACGATATGGCCACGAACCGCTTTAGATGCGACGAAAGTTCCGTAGGGCCCCTCAAAGAAAACTCTCGTATTTGGTTTCAGATTAATCACATCAGAAGAAGCATCGCCAAGATTTTTTACCGTAACCCGCATGAACCTCTCGGTTGGAGCAGCAGATAACGAGTATGGATGAGATATCCACCATTGGCCTGGCGCAATAAATCGCCAGCTGAAGAATTGTCCGCCTTGGGCATGGAGTTCATCCAGGCGTCTTCCTCGCATCACAATCGAAACCACGCCGGGCCCCTCAACCACGACTTGGTCAACTCGCAGATTGTGACGCAAGGAGCGCGCAATCGGTACCACTACACGCCACAACAGAATGACAGCTGCGGTCGCGATGTAGAGACCTTCCCAGAAATACTTGTTCAAAGGGTGTCCAGTAAACATCGGTCCGGTTAACACTTGGTGCATAAATCCTAAAGCGACCGCCAGATAGGTATAAAGGTGGATCGTCCACCACGTCTCATAGCTCATCTTTGCTCGAGCCTTTTTATACGAGGTGATACCGGCAAGCATCATCAAAAAGAATCCAAAATCTGCCGGAATCATCCACGGATATTTGATCGTCATGCGCCATAGCTCGGTTGCTGTGGATACCCGATCGCCGCCCGCGTAACCAACTCCAACGAGAAGAACGTGGAAGAAAACTAAATAGAGCGACCAAGGTCCCAGCTTGCGATGCCAGGTAATCAATCGATCATGGCCGACAGATTTCTCAATCCAGGGAATTCGAGCGATAAAAACCAAGCCAACTAATGAGAAGTAGGAGCCAACGAGCGCAGCCACCCGGGAAATCGAAGTAATTGATTGATAGATCCCAGACCAATCAGATCGCGTCATGGTATCGACTTCAAGGGCGATGGTCAGCCCTAGACCCAAACCCATAAGGATCGCGGCCCAGTCAGCATTGACACCATGGCCCACGCCTGCGAGTCGCTTTCGATCGCGGTTGCGGGTTTTCTCTGTCATGGCTCTACCTAACCAACTCTCTTTGAGTTTTTTCTGAGAGTAACCCGAGTGTGGGCTACCAATCGCAACTCACTTTACTTTTTGCTTACGCCTACCCTCAAAAAGTTCGGCGTAAATCCGCTGATGTGCCTCAATCATGCGAGCCATCCCGAAATCCGCTCGGCTCCTGATCCCGGCTTGTTGGCCCATTGAATCACGCAAAGATGAATCTGATCTTAATTTCTGGATAGCTAGCACTAAAGAATCTAGATTCTTTTCGACGACGAACCCAGTGATCCCATCGGCTATCACCTCAGAATTGGAGCCTACATCGGTTGCAATCACCGGAATCCCGGCTAATTGGGCTTCGATAAGCGCGATCGGCATACCTTCGTTATCCGATGTCGATACCGCTACATCGATCTGTGACCAGAACTCGG